>Ga0126342_10021499_pt1 | contig 10753 bp, 16 predicted proteins | sample Cyp1metagenome_FD_92528 | JGI IMG/M metagenome (GOLD analysis project Ga0126342, IMG submission 92528) | Coral microbial communities from Lord Howe Island, Old Settlement Bay, Australia - Cyphastrea 1 metagenome | ecosystem: Host-associated > Invertebrates > Cnidaria > Coral ... | reverse complement strand
ATATATATATATACAGGGCGCCCGCAGCTTGGGTATGAGTTTCAGCGCTGACGCTGACGACGCATTGTGACAACAGATTCACAATGACACCCGCCCCTGACGATGCATTGTGACGACACATTGCCTGACGCATTGCCCCTGCACTGACGACACATTACCTCCTGAGGACGCATTGTGACGACACATTGCCTGACGACGCATTGTCCACTGACGACATATTAACCCCTGACGACGCATTGTGACCACACATTGCCTTACGATGCAGTGCCAACTGACAACATTACTCCTAACGACGCATTGTGACGACGCATTGCCCCCCGACGACATCTGGGGGATGCCAATATGGGACGTCCTCTGACGGGGTGGTACTCCCCTGCATTCATCTCAAGCCGCCACTTGCAGCCACTCGCTTGGAATATTCTCGGGTGGCCACTTGCAGCCACTTGCTTGGAATTTTCTGGGGCGGCTGCGAGTGGCTGCGCGCTGCCAGAAATGATATGTAACGCACTGCAAGGCTTCGCTGTGCTTCCAAATGACAGGCGTACATTAGAATCCCAGACGTCCTCGAAGCCTTGATGACGAGCTTCAAACTCCAAATCAGAATCGTCCGCAGCGTCCGCAGACCAATGTTGAACAGGACACTGCCTGAGCAAATTGAAACAAGAAATGCCTATCTCAAACGTTCAACATCATTCGACAATAGCATGGCAAATCGCAGTGGTTGATTCTGTTGGCTTTGTTGAGTCCGCCCAGCACACTAGCGGGCGCCCAGGTACGTTGATGGCCTGCTCTCTTCCAACAGATCTGATTTCGGGCATTCAACCAGAAATTCTGCTGCCACTTCTCTGGCACCTGATCGAAACCAACAGTATCAGCACAAGAAATTATGCAACTGCAATCCCATGGAAACAAGTGGAGGATCAAGGCAAACAATCAAATCAGCAACACACCCATGTCACACGCGAAAATGATGACCTTTGGTGATGTTGAAGTCGCTACTGGCACTCGTGTCCGCAGACTTCTCCTGGCCAGGCTTGCAATTGTTCGCACACACGAAACGGGACTCCCTAAAAACTACAACAGCTGGAACTCCGTAAGAAATGATGTGGGAAACTCCGACAAGCAGAAACGGAAAGCATTGAAAGTTGAAGGCTCGGACCGCTCGGACACATCTAATTACGAATATGTGGGCTTGCTTCCGCTGACCCTTGTACAAGTGTTGCACGGCAAGTGCTGGCTTTGCACATCGGAGCACTTGATGAGCACCTGGGGTGTTGCAAAGCTATCAATCACTTGAACTTCCCAAAAGCTCTCCAAATCTCACCAAGTAGGCAAAAGAAACGAGCAGGCTAAAATGGGCGAAAACACGTGCAAAACTGCTCTAGGTCGCCATGGCGCACTCCTCCGTAGCAGCTCCGCTGCACCAAGAATTCGTACTCAGGCAAGCCACCTGAGTATTTGCAAGCGCCCAACTCACTCTTACTCTTCTCTTATGAATGTGTGCAAAGCATCAAATATATTTGGTAGTGGCAAATGATTGCAAAGACGGGCTGCCCTGTTTCTGATGACCTGCCTTTTTTCATGATCAGTCCGTGGTGGATAGTTAGGCTCACCATTGCAGTCGGAGGCACTCGATGTTCGAGGTCTTTCCGCCAATCTTTGGTTTGGCCAATTTCATAACTCCATTTCCAAAGTTCCTGGCCAGTCTGAACACTAGAAACAAGAGAGCATGAAGATTCAAAATACATTGGTCACTGCAATTTACAGTGTTTTACATTGCATTGTTTTAACAAGACTGAACCGTTTCCACGTCTGCCACGTCGCACTTGAAACTTAGCTTCAAAACTCTAAAAACGGCCAAAATTGAAAAGGGGGATTCACCACAAGAACTAGGCGATAATCGGCGACCGAAATGATCAAGAGCGAAGCTTGTCCAAGTTTCATGTTGAATTTCAGCGGCCACAACCGTTTGTTGTCAAGCCGGTGCTCCATCAACTCATTTTTTAGACCTGCCCCCACAAGCCAACGGAATGTTCCAAGGCAAGCTTTTCAAAAGTTAAAAAGTGAACATCATCACAGCATACCAGAGCCCACTGTTCACATCTTCGGCCTGCGATGGAAACCTCATGCTTCGCCTGCATCTGAGCCAAGGCGTCCATTCGCTCACAAGTTTGCATGACCTCCAGTATTTGCCATCCACGTCGCATTCAACATGCAATGCAATTTTCCAAAACCATGCAACATTGTTTTCAATGCAACACATCATGCAAGTCTCGCTTGCGACTTGTGACCAAGAGACCCTATCATGCAAGTACAGCAGACTCTCTACATCTGCTTTCCTTTGCAGGCGACAGTAGATGTCCTGGCCCACATGTCTTTCAAAGAGTCAGAACAATGCTAGACTAGTGAGTGCTAGACTAGTTAGTGACTAGTTGGAAGTCTCCAAACACTGCAATATTGAGAAATGTTTCAAATGTCGAACAAACCATCTCCTGCATCCAGTCACAAACATACCAGCACCATTCCATGGCAAACGTCCAATGGATGAGCAGGGGAATCTTCGAGTCAGTGAATCGAAGCTAAAGCCAGGCTACCGCAGAGGAAAAAACTGACCATTTGGGAAAGACATCACTTTCGAAAAATCGTATGCAGTACTGCCGCTGTCTCAAACAGGCCGAGGGCATGCGTGAGAATCACGTTCAAAACGGACGTTAAGTGCGCAGCACCCAGTCTTGTGCGAAGAGTTCGGATCACTTCTGCACTCATCCTTTGTTGTTTGGGATCTCTGAGTTTGAAAAGACACCATATCAATCCGCATCCCCTTTTCATGTCATTTGTTTCAATCGAAGCATTTGCTGTCATTGGTGGCGGTGTTCGCCGACTTGCCTACCACTGCATTTTGAGTTAGCCAGGTTTCATATGGCTGGTGCCTGTGATGCAACAACAAGCCATCAGCACCTAATTGGTGAAAGCGAATTTGAGTGCATATTAATGTATTATATTATGTATTATATATTATATATTATCTATCTATTGTACATCCTTTTTCAATAATGTCGTTGCAGTGTGGGCACGCTGACCCTGATTATCAAGTGATATAAAGAAATAGTCGGGGTCAACGGATGGGTCATGAAACGATTTCAATGAAATCATGATTGCTGTTTATTTGTTGATTCCTCATATTAGAATAAAAAATGCATTTGGTAAGGAGATGCACCGTGTATATAACCTGGTCACAGTTTGCTGCCACACAATATCATCAGCAGCACGAATGGTCCAAGAATCTAGTCAGCTTTGGCGGGCCCCGTCAGACACCATGCATCCTTGACCTCACAAAATAAGTTGCCATGTTGACAAAGTGAAAAAAACACCCTATCTCTGAACCAAAACGATGGAAACAAAATACAACAATTACACAATGCCGAATGACACCACTATCCAGATTTCTTGATGCAACAAACAAATCAAATTGGAAAAGTCCAAATGACAAATAAAAGTACACAACTGCAAGCTCATCCCATATAGTGAAACCCTGCAGACTTGACATTTTTTCTTCTGGGGCAGCTGAAGTTTTGAACACCATTTTTCAAAAATTGCGTCAGACAAATGACCATGCTCGTGGGGGCTGAAGCTACGGACGGAAAAGTGTGAACATTTGGAGATGCCCCCAACGCCCCAGGTTCAAGCGATGAGAAACCATTTGTTGGGCACACAAAAAACTGGGAGCCATTGCTGCATCTGGATGTTCATTGCAACCTTGGCAGAAATAACGCAACAGCACAGGTTTTGAGGATAGGGGAAGCTTGCACTCCCACAACACATGTTTCCAGGTGTGTCACTTTGGGTTCTAAGCTGATCTGGTCACATGTTGGCGCAAAAGTAAACCCCCCCAAAACCATGATTTTGTTCCCCCAATAAAAGTGTTCAAAACTGTGTGTTTTGGGGTAGCCATTACCGATCAAATCGCTTTGAATCAGTAACATGCCGTTGCATTGGATGATGGCGTCGTGCACTCGAATCCTTTACTTGGGCGCCCAGTCACACCAAGCCTGTCTTCCAAACATCTGTTTCTCGGTTTCTGAGTTCTAGGCCGTCGCTTCACTCCAGCCCCACCTTCGGAAGTCCCTAGGTCGCTGGGTCTGCTGTCAAGAACACAAAAACCATGGGTTTGGATTGCAAAACGAAGAAAAAGCAAGTGAATCCAGTTTCTGAGGCCATGTCTTGCAAGAAGGACGCAGTTCTCAGAGCAGAATGCACGGCCGCGTCTGGGTTCACCTTCACAGCAGGTGGGTGGAAAGATGTCTGGCACGAGGGGCGTGGGTAAAAATAAGAAGAGATGGGCATTTAGAAGGTTTATTGACTTATTGATGTTTATAGGCTTGTAGGCTGATAGACTTGAAATCTCGAAAAACTTGGCGTCGCAGGAAAAACGCTTTTTTTAAGTCTGGAAGTTGGACAAGTAGGATTTAAAAATGGTACCTCATGCTGGCCCAGGATATACCACCCATGTCTCAAATCGCATTTTTATCACACGTATGGCGCACGGCCAAAAAAAAACGAAGCTTCGGGAAGCAATGTTTATTCAAGAGACACAACTAACTTTCGGCACAACTAACTTTCGCAGTGATGCAACTGATGGTATCTCTGCCTGCGCATCATCCAGACCAATCAATGAAAGCCAAGAAGCATAGCATCAACAGTGTGTGGAAGTGCAAGGGAAGATCCTAGAACGTAGCATGAAGTGTGCAGGTGCAAGAGAAGATCCTAGAACATAGCATCAAGCGTGCAACTGCAAGAGGCCCGGAACTTTGCATCAAGCGTGCGGGCATGTGCAAAGAAAGATCCTAGAACGTAGCATAAAGTGTGCAAGTGCAAGAAAAGATCCCTAGAATGCAGCATAAAGTGTGCAAGTACGAAAGAAGAGCCCATATCGTAGCATCAATCGTGGGAAAGTGCAAGAGGAGATCCGAGACCGTAGCATCAAGCGCGTGGGCAAGTGCTCAGGAAGATCCGAGAACGTAGCATGAAGCTTGCGCAAGTCCAAGAGAAGCCTACAGAATGTAGCGTCAAATGCGTGGGCAATTGCAAAGAAAGATCCTCATAGCATGAACCAACTGCATCATTCCTAGGTTTCAAACTCCAACCCACTAGTCGTTCGGTTTCCAGCCCAAGAGCACAAAACCTGGTTATGTTCTCCTGCCGGCAACACTTGCATCGCATAGATGTAGAGTGATGCCGAGTAAATGGCCATTCTCTGGAAGTTGGCGACCAAATGGGTCAGGGCAACTTGAAGAGATGCCTTGATCTCTTCCGGGCCCCCACTCTGCCTCTGCGTGCAATCTAGGCAGGCCACGGCCGCGAGGAGCTCGTCGTCCAAGCTGTTCGTCACCTGAGAGATGCCAGTCCTTGTCATGTCTTCCTGTGCCCAAGGCATCACCCGGAACGCCTGGCGAATGCTTCCAGAAGCCAGAAAACATCAAGACCCATGTTTCAAGCCTTGAGGGCTTCACAATCGCTGGAATGCAAATGTGTGGCAGCTACACCCTCCAGAGACAACCCCTTTCTGCCTGATAAGATGGTGCAACTGTTCAAGGCCGACGCCTGTTAGACATGTCCATGTCTTCGTATCACTGTTCAGTAACATGCGAAAAAATCTTGGCGCGTAAACCGGCAACAAACCCTCACGGTGCACTGTGCTTTTGGAAAAAGGAAAAGACATCCCTCGCTGTGTGCTCGATTTGGCATGACGCAACTGCAGCAATAGCTACCGCTTGCCATGTGTTCGTATGTTTTTTCTATTTGCGCAAAGAGGAGCCTTGTATAATAGCAAGGATGCTCCTTTGCCAAAGTAACTTGATGTTTGTTGTGCAGGATGCCACGAATAGTGGCAGCCAACCATCGAGCCAGCTCGTGTCCGAGTCTGGTGGCTCTTCGCGCGGGCTGCCCGTGTCGGACGGTGAATCCTCTGTTTGAAGTATCAGCACCGTCAGCACCTGGGTCCTACAAAACTGGATTTCGAATCCCTCCCATGACACCTGCAGGATGGTCTTGATGGTGCGTTTCACGTGCCGCGGGAAACGCGGGACAGGTCGAATGAACTCTACAGAGTACAGGTACGTACGGACTCCTGATATGTCCTTAGAACTGGCACTGCTCTGGGAATCCGTCCCAATATTAAGCATGCAAGTGCAAGAGAAGATCTTGAAATCTGAAAGTAGCATCAAGTGTGTGTGTGTGTGCGCGCAAGGCGCAAGTGCAAGAGAATCTCCTAGAACGCGGGATGAAGTGCGCAAGTGCAAGTGCAAAAGAGAATCCTAGAACAGAGCATCAAGTGTGCAAGTGGAAGAGAACGTCCTGGACCGTAGCATCAAGCATGTGCGCAAGTGCAAAAGAAGATCCTAGAATGTAGCTTCAAGTGTGCGGGCAAGTGCGGGAGAAGATCCTATAGACTGTAGCATCAAGCGCGCGGGCAAAAAAGCATCCTAGAACGTAAGACCAAGTGCGTGCGCAAGAGCAGGTGGCTGGCTGACGTTTTATTTACCTCTAATGTTCGCCTCAACTCCGCTGTTTCATTCGTTACTTCCTGCCTTTCGCTTCATGTCTTTCATTCCCTTCAGTACGTCTTCCTTTTGTTTCCCTTGTGACAGTTCATGCGTCACTTTTTCTGTTGATTCAATTTGCTTGCATCCGGTTCATGTACATCTTCCCTTCATTTCAACTCTTCCATTCCGTTCGTTACTTCCTTCCTTTCCTTCCGACTCTTCTGCTCTTCGTTGCGACTCTTGCACTTCGTTCGTTGCTGCTGTCGTTTCAAGTCTTCCATTCCGTTCGTTACTTCTTCCTTTCGTTTTAACTCTTCCATGTTGAGGGTCGACGTGAGGCCAGAGGCGTATACTTCTAGTTGGGACGAATGAACATGACCCCTTGATAACCATTGCGTAGATCTTATCGATAATATTCACACATTCCAGACTTCAAAGGTATGACCCTTTGACTTGTGATTGCAGACAGAAAAAATAAATGTACGATTATCATCATTCTTAATCCTTAGATTTCTGAAAAGAAATTGTCGGTTTCGATGGGTTTCCTTTGAAACTCATCGAAAGATGCGATCTCTTCAGGTCCGATCCCTGGTTCAGGCATGGCTTTTTACTGTTGTTTCGATTTTCTTGCGTCCCGTTCGTAACCTCTTCCTTTCGTTCCAACTCGTCCGTTTCTTTCGTTACTATCTTACTCGTTTCAAGTCTTCCACTCCGCTCGTTACCTTCCGTTCATTTCAAGTCTTTCATTTCCCTCGTTACTTCCTTCCTGTTGTTCCAATTCGTTTCTTGGATCCTGGACTGAAGCATCAAGCGTGCGGGCAAGTGCAAAGAAAGATCCTAGAACGTAGCATCAAGTGCGTGCACAACTGCAAGAGAAGATCCTGGAACGCAGGATGAAGTGTGCAAATGCAAGTGCAACCTAGCATCAAGCGCGTGCGCATAGGCAAAGAAAATCCTAGAACATAGCATCCGAGTTCGTCTTCGGGGAGGAGTCCGTCTTCGAGGAGCAATTCGTCTTCGGGGAATGCATCTGCGGAATTCGTTTTCGGGGGGAGTTCGTGTTGAGGGAGCAGTTCGTCTTCGGGGAATGCATCTGTGGGGAATTCGTCTTCGGGGAGGAGTTCGTCTTCGGAGGGCAATTCGTCTTTGGGGAATTCGTCTTTGGAATTCATCTTCAATGCATCTGCGGAATTCGTCTTTGGTGAGGAGTTCGTCTTCAGGGGGCAGTTTGTCTTCGGAGAATGCATCTGGGGAATTCCTCTTCGGGGAGGAGTTCGTCTTCAGGGGCAATTTGTCTTCGGGCAGTTCGTCTTCCGAGTTCGTCTTCGGGGAGGAGTCCGTCTTCGAGGAGCAATTCGTCTTCGGGGAATGCATCTGCGGAATTTGTCTTCGTCTGCAGGTGAAAAAGTGATACCCGCACAGCGGCCACCATACACATATATATATATATTATATTATGTACTCTCACTCATCCCCTCCGCAACTTGCCGAATATATTTGTGCGGCCCTTGTTGGCACCTGCAGCACGGACCCCCTGCGGTACATCTCCAGAAGCACCGTGGACGCCGCATCCAGCGCCACGTAGTCTCGCACCGTCACGCTACCCAGCTGGGTCCCTCGGCTGGTTCGATCGGCGCAAAAAAAAACACCATGGCTGTGAAAAACGGAAATTTCACCAAGCAAAATGGTGATTTGATGGTTCTGGACCTTCAAAAGTACAAGAAAAACTGACCGGTTGGAACTTTGAACGCAAATCTTTAAGATTTGCGTTCAAAGTTCTTTGCAATCAATGCGCAAATCTTGTAAACATGCCAGATTGGCCAATTTGGATCAAACGTTCAAAAATCAAGTGATACAAGAATACTTAGACATCATTTAAACATGAGTGAACAAGATTGCCTATGGAATTACGCTGAGTGTGAGATCGACATGAACTGGAGACGCCAACATGCTATGCATTTCTTTGAGACATACGCACACATTATATATACATGTACATGTGTGTGTGTGTTTGTTTCTGCTCACCCGCTTCACCATTCAGGCATGGTCCCACCACCCTGCCTCTAATGGCAAAAGTATACTGCACCTTTGTCCTCTGTATGGCAATGTTTGGTCTGTTGATCCCTAAATGCTCCAAACCACAAAGAAAACGTGCGCAAAAAAAACGCAAAAGTACGTAAATAACCCGCAAAAACCCGCAAAAGCAAACAATTTGCAATTTCGTTGTTTTTTCATGAACATAATTCTACTTTTGTTTTGGTGAGCTCACCAACCGAAGCTTTCAATGCTCAATACGCGCAATATCAGTGGGGTCAAGCAAAAGGCTCGCATACTTTCGACTTGGTGGCAAAAAATTGACAGATTGGGACTTGCATTAAATTACCTGCATGTGACAATGCATGCCTGATCGCTACCTGTGGGACGTTACGATGAGACATGTGTAGCCGAAGCTCAGTGGTATAGTGACCTTTCACTACTGGTGTGGAAAGGCCTGTTCACTTTTGGTTGGGAACATTCAATTTTGGCGGGGAACTTTCAAAACGGCCCAAGAGTGCAATAGTCCAAACGTGCAAAATTTATGGAACTTTTGAAGGTCCAGGGCGATTTAATGGTGATTGAACGGGATTCATTTTGAATCTAAGATCCCGGTGAAAGATCATGGGAGTATGATGGGAATATGATGTTTCAGTTGTTTTGGAGAGGTCTCGAAGATTCTGGAAGTTTAGAATCCCATTTACCACAGCTCGACCCTGCCATGAGTGGGGAAGATTAGTTTCCGCTGCAAATGGGCTATTTTCAGGGTACGGTCGAACTGTTAATTGACTGGAAAGTAAGATATTTGACAAGTTCAACAGCCCGAGCTACCAAGCCTGAACAATGGGTGCATATGTTTTCCATGAGATGTGAGATATGAATACCCAGAAATTCAACCCGTAACTTCTTCGACAGCCCATGTCGGACCAATGTTAAGGAACTGAAAAGAGAAAAACTGGCCCCTTGCTTCGGGGATGCTGAGCGCCTTGTGATTCCCTTCAGTTTGATGGGGTGAAACCCTAGATCCATGCACCCCATCCCCCATGCCCAGCAACATCCGCAGGTCCAACTTGGATATGTCCACCAACATTCCACATTTAGTTCGATGATTTTCCCAGCTAGAAACCTGTATTTAGTTCGGGTATTTCCCAGCTTGCCATGTTGGATGACCAGAACACATCCACCTGTTTGAAGCTGCGTCCAGCTGTTTCATGCCCCACCAACCACCTACAGCTTCATCCCAAGTCTCCCAGTGCTAGGCTCTTCTGGGCATCTGCTGCAGATGGCACAGGGCAATATCCAATGACGCCTCGAGGCGAACAAAAGACCACCAGCCTCGGATGTATCAGCGGGTCTCGGCAGTTTCACCAGGAAAGAAACCCCAAAAAAACAAAATCCACGAGTCAATCCCTCATATCCGCCGACCCCTGCCGACAGCAGGGGGAGCGCGTCACAAAGGAATTACACGCAGCAAGTGTCAAGTGCCGACGCAAGAGCAAAAATGTTTAGCAAGTTTAAGAAAAGGGAAAGGAGAAAGCAATCAAGCTGCACGAGCAAGGAGCAAGCAAGCAAGAAGCAGAAGAAGAAGAAGTAGAAGAAGAAGAAGCTGAAGCAATTACACGCAGCAAGTCGTACAGGCAGCAAGTGTCAAAGTACCGTCGCAAAAGCAAGAAAGTTAAGCAAGTTTTAAAAAAGGAGAAGGAGAAAGCAATCAAGCGGCACGAGCTACACGCAGCAAGTGTCAAAGTGCCGACGCAAGATCAAAAATGTTTAGCAAGTTCAAGAAAAAGGAAAGGAGAAAGCAAGTCGTTTTGAAGCTAGTTTTGGATTGAAGGTTTGAGATAGACTAACAGCAACAACAACAACAACAACCACAACCACAACAACAACAACAACGACAACAATCACAACATTGTTGTTGTTGTTGTTGTCGTCATTGTCGTTGTCGTTGTCGTTGTTGTCGTTGTCGTTGTCGTTGTTGTCGTTGTCGTTGTCGTTGTCGTTGTCCTTGTCGTTGTCGTCGTCTTCGTGGTCGTTGTCGTTGTCGTTGTCGTTGTCCTTGTCCTTGTCCTTGTCCTTGTCCTTGTCCTTGTCGTTGTCGTTGTCGTTGTCGTTGTCGTTGTCGTTGTCGTTGTCGTTGTCGTTGTCGTTGTCGTTGTCATTGTCGTTGTCGTTGT
>Ga0126342_10021498_pt1 | contig 10753 bp, 12 predicted proteins | sample Cyp1metagenome_FD_92528 | JGI IMG/M metagenome (GOLD analysis project Ga0126342, IMG submission 92528) | Coral microbial communities from Lord Howe Island, Old Settlement Bay, Australia - Cyphastrea 1 metagenome | ecosystem: Host-associated > Invertebrates > Cnidaria > Coral ... | reverse complement strand
CTACTTTTCAACCCTCCGGAGCCACAAAACCACGAAAAAACACAGTGTTTCGCGACTTTCCTACCTTTTCGCGCACCTGCATCTTCTTTCTTCTGATCTTTTCTCTTCTGACTCTTCTCCCTGGTGACTGCTTTTTCATCTCTCCATATCTCTCCATATTGACGGAAGTTTGACTTCTAAACTTCCTTCGACAAGGGAAGGCACATATGAGCAGTAAAGGGAGTTTACAATTACAAAGCCACCAAACACGAACACGAACAACATGTTTAGCCAGAATTGTGGCTTGCCATGGCTTGCCATGGCTTGCCCATGGCCATTCATCTCAGCAATGCTTCGTTTGAGAAATAACATGAGTCGAGCAAACCAGGGCCTTTGTAAACCAATGACCACTATTCAGACTGGTGAAATCCTAATTTGTGGGCCCGGCAAAAGCCCAGTCTTGGTGAGTGATAGACACTTATCTCCAAAATTCGCCCAACTGAAATTCCTGATTTCCCACATCCATCCACATCCTAGCTTGCAAAAAACACTTAAACCCCCATGTTTTACAGGCCATGAACCCAAGTTTCAGCCCTCCCCCCAGGCATGAAAACCCGAGTCACGGTAGGCGCTGCGCAGGGTCTCAGCGCTCGGCAGCTCCGAAGGTTTGAAGCCCAGGACCTGTCTAGGTGGAGGACGACCAGCGAGGGGAAGAAACGATGGGAATATGTTATATATGTTTGCCTACAACAGTAACATCTGGGACTCAAATATATCAACTGAAAATTGAAAATCCATGAAAATCCATATGCATTTTTTGACAAATGATTTTCCCATTGAGATGTGGATAGTAAAATAAACCATTGTTTTTTCCACATCATCATAACACAAGGGGTGTGTAGATATCCAACCCATACAACCATGACATGGGCCGTGTTGTATCCATGGAACCGGCAATGCATAGTATGTATCCAATCATCAAAATGCAATGGAACTATCTCTCAGTAGTGTTTTCTCAGTATGCCCAAGGAGGTTCCAAAAAAGATCAAAATCCAAAGGTCTTGAAGGCACTGGTGAGCTATCCTACCATTTCTTAAGCTACAGCAGCAGGCCACAGCCTGCAGGTTCTGCTGCAATGCCTTGCTCAACTCACTTGAAGTGCTGGAAGAACCAGAAGCCTGCGATAGAAACTGAGGTTGTTCTGAATGTCCCATGCCTTTCTCAGAAAAACCTCAGAAAAATTGGCTATTGCCATCATTGGCCAAATTATATTTCTGTGTTTTCTGATGTTTCCTGCAAAATGGGCAGTGCAGGAAATGCGAGTTTGACCAATGATGGCAATAGCAAGTAGTCCAACACTTCCTACCCCCACAAGCCGACAACAGAACTGCAGCCACATTGTCTGCAGTTGTCTTGGGTAAGGCAGCTAGGGCCAAAACTTGCAACCACCCAAATTAAATCAATCAAAAAACCAAACAGCTCCCATATCGATCCCAATGTTGTTTATGAGCTTGACCGGATGCCAACATGCTCAGTGCCTGCCCCCCGCCGAAATAGCTCCCAGCAGAGCCACCAGCCTCAAAATGTCAGGTCCGCGGATTACACCAGGCATATGGCACGTCAGATCCTGGTCAGTCAGTCTACCCATAGGTATTTTGGGGTAAGTTGGCCGTCAGATTCCCATTCGCTGTGACTATCAACTATTCCTAGCCCGTTGGCTTGGCCGGGACGCAGAACGACAGAAACACGGATGTCACAGAGAACCGTCGGCCACAATACCTTCAATACTCTAAATGTTGCAAAAACATCCCAGCAACATCGTTGACCGATTGTTGCTTCATCTTGGTGACATGGTGGAACCATTTTTTTTGATGTGTGGCATGCCGGTGTACCCTGTCAAATCGATGTGCTGGTCAACAACCTCCCTGGGGCCTGAGTGTCCCTAAAAATCTGACACCTGTGATACCTATGTCACTTTGTTTCACCAACCATGAAAAGAACCGAGCCAATGATGAGACCGCACACCACCAGCAAATCGACTGCTTCCTTGCGCCATTGCATTCCAGGAACATAGCGGCCTTCCCATCCACTTCCTGGGTGCGGAAGATAGTTTTGTTGTTGGAGGCTGACCTGTTGCACCATGTTGCACCGCTATGGGTGGTTGAACCAAACTAAGCTCATCCATGACAGCCGCAGGGGCAAATACGATGTTCAATCTGGTGGCCCATATTGGCATTGCATCGTCTTGGGCCCTTAGGAAACCAACCATGTTTCCTCGAAAAACGCCGGTCAAACCATGGTATTTAGAAATCCTGGGGCCAAACATACCATTCAGGAAGCACATGCGAGTCATGTTGATGGCTGCAACAACTGGAAAACTACCGGTGGACGTATGGTGGGACCTTCCAAATGATGTATACTGTCCTCCGGCAACCCAACCAAAAAACACTACATTTACCTTCATTTGCACATTATGTGTCCCTTCAAAAAAGAAGTCTTCCCATGCCATGATACAGCCAGGGCTCGGCGCCATCTGTCCTCCGGGTCGTCTCCTGCGCCACCTGAGCCCGCAAAGACATCCAAGGCGTGTGGGAGAAAAAACAAAAAGGTGTCCTGTCATGACTGCTGCTGCTGCTGCTGATGATGATGATTAATGCTCTTTAATCAATGTTTGACCAATGTTTAATCAATGTTTCACCAATGTTTAATCATGATGACGGCCTTTGTTGTGATAAGTATGTCATCAGCCACCGATATCCCTGGCACCTGGTTTTGTGCCTCTCTTGGCTTGTTGCTCCATGAAGAACTGCTGCAACTTCTGTCGGCATGCCTCCGGCCCAGCTTGATGGCCATTGACCGGGACAGCCTAGCCCTGGCGAACATAAACAAAGGGCTGCCCAAACCGCTGAAAGGCAACCAAAACAAGAAAGGTGATAATGTGAATGAGTCAGATGTCTGAGTTAGTGAAAGGATTAGTGGTATGGTCTGGTTTGTTTCTCTGCCTGATGAAGTCCTATGTAGCAAAACATCTGGGAAAAACATGGAAAAACAACTTCGTAATCCCTCAAAACAAATGTCACAAAACAAAGCAAACCATTCTATTCCCCGCTATAACATCTATAAACAGCAGTTCCGGCCAAATGAGTGGCCAATATGATATATACACAAATCACGTAACTAGATCCAAAAAACTGTGAATGCCCTAGTCTTTCCAACACTTGACCGAGATCCATCCCACCACATGTGCCTCTGCCCGCTGAGCAGCCGATGGCACGCCACCCAGCAGCTCAGCTGCTTCCCATGAGCTGGCAGCCTCCACAGTTCGAGGATTGATTCCCAATCATGTCACGCCATTCCAAGTCAATCAACTAAGTCAATCGATCAGTCAATTATAGGTGCGGGCCAAGTCACTTTTATAAGAAATATTCAGCATATATACCATACCTAATTAGCTTGAACCTGTTATTAATGACCTCCAGCTTCAGAAGGGCAGCTCCTTTTGCCAGACGCGTTTTCACATTTAGATGTTGGACGATGTTGGATGATGCTGGTATTGTTTTCGCGCAGGATGTTCCCACCCAAAAGAACTTGAAAAACAAGATTGCTGAAGAACAAATATGCAAATTGGCACAGTTGGATGAAAAATCCTGCCATATCCTGCCATAACTAGACTTTTGCAATCATGGCTGCATATGGCTGCCCTGCCAAACGAGACATGAAAGGTTCTTAATCTGCACATCAACTGGGCATCATGTTTTCACTGACATGCCCAAACCATGCCAAGGGCATTCAAGCGGTCCGCTCGCTCTTGGCGCAATTTCCCCTTGGCTTTGTTATGGCGCTGAGTTTTGACCCAAAAACCAAGCTTCAGGTCATCAGCGGTCACAAAGTTTTGGGGGACAAGCACATCTCCATTTTCAGCCCTGTGTTCAGCCAATTTTCGGAAGGCCAGCTCCCAAGCGTCAGCCAACGGATCCCAAACCATGCCAAGAGTGTTCAAGCGAACCACTCGCTCTTGAGACAATTTCCCCTTTGCTTTGTTTTTTCGCTGGGTACCAACCCAAAAACCAAGTTTAAAGTCATCAGCGGTCACAAAATCCGTGGGGACAAGCACATCTTCATTCTCAGACTTGTATTTAGCCAATTTGCTGAAGGCCAGCTCCCAAGCGTCAGCCAACGGATCCCAAACCATGCCAAGAGTGTTCAAGCGATCCTCTCGCTCTTGAAACAATTTCTCCCTAGCTTTGGTATAGCGCTGATTTCTGACCCAAAGGCCAAGTTTCAAGCCATCAACGGTCACAAAGTCCGTGGGGACAAGCACATCTTCATTCTCAGACTTGTATTTAGCCAATTTGCGGAAGGCCAGCTCCCAAGCGTCAGCCAACGGATCCCAAACCATGCCAAGAGTGTTCAAGCGATCCTCTCGCTCTTGAGACAATTTCCCCTTTGCTTTGCTTTTTCGCTGGGTACCAACCCAAACACCAAGTTTAAAGTCATCAGCGGTCACAAAGTTTTGGGGGACAAGCACATCTCCATTATCAGCCTTGTATGCAACCAGTTTGCTGAAGGCCAGCTCCCAAGCGTCGGCCAAAACATCCCAAACCATGCCAAGAGCGTTCAAGCGAGCCACTCGCTCTTGAGACAATCTCCCCTTGGCTTTGATCGTGCGCTGATGGCTGAGCCAAATGCCAAGTTTAAAGTCATCATCAGTGGTCACAAAATCCGCGGGGACAAGCACATCTTCATTCTGAGCCTTGTATGCAACCAGTTTGCTGAAGGCCAGCTCCCAAGCGTCAGCCAACGGATTCCAAAGCATGCCAAGGGCATTCAAGCGGTCCACTCGCTCTTGGCGCAACTTCCCCCTGGCTTTGTTATGGCGCTGAGTTTTGACCCAAAAGCCAAGTTTAAAGTCATCAGCGGTCACAAAGTGCCTAGGGACAAGCACATCTCCATTTTCAGCCCTGTATTCAGCCAATTTTCTGAAGGCCAGCTCCCAAGCGTCAGCCAACGGATCCCAAACCATGCCAAGAGTGTTCAAGCGATCCTCTCGCTCTTGAAACAATTTCCCCTTGGCTTTGGTATAGCGCTGATTTCTGACCCAAAGGCCGAGTTTCAAGCCATCAACGGTCACAAAGTCCGTGGCAACAAGCACATCTCCATACTCAGACTTATATTCAGCCAATTTGCTGAAGGCCAGCTCCCAGCCCATGGAAAGAGTAGTGAGAACAGATGTAAAAACGTGAAAATGCAAAAGGCGGGCTGCTTTTTCAACAATGTCATGGTTGCCGCTTTGCCGGCTTCCGCCATGCACACAAATCCTCGAATTGAGAGTTGCATCCTCAAGGTTTTGAAGCATACGTGTTCTCAAAAGCGGATCAGCTTGTGCCAGCTCCATGAGCAATCGCCCTAGCTCCATGTCTTGAACCAATGCCGTCCCATTTACATCCTGCACCAGTGGAGGTGCAATTACGAGGGCATCGATCTTGCTAGGATGCTGCCGCAAGACCCTTCCCACGCACTGACGAAGGCGCACCGCATGTCTTGGTGCAACAAAGAGGCAGGTGTCTGCACATGGCAGGTCAACCCCTTCACTCAGGACATCCACTGTGACGAGAACCCGAATCCCTCCGCGTGTTGGGCTCCGACCAAAGCTCTGCAAGATCTTCTGACGATGTGCTTTGGAAGTGTGGCCATTGTAATGATCTGAAGCGATGCCGTTGCTGTTCAGGAGCCCTGTGAAATGTCTTGCCTCATCGACAGTGTTGCAGAATGCAAGGACCTTCCTTGACATCGGGAGGTCTTGAATAAGCTCCACCAACCCAGGCCTTGGGTCGCCTGCAGTGAGAATTGGCACCATCACAGTGTAGTCGCTGATGATTCTAGCCTTAATGGCAGGACGGAGGCCAAACTCGAAGTCAGGTTTGTTTCTCAGCAGGGTCGCGCTGAAGAAGATCCGTTTCCTGGCATTCAACCCCAGCACTTGCATCGCATGCACACCATCTACAGTCTCATTTCCCGCAGCACCCACTGAAGTGGGTTCATAGTGATGGGCCTCATCCGAAATCTGCAGCTCAAAGGTCAAATTCTGCAGCTGCCAGGCGGAGTTTCTCACACAAACAAACAGCTGAGCCGACAAGTCCACAGGGTATCCTGTGCCCATGCGGGAGATTCGAAATGGCAACATCTCTTTCAGCAAATCAGCCAGTTGCTCCATCAGATCCAACTTTGGGACGATGATGCATGCCTTCCCGGGGCCCGAGCCAGCCAACACGTCTGCCATCACCAGGCTCTTCCCAGTGCCAGTGGCCATTTCAACAAAGAAGTCCTGCTCTAGGTGGTGGCTTCAAACCAATTGCCAAACTGGCCGCTCAATTGGGGCAATTACATTCCGCACAGTATGGTTTTACATTTTACCATGTTTTACCACATTCCATGTTGAAATAGTAGCACTGCTTTCTTGCCATTAATACTGCTCCCAAAGACGAATATGGGTAATCACCCCAAGGGTTTGATGTAAGAATCGGCACTCAATGTCCCTCTTGGAGGAGTTGGTCAGAAATTTCTGGCATTGAGCAAGGCAGGCGAGTTGATGAGGCCAGCGCTTCAGGTCCTGAACCCATGCAGGTGCAAGGATGGGTCAAGAATGGGGACCCTAAATGCGCTAAAATCATTAAATCTTGCCAGTTTTCAATGGCCTTGTTCGGGTAGTCAGGTATAAAGTAATGTATGGAGTAATTTGGATTAAAAAGGGTTGTGTTGAACCATGTGCACCTCAGAGCAAACCATTATTAATTAGATTTAATGATAGACACAAAGAAAGCCTTGTTAGAAAGCCAATGACAACCAATGAATGATGGGGACATAATATGATCAGCATCTACCTGCAATTAAGAATGCATTTCAAAATCTGGGTCAAACTTAGGCACCCGGAAGAATGGATGATTGACAACTGTGTGCTTCCCGGGGTCTTTGGGGGGCTATCAAATGCTAGTTTCCTGGTGGACATCAAAATAACTTACATTTGTTATTGTTGAGTTTCATCCCCCAAAAAATAGCGCCGCCCATACCCGTCACATACCTAAAATGATTCTACCATGTCCTTTTTCGCAAGTTCCGTCGGCACATCTTTGGCCGACTCGTTTCTTGCAAGCTCTCGCCACCTGCAGCGTTTGGAGCGATCGGATGTGCAGAGCGCAAGCCATACCCCACTTGTAATGTTGGATACCGATTGGTGTCATGGGACCCTATTGTGAGTTTTTTCAAAAATTATTGGGTATCATGCAAATGGTGCGGATGGGCCTCTATTGTGAGTTGTTTTTTCTCAGATCCATTTTTTTCAGAAGGAGCTTTATCCACTTTTATACACCTTTCTTTGGGTAAAGTTGGTCCATTTACTTTAGAAAGCCATACCCATGTTAAAGCCTTGAAAATGCAAGGTTCCCCAAATAATTCGATGGCTTCTTAAACCTTTATTCAAAAACAGCACCCAAATAATTTTTCAAGGGGGTACCCCATGAGTGACCCAGATCCTCAATAAAGTAATTGTTTTGGATGGTACCCTATTTAAATGGAAAATCAATTGAAAGATATTGAGAGTATATTCAAATGAATTGAAATCCTTACGTTGATCATCCTGAGTTCCCCAGACCTGGTACCCAAGAAAATGCCGAGTTATTGAGTAGACTAAATTTGTTTGGGGGGCCCTACACTAATCAGTATCCAACATTAAGGGGGTTTAAGCTGTAACCAATCAATCTATTGCTAACTTCCAGGCTCATCCAAGTACCCGGGCGGCCTTCCAAACTTGCAATCCAAAAAGAATGGTTTACAGCTCAGTTATAGCCATGCATCGCAAAGACTCTTGGATACGACACTTTTCAGACCCCTTTGGAAGGACCCACTTCCCACCTCTCGATCTCATCTTGCGTGTAGCGCCGGTGCTTTGCTCCGCTCCATTGCCAGTCCTGCGGCAGCCGCGTGCTCTCGTTGGTGGCCACCACCATCTGCTGGACCCGATCCTTCAAGGGCGACCCCTCGGAACGCACCAAGTAGTGGAACCTCAATGGATGATGGTAATGCAGAAATGTGCGTGGAAAAGTATGGATGTGCTGAAGGCTGGGGGAGAACAGAACAACAGCCAAAATTGCGATGGCAGGTAGGGTTGAAAATAAACACTGATGATCACTGATGTTTGAACGCACTGAAACCAACTCAATCTAGTGATCTTATCCCTTCATCAAATACCCCAGCAACGTGGCCAGGCGTTCCAATGGCACATAGTCCTGGTAATCCTTCGCCTGCACAGCCGTGCTGAGATTCAGTGCGAGGGAATCAATGCCGCGGTCTGCCCCGGGCAAGCCCCAGAAGTCCTCCACGGGTAGTGAACAAATGGTGAGATTAGCCACCAAAATGGTGCTTTAACGAATGGAAATGGAGAGAGAACCCAAATACAGGGGATGATAGCAAACACTGATGGGGATGGAATCAACACAAAGACAAATGGGCATACAATCTCTCACACACACACACTCTCTCTCTCTCTATCACCACCTATATATGGGGATACGAACATATTTATATATATATAGGTAATTATATATAAATGGGGGAACGCCAAACAAAACACACAAAAACTTCACCAAACTCCTTGAAGCAAGCAGGTAGTTGGCCTCAAGTTGTGCTAGCTTGGAACCATGAGATGCAACATCAACCAAACAAAGAGCGTTTCAAGTGCCACAAACTCCTCTTCCAAACAACTTCTCTGCATGTTTCAGGATTCGATGAAGATTCCACTTAGATTTTTAGGCATTTCATCAACATCAGGTGATGCCATCTCGTCAAGATGTCCTTTTCTACGTGTCTGGCAGGGAAACATCACAACATAGCACAACGCCTCCTTCAAACCAAGCCACTCCATGGCACTGTTTCCAAGTCCAATGCGGAAATCAGCTCCAGCTCCTGCCCCGGCCGCAGCTTCCTCTCCGCAATGGCCTCCAGGGCCCTGCTGCGCACCGCCGCATGGATCCGCGCCACCTCCGCCGGTGCCAGCGGCGTCGCGGCCGGGCGTGGCCCGAGGACCTGGGTCCAGAGCCATCGGCGGTAGCTCAGCGCAAGGCACAGCAGCAGGGCACCGAGGCGGCGACGGTGAAGGGAACGGGAAACCATGGCGATGGAGGGGTGGCTTCTGTGAGAGAAATGGCTGAAGAGTGGAAGTGCAATGGGAAGTTGGGATGGAAATGGTTGGTGAGGTGAGGTGGTAAGGCCAACAACCTTTAGGAGAGATTTGATCTTTGGCTGGAGCATTGACAGAACAAATATGGTGCATGGATACTGAGGGTGTTCCCTTGTAGGCCTCGAGGCCATGCTAATTCCACTGCATGATTCACCCATCTCATCATTGCAGTCACATGTATAGAGTCTAGAGTTCTATACAAGAGTGGTCCCCTGCCAATGAAATGCTCAAGTACTGTAACTTGTGTTTTTCTCTAGCAGTCTGACTGCCCATATTTCTGGGGTTTGAATCAAATGGTTTCAAGTTGAAACAACTTATAGCGAAGAGGGGAACATACAGTTGTGAGGTGGGCTGTGAGGTGGGTGTGACGATGTCAGCACCCATCTACATCCATTTACCCGATTAATTTTACCAGGTATTTTGGAGCTCACCTCAGGGTATCAGCGCCTTGACAAATGGCCTGCAGTCAAACCTCCCGGCCTCTGCCAAAAAGCCAAGCTCCTCAGCAGCCACACCTGTGGCACGCGGGGGAGGACACCATGGTACCACTGACTTCATATGTTCTGAAAACATATCTTTGATGTCTAACTCTCATTTCAATGTCAATGAAGCTTAATGTCTAACTCCCATTTCAACATTGTTGATGTTTCATTGTAAATGAATGCCATTGATACATTCCCATGTCTGTTCGTTTGTTGGGTCCCCACCTTTCTGCAGTTCCCATAGCCATAGCCCAACTTCCCCATGACATTCCCATCTTGGGCACCTCGCGCCGCGTGCGCCCTGGCTAAGCTGGGCTGCAGCTTTAAGGTGTCGACCGCATCCTGAAACGCCTCCTGGTGGCGACCCTATCCAGCATAATGGTTGTGGGATGTTATGGGATTACACCCCCACTAATAGACCCTCAACAACATTACAACTCAGTAGTTATACCCATGAACTATGGATTTAATGAATGGCCCTACACCTATTACATATGCATACTATATGACCATTCCTATCTATCTAGCTATCTATCTAACTAACTCACTGACTGACTAACTAACTTACTTACTTACTAACTTATCTATCTATCTGTCTGTCTATCTACCTGTCCATCCAGATGGATGGTTGGATGGAGAGATGGAAAATTATAAGTATGAGATATATATATTAATCCATACCATCAACTCATTATCCGGTTGTTCTCCTGCCACTGCCCGCGCCGCACGCGCAGCTCGGCGCGTTGGCACAAGGCCTCCGCTCGGACCGCCTGGTAGTGGAAGCCCCAAGCCCAAAACAGAAGAAGCGACCTGTGTCCAAGCGTTCAAGCAGAAAATTTAATTTCATAGAATGAAGGTTCTGGTCATTTTCTCTATGGTAGTAATGTCAAGTGAGGATTAATAATCCCCTCCCGATTAATCAACCACCATTGCCCCAAAAAAAAAATGTAATTTAAAAACAGGTGGTCCCCCGAGATTAATAAACCGGTGGGCCTACCCCCGATTAATCAACCACCAGTGCTGAAATCCAATTTTTTATCCAACATTTTTTATTTCCAAT
>Ga0126342_10021497_pt1 | contig 10754 bp, 4 predicted proteins | sample Cyp1metagenome_FD_92528 | JGI IMG/M metagenome (GOLD analysis project Ga0126342, IMG submission 92528) | Coral microbial communities from Lord Howe Island, Old Settlement Bay, Australia - Cyphastrea 1 metagenome | ecosystem: Host-associated > Invertebrates > Cnidaria > Coral ... | reverse complement strand
CAAGCACCTTTCGGTCCATCAGTGGATTCGCTCTGCCATCCCTGATTCACAACAACCAACCTCTCCTATAGGTTTCCTATTTTTGAAACTTCCGCCACCGCCTTGTGCGGTACTACTGGTAGGGTAAATGAGATTCAACTAGTAGATGGAATGGGGAGTTCCCATGAGACAAACCCGCATGGTGATATAATACAACTTGGCAAATTATGGGCATTCCAAAAAATTGGACAAATCTACACACATACATCTATGTGTATATTTACATACGTATAGACAGTATATGGTATATAACTGGGGGATTTCGCCTGAAATGTGCTAACTATTATATCTGGCTGGTGGTTTCAACCCCTCTGAAAAATATTAGTCAATGGGAAGGATTATCCCATATAATTATTATGGAAAATAAAACATGTTTGAATTGAAACCACCAACCAAATATGGTCTTCTATGCAACATACTTGATGACAATTTCATAAATGATTGATTGGATTATACCGTCCGGTGTGCTCAAACATGGCAACGGGACATCCACTATAGATATTTATAGCTGGGGAAATCATCTATCATCCATTTCTAGGGGATTTGCTATGGGTTTTCCCATATTTTCCTATGATTCACCAAAATATTTTCTGAGCATATTTCAGCAAATGAAATCTCAAAAAGCCATTGATGACCTTAGGGACCAGTCGCGACCAGCTGCTATGTTTCCCTGTGATGTTGGTATGGTTACCAGCACCACCTTGATGCTTCTGGTTACCGTGATGTTTTCCCTGTGATGGCTTCCGAAATCCAAATTTGCATGGGCAATTCATCCCCGCTAAAATTGGCCCAGTCGAAATAGTTGATTTACCCATTAATAGCATGGTGATTTTCCATAGTTAGGTTAGTTTACCAGAGGGTAGAGTTTTCCCGTGAAAAATGGTGATGTCCCATCGTTTTTTGTATGTTTACCAGAGGGTGCAATGTTGATGTTACCAATAGCTCCCGATTTCGCAACTGTATCACCCTAAACCCAACAGTTCACCTACTTCAAACAACTTAGCTACTGAAATCATATGAAATCCACACAATTTGCTAGCTTCAATCACCTATTCTTGATTGCAGCTTTCCGCCCCTTTGTGCCATCTCTGCCGAGCTGCACAGAGCAAGAGGTTCACCATGCCAGGCACTGAGGAAAGGAAGTAGGCAATATGTCTCCTGATTTGGCGGGTGCCCCCCAGTGATGTGAATGTTGGTTTAGTTTCACCCCATTAACATCCATTAACTAAAGTTATATCTACCGTAAATACACCATATAGTTTTGTTGATCGGTTTAGTTTCACCCCATGAAATAGTCCGTTATATCTACCATATACCACAGTTAAACCACTTATATGGCAACTGAAAATTATCTTGGTGCATCCCAGTAAGTACTGAAAATAAACACAGTATGAACTGGGAAGCATCCAACAGTTAGGAAGTGCACAAGTTTCATAAGCACTTAGTGTTAACCAGTTATATATATATATGTAATTATGGGATATTATGAGTTCTATCATGGTTATATGAGGCTAATAAACAAATAACTTTCCAACTGGAATGCTTCCCATTTTTTGGGGGTTCCCTTTGTTCGATTCGTCGATAGGGGTGAAATATCACTGGCGTTTATACTAACTTGGATGTCCCACAGATCGGATCCGCGAAAAATCATCGGACCCAAAAAAAATTGGGATTTTTCTTTCCATCAAACAAGCTAATTTAAATCATTTCATCTAATATTCATGTCAATAATTTTAAATATTCATTAAATAGTAATAGTTAATATATGCTATTTACTAGAATTTAGATGAAATGAATAGCTTAATATTCATTTAGTTAATATATGAATTGATGTTCCGATGTTGGTGAGCCATCCATCGTCCGAAAAAAACGTCCGAACGTCGGAAAAAGGTATCACTAAGGATGATCCTATATATTAGTAAAGACACACCGTAATATTATGGTGATACTCTGGGTTTATGGTGATACTGTGGTTGCGAAATCCCAGGGAGCTATTGGTAACATCAACATTGTACCCTCTGGTAAATTAACATAGCTATGGAAAATCACCATTTTCATGGGTAAATCCACTATTTCTATGGTCATTTTCAATAGCTATGTTAAATTACCAGAGGGTAGTATACACACACACACCGTAATATTACTGACTAATGGGATGATGATGACGATGATGATGATGATCCCATATGTTGTCTTGCACATTCAATGGTCATTCAAACAACGAAACCATTCGTTTTGACCACGGAAAACACCCATATGTTCGGTTGGTCACTGCCAATCTTGGAGCTGCTCCATTCTTTCTTTAAGCTTTGTTTACATCGTATATGTGTGTGTACTATATATTTAATATATATATATGTACTATATATATATACTGTATATGTATGGGCCGTATGGGTATGGGTCAAAATTGGGTACGCCGAAAAGTAGATGGTTTTCCTACTAAACATCAACTGCGGGTCCCCATATCGTCTGAAAAAATGTTGATCCATCCCTAGACCGCAGGTTGATCGTTTGATCGTTTGATCGTTTTTGGAGGCTATTTGGAGGCTAGAACCACAACACGCCCCATATCATATTCAAAGATTACGAGATTCTTGAGGAATATGGCAATGTATTTATGTGTTAAAATGGGTTATTCATGGTTATTCCATTACCTCCATTACAAACGGGTTATTATTCCCATATGTTCAAACACCGTGGAGGAATGAACCATGGGAAGCCACCACGACTTGGAGTTGCGCAAAAGGAAGCTCCAAAAAGACATAAAAATATGGGATTTCCATGGTTAATATCTGGTTGATATACTGTTTTCATGATGGTTAATATATGGTTATTATATGGTTAATGATGGTTAATAATAATCTGGTTGGTGGTTGAGCCTACCCCTCTGAAAAATGATGGAGTGAGCAACAGCTGGGATGATGACATTCCCAATATATGGAAAGTCATAAAATTCATCTTCCAAACCACCAACCAGATGTCCTTGATCGATTTCCAAATAGATCAAATAGTGGTTTTCCCATTGACTCAGGACGATCTATATGGACTCGCCAATAATTGATCTATTTGGACTAACCAATATCAGTTTTTCCAAATAGATCGTCCAAATATATCCTAGAAAATACGCCACATCATCTGGTTGGTGGTTTCAACCCCTCTGAAAAATATGAAAGTCAATGGGAAGGATGACATCCCATATATGAAATGGAAAATATAATTCAGGTTCCAAACCACCAACCAGTCATTGACTCAGCAACTCCAGGACAGCCCTTTTCCCGCTCCAGATGGACATGCTCTGATAGACAGCAGTTCCAGTGCTTTGCGCCTGAGCTATCGGAGCGAAAAACATGAAGAAGGTGCTGAGTTTAGTACAATGTGAGGCCCCCATTCGATAGCTAAGTCGGTGCAAATAAGTCCAATTTCACTATGGTTCATGGCATTTGTAACTATAGTTACTGGGGCTTATAAACCAACTTATAACTGGGGGGCCTCACATTGTACCTCATCCAAGTGAGGAAGAAACATACCATAAAACATCATGAACCTTCTTGAAGCAAGGTGCTACCCCAGTTCAAGCTGCAAAAATATATGTTTTGAACATGTTTGAAGCATTAAAAGCCCAGTGAAAATGGAGAGCCCACCCTGTAGGTATAGCCCTGATGTGTTTAAATTGCCCCACTTAGCTCAAAGCCCTGGTTCAAACATAGCTAACATAGCACCCCAAAGTTTTTGAGGTGGGTTAAATCAAGAAAAATGTTCATCAAAAATCTAGGGAAACCACTTGTTGATAGGGTTCCTGTTTGGTGGTTTTAACATGTTTTAACCATCTTGAAAAATGATGGAGTTCGTCAATGGGAAGGATGACATCCCATATATGAAATGGAAAATCATAAAATTCCAATAATATTAACCATACATTTCCATTAATATGAACCATATATTTATGAGATTAACCAATATAAAACTGCATGGTTCCAAACCACCAACCAGTTTCCATGGTGTTGATCTTTGTTTCGTCTACACTTTTTGATCTTTCTGCTACAAATCCAACACGGAATCCCAAAATGGCTTGCCATCCGCGAAGAGAAATTCATCTTCCAAACTCCAGTCGCAACAAGAATGGCAATGTTGTCAGGAAGATTGTGGGCAACATGGATGCTCATATACAGTGGGTACTAAACCTGACTCGTTGGTCCTCCATTCTCATGTTTTCTCATTTATAAGTTGTAATTGGTCACGAACCACTACATGATGTACATACACGTTTACATAGACACATATTTTGCATATATACAGGCACCTCACATCTTTGTTCAAAAATCCATTCAAAAAAACCGGCCATTGGTGAAATTCCGACTTTTCACACCCGCCAAAATGTGGGAAAACTCTTGGGATGCTATAATCAGTATATTATAGTATATACAGAGAGGTTGGTGGTTTCAACCCCTTTGAAAAATATGAAAGTCAGTTGGGATGATTATTCCCAAGATATGGAAAGTCATAAAATTCATGTTCCAAACCACCAATCAGTTATAGTATATACAAATACATATATATATACATACATACAGTATATATGGGTGTGACTGATGGGGTACACACCCAGTCAAGTCTGATTTTCCATGATGCTTTACGGATCATGATAATTTACCTTATATGATATATCTAACAACTATCTTGAAATCCCAATGATGATGGGTCCAATCGGTAAATTGATCAAATGCCAATTCACCAACAGGTTCCCACCATGGTATTTGTAAAGAAACCCAAACATTGTCTCAACAATGGTCATTTCAGTGACAAAAAATGTGTTCTTTAGTGACAAAGGAGGAATGGAATGGTAACATTGTCATACATATTCACCTCTTGTTACATGGCCATTTTGGTCAAAACCCTGGTACCCAAACTGTACCCCAAGTTATAGTTGGCTTATGGATGTTGATTCCCTCAGTCATAGGGTAATTTCATTGGTAACTTGACCCATCCCCACACCCCCTCAATTCCCCCCAAAATGATACCTGCGGGATCCTGCGGGTAATATCTTAGGAAGCAATATTATGGAATTTGCCCCAATGGTAGCAATAGAAGTCACCTTTTTGCATCTCATAACTCAGTTATAAGTTGGTTTATAAACCTCATTAACTATAGTTCTAAGATGTTATAAGTATCATAAACCATAGCTGTTCCCCTTTGTTCCTTGCAAAAGAATTCCCAAAAGAAAGGTGCTCGAAGTGTTGCCTCCACTTCCTCCTCTGCTTCGCCTGTTTCAGCCTGGAGCCGTTTTGTCAAAAAAACATGTTTTGTCAGTGTATCCAACCAACAAATCGATGAGATTTACCATCTGGTTATTTAACATAGCCATGGGAAATCACAATTTTTAATAGGTAAACCATCTATTTCTATGGGCCGTCTATACCATGGCAAACTGTTAAATAACCAGAGGCTGATTAATGGCTACTTCAAGGCTGATCAATGGATAAATAATGGCTACTTGATGGCTGATTAATGGCTGCTTAATGAGATATTAATGGAATTGACCATCCCACTTTCGCTACCAGTTTGACATAGTTTGACCCTGAGAATTTGCAATTTCAAGAGGAAAGTAGTCTTCCGACCCCATATCTGGCAAGTTCTATGTTAGTTGGGATGGTAATTCCTTAATAGCATATAAATAGCCAACTTAGCACTGTAATTGGGATATCATACGTTATACCAATCATGACCCAAAAGCAGAACCCCATATTATCTGGCAAGTTCTATGTTAGTTGGGATTGTAATTCATGAATAGCATAAACATATCCAATACCCAACTTAGTGCTGTATTGGGATATCATACAGCGTACCAATCATGTCCCAAAAGCAGATTCTGACATATTTAACTCACCACAAACGCTGATTGGTGGTTTTAACCATCTTGAAAAATATTAGTAAATGGGAAGGATTATCCCATATATTATGGAAAATAAAAAATGTTCCAAACCACCAACCAGAAAAGATACATTATGCACCATGCAATGGTGATATCGTAGGTAGCACCGAGAAATACCCGAGTTTTAGCAAGGATGGACCTGCTCGACATAAGATCTCAAGGAAGACTGGGGCCGATGTGGGGATTAGCCTCCGGTCATTTGACATAGCTCCAGGAAATGGCCCATAGCAAAAGATGATTTACTGGTTGGTGGTTTGAACTCCTCTAAAAAATATGAGTCAGTTGGGATCATTATTCCCAATATATGGAAAAAAAACATGTTCCAAACCACCAACCAGAAATTATGGGGGCAATACAAACAAATCTGAACCACCAGCAGCAACGCTGGGAGTAGGGCCCCAAAAAATGAGCAGTCAATTCTCCACAACCAATCTCGAAACTGATTTCAGATTATGAAATTGATGGTTGGCCCAATATTCAAACATTGTTTTTCCATATATTGGGAATAATGATCCCAACTGACTAATATTTTTCAGAGGAGTTGTATGCATGCTGGGATGCGTAATTTTGTAAATCCTACATGAATCGGGGGTGAAAATCCATCTATACATTGCCAATCAGCCAGATACACTGCAAAAAATTAAATTCTTTGCTGGGAAATGTAGATATTCCCATTGATACCAAAAGACTAAAGGATTAAAGTATCCATGTAAGATTGACCTAGTATACAACTTATTCTGGTCTGACAAACAGAGTACTTGGGTTTAGGTACATTGCCATTTCAGCATCAGAAACTGGGGACACCAATTCATCATTCTGTATGTTTTTGAGCAAGAATATGTGGTCTTTAGGCAAAGAGGATAGTGATGTGAGAGTCGTGCAAAGAGTTATTCCAACAAAAAAACTACAACATGATACAATCAACTTTTGACAGCTGAGTACCCTAGGGTGAACTAACATAGATGTGGAAAAAACCATAATCTCCCCAGGAAAATCATGGACAAATAACGTTACCTTTCCCACGGATTGGGAGGTTTCCATTGTGGGAAGTAGAACACCTTGCTGGGTGAGGGAACCAGGAATCGTAAGTGTTTACCATCGTATATTCCAGCTGTCTATGGCTTATATGGGGATATCACCTATGTTTGTGTGAACATTTTGCTCATGAGGGGCTTACATACTCTTGGGCAGACCAGTAATGTCCGGTTAATGCGAATGGACCTTCCAAAAAATCAAAATGCAGTTTCGTGACTTTATGGTTCAAATTAATATTTAATATAAGCCATCACCGCGGGTCACACAGATCGACGAATTAGTCAAAACATGTCAAAACCCACATGCCCAAGTGAACATCCCAAAGATAAACAAAATCAGAATGGTCTATGTAATCTATTTTTGGGGTTAATTGCATACACCCCGTCTTTGACCACACCACATTTCCGTGGTTTGTCTCAAAAACTGTAACCCCACAATTCCGTGGTCTTCCACATCCAAATGGTCCGGTTTCGAGACAAACACATTTAGATATCAGCATGTCGCTTTGTCATCAACCCTATTTCACCCCATGGTCAACATCATCTCAGTTGCCCCTATGTTCTCAGTTTCCCATGAAAATGGACCAATATGGTTGATCATTCTGTTCTAATCGTTCTATATATTTGACTATGTACCCCGATGTCTGTTGGATAGATCCTCAACAAACTCATTTTTCAATAATTCACCAAATACCAATCAATCAAGCTGGTTATCCGTGAAATATACCCAGTATTCTGGTTTAAAGTACAGCAATTCACTGACCTGAAAAGAACTGAAATAATGTTCGTTGGGGATGATTCTCCGAATCCGAATCATCATTCCAGTGACGTCACAGCGAGGTCGATATAATTCATCCAAATGAATCAAGCTGGTTCTCCATGAAATATCCCTAGTATTATCCAAGTCTTTCCCCAAAAAATTAGGTATGCAGCCATATCCCCAGCGTGGTCATCACAAATCGTGGCAAACCGCCTGCGATCTTCTCCTTTGAAGGACGGAACTATGAAGCCTCAAGCAACACAACACGACATCACAACATGACTATGTATATGAAATACCATTACTTGCAAATGCATATACGTATACATCTACGTATCCATATGCATATGCATATGTTTATATTTATACATCTACATTTAGACATAAACATACACATAGACCTATATAAAATATATACTTGTATGCATGTATGTATGTATGTATGTATGTATGTATGCATGCATGTATGTATGTATGTATTTATATATTTATTTATTTATTTATGTATGCATCTATGCATCTATGCATCTATGTATGCCTCTATGCCTCTATGCATCTATGTATGTATGTATCTATCTATCTATCTTTCAGTCGATCTATCTATCTATCTCTCTATCTCTCTCTCTCTATCTATCTATCTATCTATCGATCGATCTATCTATCTATCTATCTCTCTATCTATCTATCTATCGATCTATCTATCTATCTATCTACCTATCCATCTATCTATGTACTATGTACGTACGTACGTACGTGTGTATGATGGATGGACGGATGGATGGATGGATGAATGGATGGATGGATGAATGGCTGGGTGAATGAATTAATGAATGAATGAATGAATGAATGAATGAATGAATGAATGAACGAATGAATGAATGAATGAACAAACGAATGAATGAATGAATAAATGAATGAATGAATATATGAATGAATGTATGAATATATGTGTGATATACAGCTTTATCTCCGTGTCTAACGTTATCGCCTTCTGACAAAGACGTGAAAAACAATCGATTGGTATAAAAATCATATATGATTAATATATAAACATCATATCTATAATATATCATTTATATATATATATCATACATACATTAATATAGATATATGTCATTGTAAAAAAGAACCACATCTACTTGGGATGCATCCCAGGAATCGTAAGTGCTTCGCCATGGCTCCCGTAGCTGGTAGATTACAAGAGGGCATTAATCAATATGCAATTTACCCTATGGTAACCTAACACAGCTATGAAAATCACAATCTTATATCTTTAATAGGAAAATCAACTATAAATGGTTATTTTCAATAGTTATGTTAAATTGCTAGAGATGGTATATTCCATGAACATTCCATGCATATCCCAATGATAACTTTGATGATAACTTGCAGTCCCTCATGACTTAGGAAACCCCCATCCACTCTATGAACCATTATATCAATCATCATTAACAAAGAACTTTGACGATCTTCCAAACAAATACATGATCAAATTTTAGTAGCCCACCAGAAAAATGATCATTGGCCGGCTATGGTTATTTTCATTAACAAAACACTTGAGGATTAACCTACCTATCCAGCTAGTTGGGGATGAAAATACATATTCCTTTCATCGATTTCCGAGTCATGATGGATTTCCCATTGGGAAAATCAAAAACTCGCCGTTAAAATCCGTTAAATAAATCCAGGATTATGGTTGACCTCCATTCAACTCGATCGAATCCCCATGTTTTCCTATGAACTTCCCATGAACCAACATGGCCCACCTAACAGTTATAAATGGAACTAAAACTCCTATAACCAAGGTTATATATCATTAAAAACCCATTAGAAAAAAACAGCTATATATATTATATCATTATATGTGTATATATATATCATTATAAACCCATAAAAACAGCTGTCAGTTGGGCCATAAGTGTGGTTTTACCCATCGCTAAACACCATCTGCCAAGGCACCAATCGGCCAGAAGCAGGCCACCCACCAGGCCATCGACCACTGGAAAGACCCAGGCTGGCAAAGGATGGTCGAACTCGAAGAAAAGCCACCTGGGTGCTGACGGCATTTTTTGGCGCAAGGGAAATCTGTGGTTGTTGAATCTGAGGTACCTGGCAAAAAAAAAAGATTTTTAGATGGTAAATGGCAAATGGAATCATTTTACAATTGATAGAACAAGATTAAAGTACTAGTTCGTATCTAACCAAGGTTGAGCCAGTTTGTTTGGTTTAATAGCGCAATGAATGGGGATAATCATGGGATAATGATGCGATAATCATTGGATATTAATTGATATTAGTGGATATGTCCACAAGGATTTAGGGTAGATATCTCAATGCTTATCTATAGTCAATGGAGTTTATGCACCAACTTAATGAGAGTAAATGGGGATTGATGGGGAGTTTACCTGCCGGTGTCATCCAACTCGGCTTATCATTGGAAATCCCAAAACTAAATGGATGTTTATAGCTGGGAAAATCATCTGTAAACGGAGAAAATTCAAGTGCCACGTTTCCTTACAGGAGTTTAACTATAGTCACTTCACCTTAAACCCAACAGTAAAATCTCTAGTTGCTCTACCAGCTTCACGAAATGGAACATAACTTGGTAACTTCAAAACTTCAGCAGCTGGCCAGCCTGGCCACCATGAAAAACCCTTGATTTAGCTCCATTCTACAATGTGAGACCCCCAGTTTTAAGTTGGTTTATAAGCCCCAGTAACTATAGTTATAAATGCCATAAACCATAGTTATTGGACTTATTTGCACCAACTTAGCTATCTTGGGGGCCTCACATTCTAGCAGGTCATCCAACAAACAGAACTGGCGAACCACCCAGGAATACGACTCCTGAGAGAAGCCACCAAGTCCATATTCATGCGTTAATCGTTTGATGCAAATGGGGATATATACATATATAATAAATATATATATATATATATGTATTATATATTAGCAATGATATATATATATATATATATATATGTAGATT
>Ga0126342_10021496_pt1 | contig 10754 bp, 9 predicted proteins | sample Cyp1metagenome_FD_92528 | JGI IMG/M metagenome (GOLD analysis project Ga0126342, IMG submission 92528) | Coral microbial communities from Lord Howe Island, Old Settlement Bay, Australia - Cyphastrea 1 metagenome | ecosystem: Host-associated > Invertebrates > Cnidaria > Coral ... | reverse complement strand
ATTATTGAACTATTATTGAACTATTATTGAACTATGATTGAACTATGATTGAACTATTATTGAACTATTATTGAACTATTATTGAACTATTATTGAACTATTATTGAACTATTATTGAACTATGATTGAACTATTATTGAACTATTATTGAACTTAAATTTTGGACTTAGATATTTCTTTGGATAAACCAGTGAAGCTATGCCATCTGCCCCGCGATTTCACCAGGTGCCTGCAGCCGCGTAGTCGAAGAGCCAATGTGTTGGTCGAATCGGTCGAATCTGAGAGGCTGGGAGAGGACCATGTTCCAATACTCGAAGAATCTCGAAGATACAGATTTTGACCTCGTTTTTGGTTTTACACGTGAAAACTATATATACAGATTTAATATTATTATATTTATTATTATTTATTATAATAATTATCATTATTATTGTATCATTATATATATGCCATCAAAGTCCCATTTTTGTCAGTGGTTTGAAGACCAAAACACATGGGTTGTTGTTGGAGATTATCCATCCGCAGTGTTTGGGTCTTGTTTCAGAATCTTTATGTGGGATAGCCAAAAAAAATATCTGGCAGATGAGATCGCAGATGCGTTTTCGAAAACGCTGCAGGTGAAAGGTTGGTTTGAAAAGGGTAAGATGTCCGGCCACGAAACTGGGCACCTGAGGTATTCCTTTAATACATTTTGATACAGTAACTGTAGCATGCTGTAGCCTTTTTTCGGGCCCAGGGGTATGTGGATACGAATTTGAACCACAGATTGGCTAGTCACTTCTAGGACGACAAAAAACGATGTTTCCGAAGGTTTGCCTCATATTGATTTGAGATGGGTCAAAACTCAATGTCACCAATGTAGGACTCGGGAAGGTGGATTTCCCATGATTTCCCAATATCATCTCTTGGGCGTATGACATGACCTTCCAGATCAAGATTCGAAAGGTCATAGGCATGATTTCTTGACATGATCCAAGGATACCTAAGGAATCTGTTCAAATCTCTTCTAATCCTTGCTTTCTTGGAGTGCCTTTCAAAGCCACAGTATATATCGGGAACTCGAAACAGAGCTCTGGGGAAAATGCCGTCTCCGATTCCAGTTCTCCCAACCACTGGCCGAAATGTTGGCAATGTTGTCCATACCCAATCTACACTCATTTGGGTAGTAACGGTACTGGGTACCCCTAGAAATGAGACGACGTAGGACCGTGAAATTCACCAGTCAGTCACCAACAGGCAGATGGTAAGTAGCCGTTGTCCTGCGACTCCCACGTGTCTCACACCAATTCAAGCTAGAGTTGATCCGTTGCAGATGGCTTACAGATGGCCAACGCCAAAAAAAAGGTGGTTTACCCTATGTTAATTGAACCTTGCAGCATAAAATAGCAGAACATCAGTTTCAATAGAAGGTCACTTTGGTAGCAAGTGCAAGGCAGCCGGCTGGAGGCTCGTCTCCATGGGTTTCGCCACGGCCATGTTGGGTGTATGGATGAAGAATGCCATGGCTTGTTGCTATTTGTTGCTTGTTGGACATCTGCAAACCAAACGAGCAAAATTTGCTCAGCGCAAAAGGAGAAAATGGCCGTTCGTCATCCCAAGTCCCTGTTCAGATCCCGGGTGAGGGGGGGCTGCTAGGAGTTTCTCAAAGCACGGGGCTGAGTTTACACAGTTTCTTAAGCGCTGCCTTTTCTAAGCCCTGAAAAAATCTCAGGGATTCCTGGGTTTTAACGACTTCAAGCCATAAAGTATATACTTCGCTCTTGAAGCCTCTCAATTGGACCACAAAAGGACGTAAACGTCGATCCGGTGATCATCCTTGGGGGGATGCCCAGACGTTTTTTCGGGATCGGATTCTTGGTCTCATCTACTGTGAATGACTTTGGGTTTTGTTACGTTTATATAGACTATATAGACTAGTTGGTGGTTTCAAACATGTTTTTTTCCCATAATATACTGGATAATCCTTCCCATTGACTAATATTTTTCAAGATGGTTAAAACCACCAACCAGTAGATGTAAGAACAACAATAATCATAATCATGCAGAGAGAAATGATTATTTAATATTATAGAATATTATAGATCCACACCGACGCAGCACTTTGAAAAAATGGATCTTCAAATATCTTCAGAATTGAGGATTTGATCCACAGGGAGGTGTCATATCCATCTCGCTGCTTTTTCCTCACTGCACTCCCGAGGTGACATTGCTATGCCCAGCTTCTCCCCCAGAAATCAAGAGCAAATCAGAAACAAGTTCTTCGCATTGCAGAAGCACAGTAACCCAGTAACCTTCCAATCTTTCGACCCACAAATGGTTTCTTCTCTCATGTTTCCAGGATTTTCCAAGGATTTTCCAGGATCATCACAGCACAAACCAAAGTTCAACGCGGTGACAAAGCTTTCACCCATGGAGCCGATGGCGGAGCCCGTGACGTGCGCAAAATGGCATGTGTGTGTGTGTTGTCGATATGTGAGTTACGACCAAGCGAAAAAAAAGGGGGGTGAGAGATGCAAAGTAAGATAGGAAAACTATACCTGGAATACTCATGGGGTATCTCACTGTCAACTAATTAACTCATGATTTCATTGGTTGTTTCAAAGCGATTAGGGATTGGTTAATTTTCCACCGGATGATCCGCACCATCCGATGGCGTAAAGATTAATCTGATGATTCTGATGTGTTCTGGACGCTTGGGATGCTCTTCATGGGATATCTTTAACATGTTTCTATAAATAGATACTTTATGATACTTTTCCTTGAAACCAAGTCCAGCTCCTAGTCGAAACATAGAAGTTGTTCCTTTGAGTTCCTCGGAGTAAAGAACATCCTGTCTGCACAGAACTTGTGGATTGGACCTGGGTGGATCCGCAACCTGAGACGCAAACCTGAGACGCAGCAGGCCGCATGAAGAGAAATTGAGAGCACTTGACGCCTTGAACCTTTGCCACTCATCCATTTTCCTGATGTTTTTCAAATTACATGTTTTTTGCACACAGTTTTACCCGTGATGGATCCCCGCCAGCAATTCGCGAGCAAGAAGCGGCTTTGCCTATCCCGTAACCCAGTCGCATCCAGTCGCCTCTCGAAGGACTTCACATATCTTATCTTTTTGACAAAGACAAGAAACACAGCAAAAGAATCGACAAGCTCTGTAGCAAAGGAACAAGAAGACAAAGAAGAGGAAGAATAAGAACAAATATATCATAAAAAAAAACAAAGAAGAAGAAGAAGAAGAAGACTAAAAAACAATCAGATAGTGGAAAGTTCTTCCAGTTCCAAAAACTAGCAGTGGCACATAGCTGCACCGACTACTATAATTGATTTGTGCTAGCTTTTCCTGAAGGTTTTAGATGCAGTTTCAGGCACAAAAGAGACAATGCAGACTCTAGACAAATCATATGTTCCATGACCAAGCAAGAAGCAACACGCACGGAATTACGATTGGCTCTTAGACCATCAAATAATCCTCGGAATAGGGGAACAATCATGGCTGTCCTTTTATGGGCCATCATGGTCAACAAAGATGTGTATACCCCAGGGAGCCCTACAAGGTTTTGATGACGATCCCCGTTTGTATGTGTATATACTGTGTATATATATATATAATTATTATTTTGCAGTATTATGCGCATACATCCGCATTATATCGGGCAGATATCGGAACTTGTTTGACATGGCATGTCCTTTGCAAGCACTGGCACGATTCAACTCTCACTGTCGAGACGTGAAGAAATCTCCATGGTCCATTGGGATTATCCTACTGACGTGTTTTCCCGACCTGGTGCCAGGTATCGGCAGGGCGCAGTCCTGACATGTTTTGGCAAAAATGGGTCTGGCTGCTGGGAATTTAAGGAAACCTTTTCTTTGAAGCCATCGGTCGTGGAAAAAACACGGTGATTACTACTACCACAACATGCAAACTTAGAATCTCCAAACGTAGGAAGAACAAAACATAGAGCAAGCATGTTGAGTAGTTGGATGATGCTGGATTGTATTGAACATGTGTTTGCCATGGTGTTTGCCATGTTTTGCCAGGCTGGAGCCGCTCATCCGGTGCCCTGTGGGAGCTTAGTGTGGCACTGAGTTCGACGACGAAGCTGCTGGTTTGGCTTGGACAAAATGGAGTTCAGGAAGTTTGACACAAAATGGTGAAACTTGTGGTTTAAGCCTTGTTTAAGCCATTGAAATAGGGATCCTATGGTGATATCATGGGATATTCAACCCAAGTGGCCAGTTTTTGTAGGAAAATACCCGATGTTCAAAGCCACATGGGTATGGTGAATACCAAAATTGTTTCTTACGTTCGTCCCAAAGAATGATGGTATAGTAGGTTTTGATCCATATCCATATGATTTCCGATTAACATGATAACATGAAATCGGGTAGAAAAATATGTTTAGTTTTGTTTTGTTTTTGGAAGATGGTCATGTCAAAAAATAATTCGGAATGACCTTATGTTACCTATGTTCTTTGGTGGAAATATGATATACCAAAATTTCCACCATAACTAGGGTAATTGCAACAGGGAACATGTTTTTCAATATCTTCCAATTCTGAGATATTAGGAGCACCCTATTTGTGTGTTCTACAGATTGGGAACCAAAACCGCCGGATTTTCTCATGTTACTTTTTTTGCGGGTCAGTGGTTGCATCCACACAATGTGGTAAGCCCAATACCATAAAGCATAGCAGTTTGCTTGATGTTTGCTTTATCATAATCATACCCAAAAACAGTGGTTCACGAGTGGCTTTAACACATTTGTGAGTGATTGTATAGTACTTTCAGGTACATGGTTTCTTTTTTTCTGTACCTGTTATATACTCAAAATGGCGTTGTTGGTTCATTGCGGGTTAAACACGTTAGAAACAATCAAGATGGTGATTACTAAGCTGCAAAACGGATCAACATGGGTATACAATATGAACGAGAAATCATGTCTATATGGTCTATATGTATAATTATGATATAGGATTCATCATTTAACAATAGTAGTTTCAGCCATATGACCGGACACAATGGTTATTTGCAGCCGAGTCTTGAGATTAGGTGAGTGTGCAGCAGGTGATGAAGGACGCCCTCCTGACTTCCTGTGGTGACTCTTCCGACTAGTTGAATGACGTAAGCTCTTTCCTGGCGACGTCATCAGGACGTAATCGATATAAGATCCATTAAGATCCCCCATGGGGCCAACTTGTCGAGATGTATCTCAAGTACGTATTGCAGTTCTACTTTGAACCAGAAGTTTAGGGTCAGCACGTTGACCGAAAAGAGAAAACGAGCACCCAGCATGAGTTTGGAAGATCTTTTAACTATTGGCAATTGGCACGTGCTGGTACAATCATAGACCATAGATGTTTTAGTTGAGTGGTTGTAGAGGCGCTTTTCGCCGAAATCAAAAAACATGTCCGCTAGATCCTTAATGCAGATCCAATAATATCTATGGCACGCATCCCTATGTCCCTACATTATTTAGAATTTATTACATGTAGTTGAACTTTCCACCACCAATGTGGAATTTGGGAAAGATTAAATTGTTAGAGATGGGTCATAGTTCACTGGGTCTCTGATTTTTACGCATACGCACCGGCTCATTGCTATTGTAACCCATGTATAGTTTTGCCCCTTGTTTCTTCTTGCTGTTGCTGCTGTTGCTGTTGTTGCTGTTGTTGTTGTTGCTGCTGTTGTTGTTGTAGTTGTTGAAAACACTTTGTTCCACAATCAAGTGTTGTTGGAATATTCGAATTTCCAGTGCAATAATAAAATGGAAAAACAGATATAATACAATTTATTATCAGGCATTCTTATAGGTATAAAATTATACATCTGAATTATACATATATAATAAACACATATAAATCTGTAATTACTTAGACCTATGGTCCAAGGCTCACTTAAGACGACTTTTTCACTCACTTAGGACGACATTTTTTATGTTGACTTCAGGGTTAACGCCATGGGATACAGACCTTTAGGTTAACACTTGGGGACACTTGGGGTGGGTTTAGGGGACACTTGGGGACACTTGGGGTGGGTTTAGGGGTCACTTGGGGACAGTTGGGGACACTTGGAAACACTTGGGGTGGGCTTAGGTGACACTTGGGACATGGGGTGGGTTTAGGGAACCTACTCCATGGGATACAGACCTTTCTTTAGGTTAACACTTGGGGACACTTGGGCTGGGACATGCTGTGTAGGGGACCAAAAGGGGACCTGTTTATACTTAGGCAAATAATCCATCAGACAAATTCCCGCTACGTTGCAACATTTTCCCGTCAAGTAACATGCAAGACGTTCCTGATACTTGCAACATCTTCCTACTTGTAAGTAGCTTGCAAGACGTTCCTTATACGTTGTAAACTCTTCTTCGACTAACTTGACAGATGTTCCTGATACGCTGTAACATCTTCTTCAAGTGACTTGCAACACGTTCCTGATACGTTGTGAAATCTTCTGCAAGTAACTTGCAAGACGTTCCTGGCACCTTGTCACAGCTTCTTCAAGACCCTTGAATGATGTTCCTGGTATGTTGTAACATTTTCGTCCAGTAACATGCAAGACGTTCCTAATACGTTGTATTATATTCCTCAAGTAACTTGCAAAATGTTCCCGATACGTTCTCAACTCTCCGTCAAGGCACTTGAAATACAGTCCTGATACGTTGTAACATCTTCTTATTCATATGATTGAATGAAAATGTTCTGATGATCAATCATCTCTGTCACACATGTACAAGCCTGTTGAAGTCATGTTCAAATACATCTATATATGTTTTTATTGATATTGTAGTCATATATCACAAACGTAGTCCTAAGCGAGCCAAAACGTCGGCCTAAGCGAGGGACTGACCAGACATGTATGTAACAGTATATATATATATATAATTATATATTATATATATATATGCATATGTATTTACATACTTCTCAACATATCCAATCGTATTAATGTGAGGTATTTCCTGCCCAGGCGGGACAGAATCTCTCATCCCATCGTTCAGGAGCTGCCGAAGGAAATTGTGGAACATCATACCATCGCCACCTGGCCGGAATGTCATGGATAATCGCAAGTTGTTATACTAAATATGCTAACCAAAAAAATAAGCAAATTATGTAATATAGTAATATAAAACACCATGAACGATATAGCAGTAATTAATCTAGTTATAGTAGATACTGTTACAGTAATACTGATGGCCCATATGTAAAAAAATAATAGTTTTAGTGATAGCAACTGCTATTAGTAACATTTCGTCGCCATAATTGATATGGTTTATCCATGTTTATCCCTCAATGTATGAGATAACCCCACGAATCGACGAATCGAGGACTTGGCAGCACCACTTCTCGGGATGATTTAACAACTAAATTAGGATATGGATGAAGAGTAAAACTGAAGGATTAAATAATATAAAAGCTAAGGATGTCTGAATCAAAATCGATATTGGTAAGATTACCACATATTACCAACTAAATCGTAAAAGGAACAAAGTCATCTCCTTTCAGGATTTAAGTGGTACGTTGGTTATGGATATCCAAATTCTCACTGCCTGGTTGATTGAAATAAGGCTGTCATCTCCAACGAATTTGTCACAAGCAGTGGATGATCTGCCTTTGCAGCGCGCGAATGTTGTATCGCTGTCTCAGCTTACGAGTATGTGGAATAACCTGTGGAATTTAAATAAGAAGTGGCTGAATTTAGCAACGAAACAACGTGCAAACATGGGTAGTTTACGTCACCTGTTTCGGGTGGTCAGGAAACAACCAAGTTATCTGGTAAAACCATGTAAATCCTAAGCATTAAGCCATACCTAACTGCTTGTGGGGTCAAAATTGTCAGCCTGTAAAATGATGTAAAATGGATGGTTTGATACTAAAAATGACCAACGTTTTGAGGGTTGGTATCCCCTGTTTGAACTAGACTCACTCGACCCAATTTCATTGCTCATCTAGATCTTGTTAGAGGCTGTGTCTTCCACAGGACCTTGTAGGGCCCATTATTGTACCTAGCCATATGAATCCAGGGTAAATACCGCCTATTTCCAGTCAAAAGCATGGTGATTGTCTCAGTAGATTCCCAGACTTGAAATAGTTCATGAAACGAAGATTTGCAGGAACCACTTATTGTTGGCGATTTATTGTGATTTATGGTGTATTCTATGTTATTCTCCATTTCATATTTCATATGTCATCATATTTCCCTGGCAAAAACCCTTACTTTGTCCTCCATTCCACATCTCAGGTGAAGCAAAAACCTGAGTACAAGACCGTCGAGAAGCATATCGAGGCCTGGATGTTTGGCCCAGACGGCACCATGGATGTGGGCACCGACCAAAACTTGGGGATGTTTTATACCAAAAATGGTGATGACTTGGGGATGTTTGATGACATTGGGTACACACATTTCAAAAGGGACCATTGGAGCTCTGTTTGAAAAGACCCAAGACATAGTTCCCTAATCTTTTTTGCAGAATATGTGGAATTTTGTTCTTGGACCTAAACAGCATGAATTACAATGAAATCATTGCGAAATATGATAGATTCCAAGAATTCTTCCAACCATACCTGTTTGTTTCAATGATTATCACATTGCTTAACCTCAGTTCTGCGCGTCCAGGTGCCGGAATATCAGGTCTCCGAGCAGGCGATGGGGCCAGGTAACCATGGATGGTGTAATGGCTTGGATGACTTGGGAGTACCCATTGTTAGCTTGGAAATCTCTATGATGTATGTGTGTTTAGATCAGAAATATGATGATGATATTCATATATATATAGTGTTCACATAATAATTATGTGTATATGTATATATACATATTATATGATCATTATGAATAATTATGATGTGTGTATTTATATATATATACATAGACAATGGAACTAGTGTGTACATGCAATGATATATGTATACATCATATCTGAATTCAATGGGGAACAGTCCAGTTTTCAGTTTTCAGGCCAAGACACGTTTTGGAAGGCAACTCCAAAGAACAGCAAGGCTGCAATTCATGGGGTTCTGTATAACATGTGCAACTAAAAAGTATGGCTATTCACATGGGATTCCCGGCATAGTTGTGTTGTGTAGGTGACTTAGTTGGTTGCAATTTGGCTATGACAAAGGATCTTCATAAATTATTGGCAATGGGGACACATACATTTATCACACATCATTTGAGAAGACGGGGATGTAAGCGCCATGAATTAATGGGACGAAAAGCCAAATCTATTTCCGGAAATGGGGTGACACCATCCAGAGTTGATTTTGTTGGGAGAAAATGCAGGAAAGGCGAACACGATTAAGAGTGAACACCATGATTTCAACGGGTATTCCCAAAAATCCAGCGAAATCAATCCATGTTGAGCAAATTCTGTTGGAACCTCGCTGGCCCCCGTCACCATAGAAAATGATGGTCTCAGTATGGGGAACTGCCCAGTTTAGTGACCTAATATTTCCAGCCATTAGGAAGTTCTTTTTACTGATTCAGCAAGATGCATTGTTCATGAGCTTATCTTTAATCTTTTGATTGCAACATTTTCTTCACACCCTTTATTCAACTAAATTCCTGGTTGTTCGACATAAAAGGATGTACCTTTCTTGTGCCCTATGTAGTTTCCCCATGTTTTCAGTGAACGTATCATCATTCTGCCGTTCAATACATCGTCATTTTGCCGTGGAACCGCAATTCCAGGTGCAGGAAGTGATCACCCGGATCACCCATGAGAAGGTCGTTGAGGCCAATCGGGGGATACTCCACTGGGAAATTCGCCCTTTTTAGTCCATAAAAAAACGAAACGAAGCATGAAGAGAATCCAAACCCTAAAACAACCTTAAACAACCCCTAAACCAACCCCAAAGTCCCAAACCCCAAAGTCTCAAAGTAAGTAAATCCCCAATGAAACTTTGGGCGAACGGCCGCCCCAGGGAATTGTGTTTATACTATGTATATGTATATAATATTATAATATATATGCAAATACATACAATTACATTTATATATATATACATATATATATATATACATATACACAGATGTACACGTACAAATGCATATGTGAATGCAAAATAAGGCATATATCAAGATACATACGTACAAACCCAGCCCGCCCCAGTAGCAGCTGTGGGAGGGCGGCGGGTAGGATGGGAGTGATGCAACGTCGATAGGTAATACTGGGAGTGAGGATGTATTTCAAATAAATGGTATATATAGATGTAGTATAGCTAGGAACTAGGTACTAGGCAGCATGTATGTTGGTGCACAGCTGGTGTAAAATAACTATAGCTAGCATAAAGGATCATGTAGGTATAGGTAGTATGTAATCAGATAGTACCTGGTACATCCTGGTACCCAGGTAGTCTCTACATCAAATAGGTTGGCAGGGGCGGGAGAGCGGCCATCAGGGTCACAGTCGTAATGTGGGGAATATGTAAGAGTGGGGCGGTTACAATTGCAGGGAGGTAAGGCGCGGGGGATCGCATATGGATCACATATGTATTTATACATGTATATATGTATATATAGATATAATTATATATATACATATTTGCATTATGTATGCAATATAAATTGTGTAATATATATTTATATAGTATATACAGCGTATATATATATATACACAGTATTTATATATAAATACACGGTGTGTATATATATATGTGTGTTTTTATTATTGAGTATATATATATATATGTTACAGTGTATATATATATACACAGTGTATACATATATATAGTATGTATGTATACAGTGTATATAT
>Ga0126342_10021495_pt1 | contig 10754 bp, 7 predicted proteins | sample Cyp1metagenome_FD_92528 | JGI IMG/M metagenome (GOLD analysis project Ga0126342, IMG submission 92528) | Coral microbial communities from Lord Howe Island, Old Settlement Bay, Australia - Cyphastrea 1 metagenome | ecosystem: Host-associated > Invertebrates > Cnidaria > Coral ... | reverse complement strand
GTGACAGCGTACAGCAGCCACATGGGAGCTGATTATGCCGGATGAAGCTTCGGACCTTGGTGAATTCAAACAGAACCTTGCAAGGCCGCGGCGTGATGCAGCAGTGGGCCGAAGGGAAAAAAAAATATATATATCTTATTTCTGGTCATTTGGGGATTCCAAAAATGGTGCGTACAGTACCCTGAACCATCCAAAGCCAAGCACGTGGTTGTTCCAATACTAAAATAGTCTACATCTCCTATTCTTTAGGACGCTTTCAATTCAGCTTCCCGAACATGACAAGCTAACATGGAATTCAAACATGGGAAAGCATACATCCCAACATTTGTATCATATTCCATGAAATGTCCCATATACTACCTATTATCAATCCCATATTCAATCCCATATATAAACCATTTCATTCATCCCACGGTTCTATGATCCAGGCTCAGAGCTACACGGTTCTATGATCCATGATGGTCCATACGGTTAAATGAAAACCATTGGTCCAAGCATCTGGCGCTCAAACGCTCGGCAGCATTTGACTTCAGCATTTTCCTTGGTGATGTTCTGAATCATCTGAGTCCTTTATAATGGAACTTTTGCATGAACTTTTGCATGTGCAAAATCCGCAAAATCCAAACCCATAGCATCCATGGTGCTGGTAGAAAAATGCATACGTGACTGGGGTATATTGATGGGATATGATGGGATCCATGGTGCCAAAATGCCCAATTCCCCAGACTCTCAGAGCCAAACATAAATGGAATCCACTTCTGATTGTCAAATAGTTTCTCTCAGGAATCTGGCACTTCTGGCACTTTGAATTGAGTTGATAACAATTCATATACCCTCCGCTGAACTCACATAGCTGTGGAAAATCACCATTAATAATAGCTAAATCAAAAACAATGTATGTATGTATGTATGTATGTATGTATGTATACACATAATATGTGCAATTTTCCATAGCTATGTTGAATTACCAGAGGGTAATGCACATGTTACACTCATATTAAAGAAGATCTGATTGTATCATTGGACCATTGCAATTAGTTTTGCAATGTATTCCCGTTTTGTATTGGTTGACTTATGTTCATGCAATCTAATCTTCATGCGTCTTTATAACGTCATCCAAGACCCAGCCCCTACCTCCAAACTGATTTGATAAACACCCATAACAAGCTAACATAGAATTCAAACATGGGAGTTTGACATGATACAAGGAGACAACACCAGTCAAATCTTCCGGGAGGCTATCTCACTCGTGGCACGGTAGAGCTCCATCCAAAATTTCACATCATCTTCCAATACCCCATATGCTCCATGGTGCTGGTATATTTACCTACATATTATAACTGGGCGATTTATGTTGGGCAAATGCTGGTAAATATTCCAGCACCATGGAGCATATGGAATACAGGCTTGGAATCCAAATTGTTCTCGATTTCGGATTGTGGGCAGGTTTCAAGCGATTTCAGACTGAGCAACTAAGCCTGCCTTCCCAAAGATAAAAACAATCCCAAGTATACAAGGTAGTAGGAAAACCCCCCTGGAATAGTTAATCAATTATCATTTGCAAGTCATATATATATATACATATTAACCCGCAAAAGATAGAATAGAAACAAACTACTAAAATAGTGGTAACTCACGCTTCTATCTATTTAATAGTGGAAAATACTCTCTCTCTCTCTATATATATATATACATATCACTATTGATTAATGGTCAAAGACTGTGATTCGATCCCCCTATAATAGCCAATCAACAGTCAAAGTGGGTGAGCACACCCTGCGGGTCAAAGTACGCATTTGAAGCAAGAATCAATGGTTTTCATGGTTATCATCCCTCCAACTAAGATTCAACATGGGTAAAACAGCTTAACAACCAAGAAAACCCCATAAATTATGCAGATAGATAATAATAATAATAAAAAAAATAATAATAATAATAAATATATAAACACCATGAAGCACCCATATGTGTATAATTATACATGTATATATATATATATACATATATATATATATATATGTTCGTATAAATACAGTCCAGGGTATTACCCTCTGGTAAACTAAGGGTTCGCGAACTGGAAAGATCCACCATTATATAGCTGGGTAAATCAACTATTTCGACTGGGCCATTTTCCAGTTCGCCAGTAATTAAGTTGGGTAAATTTTCTGCTTGCTTTCTGGACGTAAAATGATCCTGGCCCTCCTAGTCATGGTTGGTGAATGGTAGATGCGCATAAAATGATTGTGAATGATGCCTCTGGTAAACGGGCTAACAAAAAACGAACTGGAAAGATCCAGGAGTTTTTGTCGCTGGGTAAATCAACGAACTTTCGACTGGGCCATGGCTTCCAGTTCTGTTTGATGCTTCCCAGATGCTCCATGTATAGTATATTTACCTACATTTGGCTCGTTTATGGGGTAAATGTTGCTAAATATTCCATACATGGAGCATATGGGATGATGGGGAGATGTACTATTTGGATCCTACTTTTGTCATAAAACAGTGTAAATACCAGTATGTTTGACCATTTTTAGAGCAACAATCGCTTATAAACTCGTCATAAAATTCATGCTCAACTCCCCAGCACTGAACCGAGAGGCAGCATCAAGTTGGTTGCTCCTTGGTTCACCTCCGCCCAACGCCTGGCGGTAACGAACAACCAGGACCTACCCCTGGCGGTAACGTCAACGAAGAGTTCGCCAAGTGGACAAAATCACTATGTTGTAATATGTTATAGCTAAACCAACAAAGACACATGGTGATATAATTGTAAAATATCTATAGATATCTAAGATTTTTTGTGGGATATACTGGGAATGGAAGTCAACTTATGACCAACTATCTACTGTATAAATGGGTTTACTTTCACACATTAAGTGTTGATATATCTGTATATATCTGGGTAAGTTAAAGTATTTCACTAATCTGAATTAAGGCCATTTGGGTATGATTTCCCTTATTAACCATGATTTTCCAGTGAGGGAGAACAGTGAGGTCGTTATAATTTATCCAGATATATACTGTATATATATATATACATTAAATATTCACCTGTTCAACCCCAGTTGTCTCAGCATTTTCAAGCAATCTTCGGGTTGATTCCTGATAGAAATCTTGCTGTGAATTCCCCCAAAAAAACAATAAACAGTTTGGTGGTTTTAACCATCTTGAAAAATAGTAGTCAATGGGAAGGATTATCCCATATATTGTGGAACATAAAAAATGTTCCAAACCTCCAACCAGAATATATATATATATATACAATACCTGGTTTTGGCACTGGCCATCACTGGCCAACATGTTTCCTAAATACATCTAAATACGGCATCATTTATGATCTGGTTTTGGCTATTTGCTGCTTCCGGCGATCAATGAACTTTAGGCAACTCCCCGAGGATAAACACACATACCGAAGAGGCAGCGCCCTGCTTCCAGTCAGAATATCCCAAGATCAAACTGGGGTTACGGTACCATGAATCATGAGCCTCGATTTTCTTTCTGTGGCAACAGTTCGTTGACAGCTACAAACTCTGAAGTCCCCAGTTCGTTCAACTTGATTCGCAGTTTGGATCGCTGCCAGCAAATTGCCATAACCACAGTCGCTCGATTCAGATGAATTCCTCAGAGATCTCTGTGTAAGTTGTGACCAGAATTCTGCAGGATCGCTTTGCTGCCATCACGCCCAATAACCTTATCCACCGGTTTCATCATCTTGTTGTTGGCAAAGTCTTTGCAAAAATACAAGCGGAAAGAGTACCAGAACAGTTTGAAAGGATGCCAAAAGCGAGTGCCAAAGTATTGCCACAGCCCCCTTTCTGCCTACTGAAATTCCACCAGACCAATCAAATGTTTGGTTGCAGTGGGTGCTCCATCACGTGCTGTGCTCGCACAGAAGCCCTCCACAAGTGTAACATCGTAACTGGCAAAGATTCAATGCATACCTACAGCGCTATTTCAGGATTTTACTTGTCCAACTCGTGCGGAATCCCCTTCACAAGAAGGAGTATAACCCCAAATCAACAAAGAATATCGAAACTTTCGGCGGGCTATATGCCAAAAATTAAAGGGCGGCAGCAACCCTCCGGTTTTCAAGTCTTGCTAAAAGTCAACGTTTGCCTAGGAAATATCTATTTTTGGAATTAAACCAATCTTTTTGATCCACAAAACGGTAGGTCAGTTGATTCAGAATAACTAGGCTCACTAGGTTTTGCCAAGTTGCATATGTGTGGAATTTTTGACGGGTGATGATGGGTAAACATGAGCCAACTTATAACTCAAAGGCTGGTTTTGTGAAAATGTATGCTGAACATTGGCAAACAACGCAATCCGGCTGCTGGGAATTCGACTTCGCCATTGTTGCCGTGGTTGCTGATGAATGCCCAACCAATAAACCGCATCCCCCAAAAGATGGCGACAAAAGAGTGTTTCTGCAGTTATGGCCAGTTATAACTGGTTATTTAACTATGAGAACATTCATATACGTTCTGGTTGGTGGTTGACCTACCCCTCTGAAAAATGATGGAGTTCGTCAGTTGGGGATAAACTATTCCTAACTGAATGGAAAGTCATAAAATTCATGTTCCAAACCACCAACCAGTCATTATTAACCATTTTTAACCATGATTAATTATCATTACCCCATACTAACGTTCTATAAAGGGCTTAGTTCAGTACCCCCCAGCGTCCTCGCCTTCCGTTCCTCGGTGGCCCGGTGGCGTCAACATCATCAGCGCGGCTACCCTCTGGTTATGTCAAAATAGCTACTGGAAATGACAATTTTTAACGGGAAATCACCATTAATCACCATTAAATCACCATAGAAATAGTGGATTTTCCCAGCTATAAAATGGTGGATCTTTCCAGTTCGCTATGTGACAGTTTACCAGAGGGTAAACTCTCTAGATCAATTGAGATACCTTGCAGAAATGATTTTCCAATTTCGAATTGGCTCGATTTTTCACATATTCATTGTTGGTATTTTCAAAATCCACTCAAAATGTGGCTGAGATTTCTCAATGGATCCACCTCATGAAGAAAATCACCCTGCTTGGGGGCGCAGTTCCAGTTATAATTGGATACATAACCATAAGTTACAGAGGTTACATTCCAAATTATGGAGATTTCTATGGAGATTTCTATGGAGATTTCTAGCCATGGTTATAGCCACCCAAAGTGCCCCAAGTGCTGAAACACCAAGAATCAACTTCAGTTTGCCTCGCAGAATGGCTTTCCGAATGGACTCCTTGCTGGCGTCAACACCTGCAGAAAGAGGAGTGAAAGGTCGACTGCAAAGCCCTTGCAACACAAATGTAACTGGCTCAGAAAAAAAAACTATCTAAGAATATTTGCATTGTACATATTATTAATATTATTATTACTATTAGTATTGTTTCTCTTATATCATATATTATTATCATTATCATTAATCATCAGCGGTGTTATCAGTAATTATTAGTATTGGCATCAGTATCATGATTGTTGTTATACTATCATATGTAACCTTGCTTGCAGGAGCTGTCATCCCATTCAAAACTGTTGATGGCCATACCTGTGGAAATTCTGCCACTGCCCTAGTACAAAGCCTTTCGAGGCACATGACGGGGGAGGTGGCCGCAAGAAACCACGCAATTGGTTCCGGGAAAACTATAGCACTTGCAGAACCTTGAAGAGGCTATCTCTCTCTCTCTCTATATATATATATATGTAATAATACACATATGTGGTCGAATGATTTGAATGAATGGCTGCAAGCGATCGCAGTTATTTCGAACTCATGTCATTTGAGTAAGTGTGAACAAGTGTGTAGCATTGTGTACCCCTTAAGTTGGAGATCAAAACTACAACATGACCAAGATCTGTTCCTATTCCTATAGATTTAGATCATAAGCAAATAGAACACAACCATAAAAGACTTGTAGATTAGCAAGAATTATGTAGTCTAACATTGTTAAGACAGGATTCTTTAGATTCTCAGCAATCCCAATTTATCAACCATCCTTTTAAGCCTTTTGCTCCGGGTCAGACTGGGGACATATTAGATCAGTGTCATGCTTGGTCTGTGGGCATTTCCACAGGGGATTATGTCATAATATGATATTCCACACTGCATTAGTGCAACCGGGCAACCCCCCATCATTGTCAACCAACTAGCATTTTGAAACTGCTCTAGAAGTAGTTACATGCTGTATCATCTCCAGTGTGCTGAGGATAACGCTGAGATTTTGGGAAAATAATTGTTGTGGGAAACATGTGTGTCCTTCACTGCTTCCTTGATGCAGCAAGATAATTGCTGGGATGTTTTTTTCATAGCCCATCCACAAAGTGGCGCCCCCCAATGGAAAAAATGGCTGCTGGCTACCCATCTGACGCCTATTCGTTTCATCACATTTCATCACTATAAACCCAACCCTTGGCCTACTTCACCTACTTCCAGTACTTGTAGCAACAGAAACCTGTTTTTTTGCACCGTCGTTCGTTGTGTATGGCTCTTGCAGATCATGAAACCGCTGCATTGAAAAAGACACTCTTTCCCCCAACCGCTAACGACTACGATAGCATGATTCAATGGATTGGTTGAAGGGAACATCTACAAAAAAACAATTGATTCTCCGATGAAATATGGGTTTTTCCCGTAACATTTCCCTTAAACCAATCCATTGAATGATCAAACTTGTGAATGGGGGCCAAATTTGTATTTGAGTCAAAGGCCAGAATGGTTCTCAAAAGGGAGAGTTGGAAACTTTGACTTGAATGGTAAATTGTGCCATGAAGTTGGAATCATTCCCAAAAGGTCAATGGCTTCATTGGAATCTTGGCCACAAAGATGGTTCTCAAAGCTACAAGGTGGTGCCCCATAGTTAGCTAAGTTGGTTTATAACTCCCATTTCACTATGGTTTATGGTACTTATAACTATAGTTACTGGGGCTTATAAACCAACTTATAACTGGGGGGCCTCACATTGTATGGAGTCAACAATCATTGGGGATCTGACAACCTTGACCATTTGTTCATGTCTATCTCTGGAAGGGGTGCCCATTCGTTTTTTCTAAGTTGGTGAGTTAACCTCCAATAACTCGGCTTTGTGGTATGTAGAATATACACATATCATTCTAATTCATTCCACCCTCTGGTAAACTAAGATAGCTATTGAAAATTGCCATTTATAGTGGATTTATATGGATTTACCCATGAAAAATGGTGATTTTCCATAGTTATGTTAATTTACCAGAGGGTATCTATACAGTATTCTAATGTATTCTACAGTTCATGGGGAAGCAACAAACATTTCACTGGCTGGCACCAGCCAGTAAGTCACTGATGCATCGTTGCACCAAGTGGCCCAAGAAGGGAAGAAAACCGGAGAGAAGGATGTGTAGGATCACACCACCTGGGGATTTTCGGGGGAAAACGGCGAAAACATCCAGGAGCCAGGGGCCAAACAAAATCGGGAAGTTATATGTTAACTTATGGTTAAACCCCATGAATACTACAATGTGAGGCCCCCGTTCGATAGCTAAGTTGGTTATAACTCCCATTTCACTATGGTTTATGGTACTTATAACTATAGTTACTGGGGCTTATAAACCAACTTATAACTGGGGGGCCTCACAGTGTATAGTTATATCTACTATATCCCATAGTGACATTGGAGTTATAAACCCACCAACTTAGCTATCTGGTAAACGTTGAAAGTTTGCTATTGAATTAATGTCCATAGAAATAGTCGGTTGACCGAGCTTGAAAATGATGATTTTCCATAGTAATGTTAGTTTACCAAAGGTATATGTTAACTTATGGTTGAAGAACAAAAAACATGTAACTGTGGATTTACATGATAAACATCTGTGTATATTCATTGGTACTTAATAGTTATTTCAGTGGATTTACTTGATGGCTCATCTTGATGCCACTTATCAGGGATTTTCTACCCACTTACGATTCGCGGGATAAGCAACAAAAAGTATGGTGAATATGATTCTGCAGCTATGGCCATTTATCAGTTATAAGTACTTATAACCCCATTTATAGAATGTATAATCCCATTTATAGCCAGTTATAACTGGTAAATGGCCATAACTGTGTAGATATCTGTAGTTTGATGGGCAGGCCGAGGCCTTTTGGACCCGCAAACTGATTCGCTCTGCGGGACCCAGGAACGATGCGTGGTTTCTCCCGAAAGTCAGAGCAGTCAGTTTAAGATACCCTGCACACAAACAGGTTCGTGTACATCCCCATTTGCAGCAAATACACATACCCTCTGGTAAACTAACATAGCTATGGAAAATCACCATTTTTAATAGGTAAACCCAGGTAAACCATCTATAAATGGGCCATTTTCCATGGCTATGTTAAATAACCAGAGGGTAGCTGTACTAGATAGCCAACAAACTGCACCTTTTAGAGGATTCTCCTACAAGGTGAGACCGCAGGTTAAGTAAGGTTGTGGTTTATCAATGCATCTAACTACAGCAGCTAGTTACCCTCTGGTAATTTAACATAGCTATTAAACATGGCCATTTATAGTTGATTTACCCATTAAACATGGGTGATTTTCCATAGTTTTTTGTATGTTTACCGTGAAACATGGTGATTTTCCATAGTTTTTTGATGTTTTTTGTATGTTTACCATGAAACATGGTGATTTTCCATAGTTTTTTGTATGTTTACCATGAAACATGGTGATTTTCCATAGGTTTTTGTATGTTTACCAGAGGCTAGTTACATCATCTGGTTACATCTGCCATGATAAGCTTCGGCCACCGAAGTTGCCGAAGTTCATCCCATCAGCATGTTTCTTGTCCTCCAAGATCTCCAAGCGTTTTTCGGCACAGCTTACAAGGTATGACCGTTTGCAAACTGTAACAAATTACCAGAGGGTATGGTTTGGGGATCTAGTTTTCGGAGATCCTTGAGAAATGAAGGATTTGCTAAGGTGATATCCTTTAACATACAAGGTGGTGCCCCAGTTCGCTAGCTAAGTTGGTTTGTAACTCCCATTTCACTATGGTTTATGGCAGACATAACTATAGTATTCATGGGGGTTATAAACCAACTTATAACTGGGGGGCACCATCCTCTGAAAATGACCAATTTATAGTGGTGGAAACTATAGTCTTCCAACCCCGACAAAGATCTGGCAGGGTCGAACTGTGAACATTTTCCCGAAGGGTACATCTCGACCACAGCTTTCCGGCCACTCTGGCCAGTGCTGGCACAATCTTCGCGGTCAGCTGTTGAATTCTGCTCATCCCCGGACACCAGTCGGTGTCAAAAGACATCCGTGACATCCACATGTTCGATGGGGTTGTTATCCCCAGTAAAATCTATTATATATATAAACATTCAACCATTGTGTGCCAGTTTTATTGCTATGATTAATGAATAACAAAACATCTTTGGTGGTTTAACAACAACTATGAAGACGGTATCTTCAATAGCTTGCACGAATCGTGCATAGTTGATGAACCAAATCCGTTATATTTATGGTTACCATCCTCCCAACTAACTATAAACCATCATTTATCCAGTGTATCAAGTGTCCATAATCAAGAGCCCAAAGCCAATAATCTGGGCAAATTAAACAGTTCGTAATATTTTGCTCAGCTGGAAAGTTTGGATACCCTCTTGAAGATAATATTTCACCTTACTAACCATGATTCATGAACCAAATAGTATCTAAGTTACCAGCTATAACATTATAAATATGTCAATTACCCTCTGGTAAACTAACATAACTATGAAAAAACGCAATGTTTTATGGGTAAATCAACTGTAAATAGGCAATGGTCCAGTTCGCAAACTGTAACAAATTTCCAGATAGCTAAATTTTTATAACTCCAATGTCACGATATAACATGATATAACTATAGTATTTATGAGTTTTTTATTAATGTAACAGCCATTACCAGAGGCTATCATATTGGGTCACCATTCCCCTATCCATCCATTGGAAAATGTCTTCTGGATGACCCCGGCAACTCCAGACATCACAAAGGTGAGTATACTGCCTCATGAGCACCTGGCGGAAGATATAGCGTGGCGAGCGATTTTTTCGGGCAGAAATATTTTGTAGCTGCCACAACGCTAGCTGTGAAACTGATATCACTCAAATAAGGTGATTTATAAGCATGTTATAATTGTTATGGGCTATAATTGTGTATATATACATATATAAATAAATATATATATATGTATATATAAATATACATACATATATATGGGCAAATTAAAATAATTCACTAAGCTGAATAGTTCGGCCATTTGGGATGATCTCCGTGAAATTAAACCATGATTCCAGGGTTCGGGAGAACAGGGTTCGGTCGTGATAAAATTTACCCAGATATATGAAACATAATGATCTTACATGGATGACTTGTTTGTTGGGAGGCCAAAATGATCATGGCTGAATTGGCAATGACTAGTAGTGATTTATATTGTACATATGGAACATCTGGATGATCATTTAAGATGACTTCACCATTGTGTATATACATATACATATATGTCTCTGTTTGTTTATAAATGTACGCATATTATACATATTAATATATATATATATACATATTATCGAAGGAAGTTTAGAAGTCAAACTTCCGACAATATGGAGAGATGAAAAGCAGAGCAGGGCAGGGGCAGAGAGAAGAGGAAGATTAGAAGAGAGAAGATCAGAAGAGAAAGAGTAAGAAGACAGAAGATACAGATGCGCGAAAAGGTAGGAAAGTCGCGAAACACTGTGTTTTTCCAATGATTTGTG
>Ga0126342_10021494_pt1 | contig 10755 bp, 17 predicted proteins | sample Cyp1metagenome_FD_92528 | JGI IMG/M metagenome (GOLD analysis project Ga0126342, IMG submission 92528) | Coral microbial communities from Lord Howe Island, Old Settlement Bay, Australia - Cyphastrea 1 metagenome | ecosystem: Host-associated > Invertebrates > Cnidaria > Coral ... | reverse complement strand
TTTGCAGAGCACTTTGTTTAAGATAGATGGTTTCACACAGCCCCCAAATCCTGTGCAACACGTTGTCAAACCCATTCCGATTCCCAAGTCTATGCAGACAGATTCCAAGAACATGCATGCTCTGTGAAGTAGGTAGCTCCCTTTGTTTTTTTGGCAGTGGTGCTGCCATCTTTTTGTTGAGACAGGTTCCTGAATCCATTCTGTGAGATAGCTTGCCAGCTTGTTTTGTTAAACAGTGGGTCTTCCATGTTGTTCTTGTTCAACGCGTTTGCAGAGCGCTTTGTTTAAGATATAATATATATATATATATATATATGTGTGTTTTTATGTCGTTTCGCGCAGCACTCAAATCTTACGCAGACAGCAGCCCAAGTTTTCTTGTTGCAACATGTTGTCAAACCCATTCCCAAGTCTATGCAGAGAGCTTCCAAAAAATTGCTCCATGCAATAGATTGCCCACTTTCTTGTTTTGAATTGTTGATGCTGTCATTTTTCTAGGGAGGGTATTTCTTTTAGTATTTTTTGGTTTTGTTTTTTGTTTTCCAGTCTGCCAGTCTGGCTTGCTTTTGTGGCTTTTGTGGCTTTTGGTTTGTTGGCTTCTGATGTTGGCTTTCGGATTTTGGCTTTTGTTGGCTTTTGTTGGCTTTTTGCTTTTGTTGGCTTTTTGCTTTTGTTGGCTTTTGTTGGCTTTTGGATGTGGTTTCACTTCGCTTTTGGCTTTTGGCCTGGCTTTTTGCGCGTTGGCTTCAGTTGGCTTTTGCTTTTTTGGCTTCGCTGGGCCTTTCTACGTGATACGCCGTTCTGTTGAAACTATATATATGTACGTTTGTAGTTTGCATATAACCTTGCATAGGCACATATAGACTACATATAAACTGCACAGAAACTACATTACCTGACATGTAGATAGAAACTGTGCATGCTTGTGGGAGAGGAGATAAAACCTTTTTCAACAAGTGTCCTAACTAGCCCTTTTCTATGTCTAAAAAACCGTGTTTCAGGACACTTGTTGAATCTGGCCTCCAATTATATCCTCGTGATTCGTGTTGAGCAATGGTTGCATGCACTCAGAAGTTTACTTGTGAGTTTCTACGCATGCTTGTGTGCGAGGAATTAAACACCTTTTGCAACAAGTGTCCTAACTAGCCCTTTCATGTGAAAATCAACGTATTTCAGGAGACTTGTTGAATCTGGTCTCCAAGTATGTCTAAGTGATTTGGTGTGGGAATGCTTACAGCATTGCATGTAATTGTCATTCTGCTTTGGGGGGAAGCGCTGCGCCCTTGTTTTGGACTGAACCTTGCCAGGTCAACCAACACGCTGTCAAGGCTCAAGAGAAAGGTGGGGGTATAGCTTGTAGACTAGGCTTTGCATTGACTGGCTAATTGACCGATGCTTGCAGCCTGGGAAGACGCTTTATATAGGTGATCCTTACTTGAAGGGCGCTACTGCCCCTCTTCCAGTGGTAGCGGAGCATTGCTCCGGGTGTACAAAGTACAGACCAATGACAATGCACGGCTATGACTCATGAAGATGAATTCGGCATTGTTGAGGATGGTAGCTCATGGAAGTAGTATGAATCGTATACAATGACAAAAGGAGACCAACAACTTGCAAATCACCTGGCTCAGCAGGTGACCAGGAAGGTAGACCCTTCATATGACGGCAGGACCAGCTTCTTTGCTTTTGGAGGTGCAATTGATGATTGGTGTGACATCACAGAACTGGAACCTGAAAAACGTGGACCTGATTCCTGCTTTGAGGAACAGACTCGAAGGAGATGCATCTGTTTACAACGTTTGTTGAACAGAGAATTGCTGAGGGACCCTACAGATGGTGTGAATTATTTGAAAAGATTCTTGCGACCGCGTTTCATCAAAGGAGCTCTAACAATGTTTCTGTATCGGTTCATTCAGTTCATGAAACATAACAAAGGCACAATGGATTTGAAATGATGGATGGCTAGAATTCAAATCGCCGGAAATAGATTTATTGAGTCTCGGATGGGTCTTCTACCAGATTTGGAGATTACAAGTCCAAAAACACTTGCGCATGTCAATGAACGTCGCCAAGCTCATGAAGCTCAACAGCAGAATCCAGCAGGCATCGCGGCAGCCACCCCTGGACAGATCAAATTGCAATGGCCACATTCAACTCAGCACGGACAGACGCACGACACTGAGATCAGCATTCCCTTTGAGTGACAACTTGTCCGCATTGATTTTTGTAAGTAAGTCTGGCAGGTTTGTCAGAAACACTTTCACAAGCATCATGACACACTGTGGAAGAACATTAGATCAATAGAATGTGACCGAACTCAGAGATCTATTCCTTGAGATGTCTTGCTCAACCAAAACCGCAGTTGACAATCCCATGGCTCAGCCTTTCGCAGGGCAGAGAAGATCTTTCCTCGTTCTGAAAGATGGTGACAATGATGGAACCGACGGCTGCTGAGCCGAATATGATGAAGATGGCGCTGATGGATTCCTGGATGCTTTAGTAGATGTTTTCTGTGTCGATGATGACGCTGACTTCACATGGTATCAGAGAAGGTTCCAGGGCAGACAGACCAGAAGAGGAAAAGGAAGAAGAAAAGGCAAAGGAAAAGGAAAAGGCAGAGGAGGAATAAGATTCTTCAGTCTTCAGTGCATAGAAAGGAAAAGGAAGAAGGAAAGGCCGCTGTCACATGGTGAGTGAAGATTGGAACGAGACAGACAAATGCAATGAGACATGCAATGACTGCTTTCGGCCTATAATCAAAACTGGAATGATGGCTCTTTGGCAAATGATGATCTCTATACTACATGGATGAGTATGGATATTTCCAGAAGAAAGGCAAAGGAAAAGGAAAGAAAGGAAAGAAAGGAAAGGATGATGAAGGCAAACGTGGGAAGCCAGGAGATGGAAAAGGCAAATCAATTTATGTCCAATCTCTGACCTCATCGACTCCTGCTCATCGACTCCTGCTCAACAACAACAACAACAAGAAGAAGAAGAAGCTCACTACCCTTCAGCAGCATCAAGTTCATCAAGTTCATTTTCTGGGACTGAGACTGATCCTGCACGTGTGGATGTTTTAGAGGCCACCTTTGAAGAGCAAGAGCACAAGAGACGAACAAGATGTGGTGGACAAAACTGACGTGATGAAGCGGCACGGCAAAACAGAGAAGAAGGCAATAAATTTCCTTTTTTGGTAGGTGATGTTGGAGCTTTACGATCAGCTCTACGACAAAGAGCTCATCCAGTGCCAAGAGAAGTCGGTCTGCAGCCACTTGACGCTTCACTGAAGCCTGATGAGAAAGGCATATCATGTTGCATGCGTGGATACTCCAATTATGTGCAGATACTATCTCAATTTGAATGCTCCAAGAACTTGTTGGAACCAACTGAAGATCAGAGTGCTTTTTCATTTCACGCCGCTCGGCCTGTACAGGTATGTGGGAATGGGCCTGCTTTCCACAATGAGAACTCAATGCCACCAGCTGTTTGTATCCTTGACCTTGGATGCGCAAGAGCTTTGGGCTCACGTAAGGCATTTGAAGCTTTCTGCAGTATGTTGGCTCACATCCAAACAGTAGCCTATGGTATGAAATTCAACCAACAAGTTCAAGATTCTTCTTTGAAAATGTCCAACAATCCAAATGCACTGGGAAGCTTGTGATATTCATCTATGATCATGGATGGAACACTCAGTTCACAGAGCTCGGCATCGTCGAAGAAGGTGATGTTCCATTGTTTTTGCAATTTTTAAAAATGAGAAAGCTTGATTCCAATTCGAGCTTACTCCAGACAAGGCCTGCTGTCCTGCGCACGTATTGGCATGAGAATTGCGCCAGCATAGACCCCAGATAGCGCAAGATATTTTTTTCAACCAAGCACTCGCCCTTCTACAGCATAAACGTAACCTCCATCAGCCCATACTGCCATGGACATCTCGCAGCCACCCCCTGCAGCGACACCAGCGCCAAGCTTCATGGCGCACACCGTGCTCTGACAGCAGCACCCTGTAGCAGCAACCAAGTTCCTAAGATGCAGACAGCCCTTTGGCAGTAGCCCGCGCACTTGCACCATGCAGCGGCACCGGCAAGCCAGCTCCACAGCGCACGCGCCACTCTAACAGCATCACCCTGAAGCTGCGCTTTGCAGCGGCGCCCTACAGCTGCACCAGCACGCCAGCTCCAAAGCGCGCACAGCACTCTCACAGCAGCCCTGCAGCAGTAATACCAACTCCAAAGCGCACACGCCACTTTAACAGCAGCGCCTTGAAGCAGCACCCCGCGCGGCACCCTGCAGCACGCACACCACTCTAACAGCAGCACCTTGGAGCAGCACCCCGCAGGGGCGCCAACAAGCCAGCTCCAAAGCGCACACGCCACTCTAACAGCAGCACCTTGAAGCAGCACCCTGCAGCGGCGCCAGGAAGCCAGCACCACTCTAACAGGTTCACACACCTTTCTGACAGCAGCACCCTGCACCACCACCAGCATGCCCGCTCCAAAGCGCACACCCCATTATGGCATCATGGTGTGTGGGCTTTGGATTGGCATGCTGGTGCCACAGCAGGGTGCTGCTTGAGGGTGCGGCTGTCAGAGGGGTGTACCTTTGTAGCAGGGTAAGAAGTACTTGTGTCACAGGGGCTTGGAGCAGTCATGTTGGTGGTGGTGCAGGGTGCCTCTGCACGGTGCTGCTGGAAGAGGCCGGTGCAGGGTTGAAGGTGCAGAGTGGTGCTTTGGAGCGGCATGCTGGTGGTGGAGGGTGCTGCTTGAGGGTATGCGTGCCACTCCAAAGCGCACACACCACTCTGACAGCAGCACCGTCAAGCAGCACGCTGCCGCTGCATGGCGCCGCGGCCGGCATGAGCATGCCCGCTCAAAAGCGCACACGCCGCTCACTTTCAAGCAGCACCCTGCAGCAACCCTGCATCAGCATGCCCACCCCAAAGTGCACACATCTCTGACAGCAGCACACCCGCAAGCAGCACCTTGCAGCGGCACCCTGCAGCAGCTGCAGCAGCAGCAGGCCCGCTCCAAAGTGCACACCACTCTGACAGCAGCACCCTGCAGCACCCTCCATTCCGCTCCAAAGCGCGCACACCACTCTGACAGCCGCACCTTCAAGCAGCACCCTGCAGCGGCACCAGCATGCCCGCTCCAAAGCGCACACGCCGCTCTGGCAGCAGGGGCACCCTGCCAGCTCCAAAACGCAGACATGCAATGCAACTCCTCGTATATTTGAAGTAAGAACCCCCAATAGGGTCGCTATCTGGGGAAAAATTGCTTTGAGAACAGCCATAGGTATTATCGCATTCTGGATCTGCAAGATATTGCATGGTACATGGGCCAAGTTCGTCAGAATTCCAAAAGTCGAAAGTTTCTTCTCACAGCATGATCAGCTTGAGTACAGTTAGATTGCTGTCCAACAAGGCGTTCATCAAGAAGAAGAAGAAGAAGAAGCTTTGGTAACTGGTGATTTTTGGCAAGTTGATTGTCTACGACGTGAGCTTATTCGACATCGCAGGGACACAGTACTTGCGTGAGCGGCAGCAGAGTTTGCAACTGTGCCAATTCCCAAGGAGCAACTTCTTGATGAGCAACCCCCGGCTCCACTTGAAAGATTCTGAAAGAGCAAAACTCGTACCTTTCTTGGGCTTTGCTTGCGCTTGGAGCTCCAGAATAAAGCCGGCGCAGAGGGCAGATAGGCACGGCAGATTGCAGATTTGCCACAGGGCCTTGCAACATCCGAAAGTTACTATAAGCAATCCCAAAACGTAGCGGTGGCACATGGATTAAGGATTGGGATAATTATTCTAGTCCTGCACCCAAATCCCCCCTCCACTTGCAAGCCGGAATTGCCATGCCGGCTTCTCTTCGTTGATTTCATCATGTCTTGAGAAATCCTGTCTTCCTTGCCTGCTGTCTCCTGATTGGCATCTCTTGTCGCAAAACACAATCACCTCGCACTACCTGGCAGCTGCAGCAGTGGCCACAGCGCGTTAGCTTCTCAGTGCGCGGCGTGATGGCGCTTGCGTGTGCTTGCGTGATGGCATGCTGCGCCAAGACGTCATCGGAATTGCAGTGCGTTAACATCAACCGACTCCGGCAGAACACATCAGTTGATGCCTACAGGCATTGATTGAAAAATCGCTTGTGGTTTGAAAAGGTCAGGGTGCACATGGGTCCATGCAGCTTGCACCTGATCCAACAGAAGGAAATTTTGGCAAGAAGCACCGACTGTGGGGGCGTGCCGTGGCAAAAGCCGACTCAGACTACACCAAGCCGGCTGCCCTAATGGACACGTTGCTTGTCCCAGCTCAAGCATTTTTAATTAATGGGCCAATTCTGGCACCCAACCATGCATCTGCATGATTGAGGATCAGAAATGGCCACTAAACATAGCCACTTTGCTCGGCCGTGTCAGGCGCGGCCGCACTGACACAAGCTGCAGCTGCAGCAGATGACGCCACGCGCACAAGCGCAGCATGGACACCATCACCAAGCGGGTCAGGCGCAGCCGCACTGACAATGGAGACCTCTGCAGCCAACGGCACACCTTATGTATGGAGCAATCTTGCGTCGCTTTTCGGACCGCTCCAATTCACCAGTCATGGGGCGTGCAACCACAACCTCCTGTTCCACTTGAAAGATCCTTTCGCAGGCTTTGCATCTGGAGCTCCAGAAGAAAGCCGGCGAAAAGTATGCGTCAAGAAGGGCGCACGGCAGATCTTTGCAACCCACCAAGCAGCAGTCAGTGCACCACTGCAACGGGCGCAATGAAGAACGAGGGGCTCTCATTGAACCCGTTGCAGTGATGTCCTGACCTTAGTCAACAAAGGCCATATGCGAAACGAGACTGTAAGCGGTCTGCTTGACGGGCTCGTCTCGCATAAGGCCCCTCGAAACATATCAGATGCCACCTTTGAAGGTGCTTTACTTGATCCAAATAAAGTAGTAACAAGGGTATTTGGCAGCAGCGTCTGATGCAACAGCAAGCTTGTGGAAGACAAGACAAGACAAGACAAGACGAGACGGAGAAAACACGGCACACTACATCTCGCGCAACCGCAGAGATCCAGACCGGGGACCACACTTCGCGCGAGCCTGCGCAGTCGAAATGCACTTGGACATTTCACAAGAGCCACTTCGCGCGAAAATTTACAGGTAAAATGCTGCGGACCAGCTGGAACACCCTGATCAAGCACCGGCCTATATACCTACCGTAAGAACCCCTCAGTGTGGATACGCTGTTTGGAGAATAAAAGGTTCAATCCAGCCTCGGGAAAGTGCGCAATCATCTTTTGCCTTGAGCAAGTTTGGAAGTCACGCGATCATTTTGCGCAGAGAACATTGTTGTGTGCAATGCTGTGTGTGAAAAAATGTGCTTAATTAAAGGACCGGATAACCCCACAAGCAACTTCTTCCAATAATGAGCAACAGCAACGAATGTTGTAGAGGGGACGGGGAAGGAAGGAGAGACAAAGGAGGTGGTGGAGGAACGAGAAGTAAAACAAGTTGTATGTGAAGAGTTGTGTGTGACAAAGCGGTATGTGAAAGATGGTGTGCGACAAAGAAAATGGTGTATGTGACAAAGTTTTGTGTGAAAGATCGTGTGTGTGTGTGAAAGATGGTGTGTGACAAAGCGGTGTGTGACAAAGCGGTGTGTGAAAGATGGTGTGTGGCAAAAGAACAATGTGCAGGGTCCCAAGATGCCGTGCAGAGACATCAAAGCATGTCACTTACAGCAGAGATAGATGACCAAGTGACGAAGCATTGTGAACATGTCGGCTCTTGCAGATGTGCTTCGTGCTGCTAGAAGAATGGATCACAAGCTTACTGAGAAAGATGTCGTTACAGCACACAGACCTGACCACACTTCAAAGACATCCATGCACGTTTTTTAAACTGTCCGGGTGATCAAAAATCTTGACACGGCCTGTAGCACTTCGTCCCACAGTGGGGCAAAATCGACACATGTCACGAGCTTTTATGAATTGGCCGTCGCGACTCCAGTCTTCCCACATTGGGTCAACCATGAGTCGAGCAGCTGACAAAAGATTCGCTGGCTGCCGTCACTCATGTCTTCCCACATTGAGTCAGCCATGGGTCGGACAGCTGACAAAAGATTCGCTGGCTGCCGCCACTAATGTCTTCCCACATTGAGTCAACAATGAGTGCAGCTAGTGAGCAAAGACTTCAATCTAGCTACGCAGTACGGTGCAGGACTGCACACTCGGCACCGTCCTCCGCCATCGCTGTCTCTTCCGGCGCCTGTTCGACGAAAGGTGGATGTCACCAAGCGCCACGCCTGCCACGCAAAGTCCCGCGGCGGGCGAAGTGCCGCGGCATCACCGGCGACTAAGGCCCCAAGCGCGCCACCAGAGCCAGCCCAGTGCCATAAGTGCCACACCTGCCACGCAAAACGAAGATGGATATGACCAAGCGCCACAAACTGCCACGCAAAACGAAGATGGATGTCACCAAGCGCCACGCCTGCCACGCAAAATGAAGGTGGATGTCACCAAGCGCCACACCTGCCACGCAAAGTGCCGCGGCGTCACCGGCGACTAAAACCGGCCGAAGCGCGCCACCAGAGCCAGCCCAGTGCCATAAGTGCCACGCCTGCCATGCAAAAGGATGGATGTGACCAAGTGCCACGCCTGCCACGCAAAACGAAGATGCATGTGACCAAGCGCCACGCCTGCCACCCAAAACAAAGGTGGATGTCACCAAGCGCCACGCCTGCCACGCAAAGTGCTGCGGCGTCACCGGCGACTAGACCGGCCCAGGCTCGCCACCAGAGCCAGCCCAGCGCCATCAAGTGCCACGCCTGCCACGCAAAACGAAGGTCGATGTCACCAAATGCCACGTCTGGCACGCAAGACGAAGATGGATGCCACGCCTGCCACGCAGAGTGCCGCGGCGTCACCGGCGACTTAAAACCGACCCAAGCGCGCCACCAGAGCCAGCCCACTGCCATAAGTGCCACACCTGCCACGTGGATGTGACCAAGCGCCATGCCTGCCATGCAAAACGAAGATGGATGTGACCAAGCGCCACGCCTGCCACACAAAGCAAAGGTGGATGTCACCAAGCGCCACGCCTGCCATGCAAAGTGCCGCGGCATCACCGGCGACTAAAACCGACCCAAGCGCACCTACTCCTGGGGTGTCTGGGTGGATGGCGTCTCTCTCGGACCTGCCCCAAGCGCCCGTGGGGAGCGCACGCACCTGGTCCGCTTCCATCTGTTCTTCCCGGACCCCTTCTTCAACAACGCCATGTCCAAGGAGATTGTCCGCACATACTTGCAAAGCGCGCAGTACTACCTCGCGCACGAGAGCTTTGACGAGCAGGTCGAGATGACCGTGACCACCAGAACAGCCAAGGTGTTCATGCTAGGCTTCCATGTCACCTTTCAGCTCAAGTCTCGCGAAGTCTTCGAGTGGCCGGAGTCGGCTTGACGAGTGCGGCGGACATGGCACGGATGGTCCCACTGTTGGACACGATCTGCTGAACGTCCAACCCAGCTGCATTGAGCCGACAGAGGCGTGAAGTTTCGAAGCAGTGCATTGCAAGAGGCCTGTAAAGGGCCAACCGCGGAATGTGAGGGGTTGTTTTTTATTCGGCAGCCCTCCCAAACTGTGTTGTACATCAGGAGTCTTTTTGACCGCAGCGGAACAAACATTTGAAGGATCGTGACTTTTGACAGCCATGCCAAACTGTGTTGCATGTCAGGTGATTTTTTGTTGCTGGAATGCACAGATCTCCGTCCTCTTTTGCCTGCTGCAGCGGCCTCCAAAGAAAATGGCTCACACTATTCATGCCTGCTTTGAGAACATGCATTTTTCAGAAAACATGCCATGTAAATGGATTCATATGCATATGCAGATCGCTTGGCATTGGTAGAAAAACATAGGGGTGCGTCCATATCTTCAGATACACAGGACATACAGATGCATAGAGAAGCAGAGAAGCAGTTGTGCAAATAATTCGGCCAGAAGCATTCTCACACCGGAATTTTGCACGTTTGTCACCTTGGGCCTTGCACCTGGGGTTGCAGTTCGAACCTCAGCAGCTGAATCGTCAGAGCCCATGTGGTAAAGACACAGACTGCAGGCAACCGATTTTCGTTTTTCTCCAGCAACGTGCAGACGCCCCGAACAGGTAGGTCTCCTCTCTCTCTCTCTGCAGCCATGGGCAAAGGTGGCAAGGGTCGCCGTTGGAACCCGGGGAAGCAGCAGCAGCAGTGGATTCAGCAGCAGCAGTGGATGTCGAACTGGGCACAAAAGGGCCCCAAGGCCATTGGCTTTGCGGAAACCTACCACTGCGCCCTGTTGCGGGCGTGCCCAGGTGAGCAAGGCAAGGTGCTCATCAAGCGTGGAGGAGCACGCAGAGACCTCGACCTACTGACCTTGGAAGGAGTAGCCAACAGGTTGACGGCCCAAAACACCGAGGCCATGAACAGGCCCGAAAAGTGGCTGTCTATGTTGGCGGCCTCGGTGCGCCAGGCGGATCGTGTCCTGCCGTTTGCCTTGGAGGAGCCCAGGCGAACGGGTACCCCGCAGCTCGGAGAATCCCTGACTGACGAGCTGCTAGCGGCGGCCACGCTGCTAGACACCACCCAAAAACAGGTCGTAGACGGGTAGGAGGTCAGAGCTGCGGTGCAGCTGCTGCTGCAGCATGTGGCGCAGGAGGAGCTGGTGGGGCACTTTCAGCGCACAGCGGTCTACAGTGCGTCGCTGTACATCTACGCGATGCAAGC
>Ga0126342_10021493_pt1 | contig 10755 bp, 15 predicted proteins | sample Cyp1metagenome_FD_92528 | JGI IMG/M metagenome (GOLD analysis project Ga0126342, IMG submission 92528) | Coral microbial communities from Lord Howe Island, Old Settlement Bay, Australia - Cyphastrea 1 metagenome | ecosystem: Host-associated > Invertebrates > Cnidaria > Coral ... | reverse complement strand
TCGAACTTTTTCCACAAAAGCTGCACCTGCTTCTCTGGCAATTTTGCAAGGGCTTGAGAGAAATCCTTCTCAGACATCTCTTCCTTCTTGGCTAATTCCTCCAGAAACTTTTCATGGTTAGCCTAGGCTTCCTTGGAAAGGGCAGCATTCCTTTCCTCATCCTCACCTGTCTTGCTTTTCTTCTGGGTGTGGTTTGATGCTTCTTTGGCAGCAGACCTCTTGACTGGCATGGCTTCCTATAGATGTGAAGGCTATAGTGCTTCCTTATTGCTTGGGCGGTTCAAAACCCTGCAGCCACAAAAATTTGGCAACAGAAAAGTTTTCTATGATTTTCTATATGTTTGAAAAGTGGTTTGGGACTTTTTGGCACTCCATTTTCCAAAAATATCTTAACTGAAGTTTTGTTTCAGCCATGGATTTTTGCATTGCAACTTAAAAAATGCCAGCCAAAAACAAAAAAAATAAAAGAAAAATGTAAACATAACAATATTTCTTAAAATAACTATTTTGTCATGGTTGTTCTTCATGGCCTTTCATGTGAATATGCGTTCCTTTCTAAAGTTTTAAAAAAAAATGTTTGCTTATTTTGGTGTTTTTTTTGTACAGCCAAGGTGTGCCCTGCAGCTTAAGATTTTGGAATCTATTTGGCTATCCAGCCCAGTGCTGTCCAGCCCAGTTTATTCACCTATGGGCTATCCAGCCTTTTTTTTGACCTATGGGCTACCCAGCCCAATACTATTGATCAACCCATGGGCAGATGTGAAAAACATGTGGGCTCTCCAGCCCAACTGTGTTGATCAATCTATGGGCTATCCAGCCCAAGGCTATCCAGCCTAGTTTATTGACCTTATGGGCTTTGCAGCCCAATTATTTGACAATAGGCTTTCCAGCCCAGTACTGTAGATCAACCCATGAGCTATCCAGCCCAAAAACATGTGGGCTGTGTTGAAGCATTACTCTCCAGCCCAGAGGTTGCTAGCACACCTTTTTTTTCTCCACTGGCTTGGTTGTCCAGGCTTCATCTGCCCAGAAACGGTTTCAGGTTGGCTACCTGCTGTACCAGGTTGCTGGGCTATCCAGCCCATAAGGGAAACACCACCTTGCTTTACTGTAAACCTTTTACAGCAGTGTTTTGTTTTTTCTCCAGAACAAAACATCCCAGCAACCTTTTTGCCTACAGTGCTGTGGCCCCCTACATCAAGTTCTGCTGTCTCAATTGGGGCACAAAACCACTGCACTTCCAAGGCCCCCTCTTGGCCTGACAGCTCAAGCGCATGCAGCCCCTGGTCACTTCATTTGCTCATATGGGGTTTTTGTTCACATGGGAGAAAAGGTTGCACTGCCTGCGCAGCTTCAGCCCATCTCTGCTCTCAGCAAACCAGTCACGCCTGGGCTGTGGAATGGTTGAACTTCAAAAAGATGTGTTTTAAAGAGGCACCCAAAAAAAGAACAAAACAAACATATACATAAGGCAATGCACTGCTCCAATTTCTCCAGCTCAGAAAAGTCCTGCCAGTCCTGGGACCGAGAAGCATTCTTCCAGTTCTCCCAGCTGTGCTCGCCTTGGCTCATAACTTTGGTTTGCCTCAGCTGCTCCTTGTGGTGCTTCAGCCCCCTTCCCTCCTGATCCATCTCCACCACTTGCATGTCCTCCACTCATACCACCTCATAGAAGGTCATCTCATCCATTCCTGCCAAGGGCCAAGATTGAGCTATCCAGCCCAACATGGTGTTGAGCTATCCAGCCCAACATGGTTTTGAGCTATCCAATCCAGCCCAACATGGTTTGAGCTGTCCAGCCCAACATGGTTTTGGGGTATCCAGCCCGCATAGTTTTTGGTTACGGGGCATTCGAGCCCAACATGGTTTTGGGCTATCCAGCCCACTTGGTTTTCAGTTTTTGGGCTATCCAGCCCACATGCATGGGTTTAATATTTATATATATATGTATGTATGTATGTATGTATGTATGTATGTATTTATATATATGTATATATATATATATATATTTATATGTGTGTATGTATGTGTGTGTATATAAATATATATATATATGCAGTCCTGGGGCAACTTTCTCCTTCACCTTCTCCAGAAACATTCTGTTGCTCTCCCAGTCACCTTTCTGCCCCACTTCTGGCCAGGTTTGTGAGCAGTAGAGGGACAAGTGGTTCAACCACAGCGACACAGAGATGTCTGGGTTGTAGTACTGCCGCAACAGCCTCAGGTTGTCTCTCCAGACCCTGGTTGCACCTCCCCCTCCTTCTCCTGAGGGCACACCTTTCCCACCCCAAGACTCCGCATAGCTCTTGCCTTTGCCCTTGTCAGCCTGGTTTCCACCCTGCTGGTTCTGGTTGTAGCTCGTGGCTGCTAGCTGCACAGTCACTTTTCTTGGGCCACAGGCTGGTGCAACATGAAATCAAACCAGTTCCATGCCACTAAGCCACAGCGCCTCTGGGACTTTTCCTGTTCCAGCTTCAACTTCTTCCATGCCCTGGCAGCACCCAAGCTTTCACCACTCTGCAACTTCTGCATGATGCTCTTGGCCAGCTTGTAGCTCTCTTCAGCACCTTTCTTGCTCACAACCTGCAGCAGTTGCCTCCCTTGTGACAATCTTACTGCACAGGCTCCAGTGCTCTTGTACTCCATCAAATGCATCTTCTTCCCTTTCACAACCAGATCATTTGCCAAAGGCTTCTGGTTCATGCCCTCTTTCTGGTTCTTGCCCTTGCCTTTGCCATTCTTCTGCTTGGAAGGCTTTGGCCCCTTTGCCTCCAAAGCTGCAGCAGGCTTTTTCAGGCTGGCTGCTGGTCTTTTGATTGCTTCTCTGACCTGGGCCTTCTTCACAGGAATTGGGGAAGTCATATTGGCTTCTGCCAAGCAGCAGATGTGGCTGGTGACCGGGGCACATGAATCGCCAGCAAGTCCTCTGTCTTCACTGAGGTTGCAGGTGAAGCAGGAGGTGAAGCAGGCTGCTTCTTCTTCTTCTTCTTCTTCTTGGCGGAGCTTCCCACCAGTAAGGCCCTGATCTGCCCCAGTCTTGCCTCTTGCTGTGCTGTAGCTTTGCTGCATGCTTCCTGATATCTCTTTGGGTCTTTCAAACGCCTGGCATGGTTCAGAAGCACCAAGAGGCTGCTGGCCAAATCACCATTGAGGGTTGCCTGCTGGCTCTGTGTGAATTTTGCCTTCACATCAGGAAACTGCCTCACTGTCTCTGTGACTGCTGCTTTCAGATCTGAATACTTCATTGCCAGCTCAGTGCTAACATTGGCCAAGCCCTGCAGCAGCCCCAGCTGATCAGAGAGATCTGGAGCTGAGACTGCATGCTGTGCAAGCACAGTCTTGGAGTACTTCCCCAGGTTGAAGGCAGCAGTGACACCTTGGCTCTTCACATAGGTGACAAGGTGGAGCTGTTCCTGGTCCACTTCAGAAACTTTGTTCCTTCTTGCCCCCCCTTTCTTCATGGCTGATCAAGAAATGCCTGCAGATCAATCCCATCAAACGATGCAGGGCTATCCAGCCCACATGCAAAATGGAGGGCTATCCAGCCCATGACAAAGGAGAGCTATCCAGCCCAACACCAGTTCAGTAAGAAATGCTATCCACCCCATACTTGCAGCTCAAAAATCAATAGCAAAATCAATCGCATTTTCAATAGAAATTGAGTTGTTTTTTCAATCGTGTTTTCAACAGATAACATTTTGATTTCTATTGATTTTTTGTTTGAAAAAGCAATTTTCAATCGCCACTTGGTTTTGTTCAAAAATCAATTAGATCCATTGATCTTTTTCAATCGAGGATGCTTTGGGGACATGAACGCCTGCGTGAAGTCCCTGAAGCCTATCTTCCAAAGATGGCTGGCTATAAGTTGAGCAACCATCAAGGCTTCTTCTCTTGTCACTTGTGGTGTTGCAGTTTCAATGTTCTCCGATCCTGTCTCTGAAAAACCTTTCATGACATGTCTTGCCTTCGCTTTGCATGGCTCTTCTCTCTCCCAGTCCAGAAGAAGTCCTGCGGTTTTTGTTTCGTCCACTTCATCAAGTTCAATCTCTTTGGCTGTCAGGACATATCGAGACTCCATCACCTTGTCTGGTTGTTCTCGGCGTACTTTGGCTGATTTTTCCTGAGAAAGAATCGTGTAAGCTCCGATGGAGAGATTGTTCTTGATCTCCTTCTCGATGGCTTTTCGGAACTTCGTCTGGTTGGTCTTAGAGAGGTCGTTGAATCTCACTTCCTTTTTCTGTCTGGCCGCAATCAAAGGCTCCAGTTTCTGGTAGTAACAGGCCAAGTATATTCCAGCCAAGTGCGTTTGGCCGGCTGTTCTGCTGACCAGTCTTCATCTTCATCTGCGTCTCGTTTGTGTCCTCCTCCCCGGTCGCAATCGTCCGCAGAATGTTCAGAAAGAAGACCTGGACTGTCAGGAAGTTCACCGTCACCCTCTTCTTCAGCAGAAGGTGGTTCTTGTCTGCCTCTTCAAGACCTGGTTCTCCTTGTGGTGGAGGTGCTTTGGTAAAGTATCGCTTTCTCGGTGGCGGATCTTCACGTTCTAGAAGGCGTTTCAGATGTGGTGGAATCGGTCTTCTGGGGATAGCCAGGTCACCTGTGTCATCAATCGGTTCAGATGGCTCGTACCCCGTTCTCGGATTCCACTCGATCTTGTAGTTCAGGTAGAGGATGGTCTGCAAGATCCAAATACCCTTGTTTCGGCTCTGTGCAAGGTCTGCCTTGGTGTCGACCAGATCCTTGAGCCATCCTGACACGGTCAGATTCTCCTCTGCACTGGCTCGTCGGATCCTCTCTGGGGAGGCCTTTACCATCCTTTACCAGAGTAATTACTCTGGTATGCCACCCAGATCGTGCTCGGCTGATCGACCATAATGATCTTTGCTGGACCGCACCAAAAACCTGGTGCAAATTTTCTGGCCTTGTCAGCTCCCTTGCGGAAGAAGTAGACCATTTCCCCAATCTGGTAGTCTTCCATCGGTCGAGGTCCAGTTTCGATTGCTCGTCGTAGGGCAGCATCTGCATCAGCTTCCACAAATGCCTGGGCTGCCGCTTTTCGCATCCTCATCGCTCTCTCCACTGACAAATCGCCCATTCTGGCTCTTGAAGGCAATGCCCGATTGCCATCATCACCTGATAGTAGTCCACCTGGAATTCTTGTGGAAAAACCAAAAACACGCTGCATTGGAGAAAAACCATTGTTCTGTAGAAGCCGGTTTTTGGTCATCACGACCTCGTCTATCAGCTGTTCCCACTCCTTTGTACTCTGACAATTGTAGTTGTGCATGGCTTTCAGCAACATGAATTTGAAGGGTTTTCCGTGTCTCTCTGTGATTCCTCTCTGGTTTGGTGCTTCGACAGCGGCTGGGTCTGCAAACGAGCCATCCTCTTCAGCACTGGTGGCAAACGCTTGTCGAAATTCTCGCCCCATGTCCAGGGCAATCCTTTTCGATGGACCAAAGATCCTGATCCATTGCCGGTATGCCTCTCTGACCACCGGTGGTTTCTTGGCGGTCAGCGGGATCATCAGCTGAAACTTAGAGCTCCAGTCGATGATATTCAGCGCTGGCCTGGTCTTGTGTTGCCCTCCAGGTAGAGGAAGATAGATCACGTCCACGCCCACGCAGTCATTAAATGCCAACTCCCTGGGTGGTGCACTCCTTCTGGTAGGCCTCGCTTGTTGATGCATTTCACAAACAGGTGAAGCGACGAGCTTCAGCCAGGACATCCGCCTTGGCCTTGGAGTACTTCAAGATCCTCAGAAAGCGATCTCGGTCAGGGTGCCAGAAACCTTCATGTGCTCGTCGTACAAGCCTAGCCAGGCTGAATCTGTCCCCAAGCGGCAGTTCTCGTCCTGGTTCTTGCTGTTCTTTTCTCGGCTCCAGCTCCTCATCTTCCACCTCGTCCAATTCACCTGCAAGAATCTCATGTAGTACATCTCGTTGTTCACTATTAGTCGAGGTTCTTCTCGTTGTCGATGTTCAGAACCATGAACTTGTCCAGGATCGCTGATCTGCTTGAAGTGCTCGTTGATGACATAGTCCAGGTTATAGATCTCCTCCAAGAGCGTGTTCACCTCCTTGACCTTCACCTCGATTCCGAGATGTTCACTATGACTATGACATTTCAAGATTGCGCCGATCATTCTTGCAGGATATTGTTGTGCCCTTCGGGATTTCTGTCCACCAATGATGACTTCATGTTGATGACTGCCATCACATCGTTGGCTCAGCACTTGTGCCATCCGGAGACAATTGGTCACAAAACCGGTCGCCTTTTGATGTAACCCCCCTTCAGGGCCTCTCAGTCCAAAGCTGCATTGGTCAGCGCGGGCAATGCACATCAGCGCGCTTCAACAAACGAATCATGGCATCGTCTTGCCATGAAGTGGCAGTATATGGATGTTCGAAAACAAACTTGAGATTGAGTGATCTGCACAACTCGCAGAACTCAATTGCAAACCTGAGCAACCTTTTTGCCTTGGCTTGTTCCGTAATAAAATGGTGCATCAACTATCATCAACTCAGGATTCGTTTCACGTTTGTGTTTCGACAGATTCTGCAGCTGAGAATAGAGTTTACAAGGTGGTGAAATCAAAACAAGACTTGGTTTGACCTGGGTGATATACCTGATGATTTCTTTCTTGGTCCCTTTTTGCAAAATGCCATCCCCCAAAACAATGTCAAACGCCCGTCCCGCAGTCAACCCATGTCTGTCCGACCGCTGTCCAAAACATTCAGGATTGAAAACATCCACAACCGTTCGCAATTGTTTGTGTGACAATCCCATGACTTCTGCGAAAAGCTTACTTTGTTTTGACCCGTGCGGACACTTGGCAAACTCTTGACAGATTTCCCTATTCATCTGTCTTATAGTCTCCATAACTTCTATAGCGGGTTGGCCAAGATCTAAGAGAGTCTCTTGGATCTGTTTCCAAAAACAAACTGACTTCTCAAGAGCTGACCTAATCTGAACACTCTGTCGCTCTGTCAGCGGTCTCAGGTTCTCTGCCCTCACTTTTCGTTCTCCCGGCGCCAAGCCAGGAACTTGTGGAACTCGGCCATCTCCTCTGCAGATGCCGTTGATGTTGTTCCGGATTTGCCCTTGGCCTTGTAGGTGATCTTGGGCTCCTGCTTGAGGATCTTGCGACAGATCTTGCACGTCTCGCAGTCTTCCGATCCATTGGTTCCCTGCCGGGTCTTCTTTGGGTGTGTGCACTTCTCCTGAACCATCAGCTGAAGTGCCTCTGCCGGTGGTGTCCTCCCTTGCCCTTGATCCTGGTACTTCCAGCTGGTCACATCGTGGAAAGGCTGCTGTGTTGTCCACATGAAAAATCGGCATTGATGCCCGATTGGTCGGGGGCATCGGTAGAATGTCCGATCGAAGTTCGGACCTTCCGTCTGAGCCAGGTGAAGTCTTCCCATCAGGCCGCAATGGCATGAAGGCTTCTTCTCCCCGTAGATCAGACCATGAACATCTCCCACCTTGGCTTCGTGCCGATTCTGCGACACCACGCTGACTTCCGTAGGTGCCACCGAGGCTGGACTTTGTCGTGGTTGATATCCTGTGCTCGATTGTGGGCTCCCCTGGCGTTTCTCCTTGCACTGCGAGACCAGGGCAAAGCTCTCCTCGTCCTCCTCGTCGTACTCCAGCTGCATCTCGTGATCTGGGCGTTGACCAGCTCGCGCGTGAAGATCAAGTCCTCCATGTTCAGGTGATTGGCCATCTTCTTGACCAGACGACGGTTGCTCGTGCGCGTCTGCATCATGTTCTCGAGGTAGTAGTTCATGGGGATCACCAACGCCATCAGCTTCTGCACCATTCGGGCCCACGAATTGGGTGGCACCGGTGATGGGTGTCCACGAGCACGCCCATGGCACAAGTCAGGAGTTGAAGGAGAGCTCGGAATTGGTCTACTCTGAACCTGAGCACTAACTTCTGCCGCTCCATCCAAGTTTCAAATCTCAAACTCATGAGCATGCTGTTTCTGCTTTTCGTTTTGAAGCTGGTGGATCCCGTGATCATCACTTTTGAAAACTGCTGCAAAGGAATTTGCAAAGCTCCTGATGGTCCAATGTGCAGTGGAACTAGATCTGGAACCCCCTGCATCTTAAGTGCCAGTCCTTCTTGTTGAGAAAGAACTAGTTCACAATTGCAGTGCATCAAAAATGACAATGACAATAACAATGGAGCTTCCTCACTTGCCTTGCCGTCAAAAACTGCTGGTCGTAAAATTGTGCCTCTGGTTCCCAAACTGCATGGAACATTGGCTACTTTGCGCTCTTAAACCGGTTGATCATGGTTGCAAAGTGACTCGTCGTAGTGGTTCAGGTAGATGTCTTCCATACTTTCGGGGAGTTTCAGCTCCCACTGCAAGTCTCTGACAACCCGTGTCCACGGTACCGCAAGTTTCATCTGGTTTCCCGTTTGACTTACCAACCGATTGACAAAACCAATTTTCAAAGAAAAACAAACCATCAAAACCGTCATACTGATCGCCAAAACCGTTCCCAACACTCTGACTCTGGACGCTGCTTCCTACCTTGTATGCCCCACTATTCTCGGACTGCTCACGGTTCTGAGGCCGGCAAGTGGGCTCAGAGACAAAACGTACCTGGCTATTTACAGGTGTTGGTAAGTCTGGCTCAAGGGTCAGGCTGCCGACCAAAGACCTCATTCGTGTCCTCGAACTTCTCCAAGTGGTGGGCTGCGTTCACCTTGTTCCCTTCCGCGTTGTCACGCTTGGACGGTTGAGCACATTCTGCAGCTCGATGTCCACTCTGGTTGCAGTTCCAGCATCGAGTCCGGTCCTCTTGCGCACCTCCTCAATGGAGACATTGTATCGATTGGAGCTGCTGGGCTTCCCACGACCTTTTCCTCCAGAGAAGGACCCGTTGTAGCCCTTCCCATAGCCACGGCTGAGCTCTTTCTCCTTTCGAAGTTTCAAGGCCTGCTTGTAGGAGCGCTTCTGCTGAAGGACTGTCGCCAAGATCTCCGCCGCCTCGTTCTCCTCAAGGATCTCTTCGGGGTCATTCTCCTGGCTCTTCTGGTAGTCCATCAAGTAGGCCTCCAGCTCGTTGATCTCCTCGTCAACCTCGTACTCCTGTGGGTCCTCTAGCTCGTCCAGGGCCTCGGTGAGTAATACTCCGTTGGCCTTCTTTCGATCAGCGCCAAGCTCGGCAGCCGACAACTTGGTCTCGTTCTTCCTCAACCATTCCTTCACGGACGTTGGTCGAATGCAACCATGCGTAAAGTTCAGCATGGCCCGTGCCTCATTCTCGGTCAGCTGCAAGCCATTGATCAAAAGAAATCCTTGGTACTCTTCTGGCAAAACCACCTTGTGCTCCGAAATCTTCCTCAAAGCAGTGTCCCATCGCGCGAAGAACTCGCGCCAAGTTTCATTCAAGCCTCGGCGCAATAGTGATAGGTCACTCGCGACGATGTTCCTGCCGATCGTCCCCATAGTTTTCCGGACGGTTCATGTCCTCAAGAAGACTTTCCGCATTTCTAGGATCTGCTAACCAAGCACCATTTTTTGCAAGATGCTTGTAGTGCTCGAAGGGTGCTCCCGTGAGCGACTTCAAGATCAAGGGCCCACGTGCCTTCGGCTTGACCTTTGTCGTCGCCAACCAAAGCTTCGCCTTGATGTGGAAGTCCTCAAAGTCTGACAGCCCACACTGGCGGTGGTCCTGATGAACCACGTCCTTCATCATCTTCGTCCTCATCATCACGGCGGCGTCGCCCTCCACGACGTGCCGGTGGCGATCCCGTCGCCTCTTCTGTCCTAAGAAACCTTTGAGAAGCGTCGGAAGGCAGCCATGTCCGCTGCATTCTAGCGACCTTCACTCGGTTCTTCCCCGCCACTCGCACCGAGTGGATCCTGATCACCATCAGACGCCGGCACGGCCACTCCGGCACCATTGTTCGCGACGCCAGCCATCCCCGATCAAGGGCCGCTAGCAAGGAAACCAGTGACCTTCCCCAAAAATCCAAGAATCCCAAAAAAAAAACAGAACACTACTGGGGTGGCCCGACCGTAGCCGGGCTCCGCTACCCCTGTAAAACCGGGGGGTTCCGAAGCAAGGCAAAGGGTCAACAGAATGGTGACTGTTTTCGCTAGCACACAGCCGCAGCCCTTGAGCGAGGAGGTTCCTCATCCCAAGTCCCTTGAGACCACGCATGTGGATGAGCAGCTGTAGTCACAAGCCAACAGGTCTATACAACTTTACAATATGTATCTATTGTATCTATGTATGTATGTAATTAATGTATGTTGTATGTAATTGTTGTATGTATTTGTTGTATGTAATTAATGCATGTATGTATGTATGTATCTATCTACCTATCTATCTGTCTGCCTATCTATCTATCTTTCTATCTATCTATCTATCTATCTACAGTATCTATCTATCTACAGTATCTATCTATCTATCTATCTATCTATCTATCTATCTATGTATCTATCTATCTATCTATCTGTCTTTTTTTGTATCTATGTATCTTTGTATCTATGTATATATGTATGCATGTATGCATGTATGCATGTATGTATGCATGCATGCATGTGTGTGTGTGCGTATGAATGTGTGTATGCAAGTATGTTATGTATGCATGCATGCATGCATGTATGTATGTAGGTATGTAGGTATGAAAGTATGTAAATACAATGTATGTCAGTAGGTAGGTAGGTAGGTATGTATGTAGGTATGTAGGTAGGTAGGTAGGTAGGTAGGTATGTATGTATGTACGCAGTAT
>Ga0126342_10021492_pt1 | contig 10755 bp, 12 predicted proteins | sample Cyp1metagenome_FD_92528 | JGI IMG/M metagenome (GOLD analysis project Ga0126342, IMG submission 92528) | Coral microbial communities from Lord Howe Island, Old Settlement Bay, Australia - Cyphastrea 1 metagenome | ecosystem: Host-associated > Invertebrates > Cnidaria > Coral ... | reverse complement strand
CTTGAGCCAAAGGGGCGATTTGATGTACCCCCTTGGCAATGGATCCTAGAGTGTCGAATTATATGTGGATATACAATCGTACGTAGCCTACACTCTATTCGCAATATATATATATATAATATAATATATATATATACTATACAGTGTATATATATATTATATTATATTATATATATATATTATATATATATATATATTATATTATATATATATTATATATATATTATATATATATTATATATATATATATTATATTATATATATATTATATTATATATATATTATATTATATATTATATATATATATTATATTATATATATTCCACATATTCTCCGGCAGTGCCCCCAACCAGTTTTCCCACTACTCGGTGCCGAACTGAGGATGTCGTGGATGGTGCGGATGACCATGGAGGAGGAGTCACGGGGCCAGATGCGAATGGTGGGAAACATTGTTTGCAAAATCTGCAAAGCCACTGGTTCCGTCCACCTCTCTGCAAGGGGGAATGGGATGGAATGGGATGGGAATGGGGGTAGCTACTGGGATCCAAGCACTGATCCATGGTCAAATGATGTCAGATGTTTGTGCTGGCCGCTGGCCATGTGTGTGGCGCAACTATGGAACCTTTTCGCCAGAGAATCTCGTGTTGGTGCAAAGGAGACCGAAATGCATGCCACGTCACATACGAAGGTTCTCGGCGTAGTCGGCAATGCGACTGATATCTGTGCCGCTAACACTGACAACTGAAAGACTTTTGCATTGACCCTCCTGGCAGGATCGACATGTCAAGGGGTCCAGATTGGCAGATTGCTGCTGATGTCAAGTCAGAAAACAACATCGGTTTCATCAAGTTGTCAGACACTAAAACGAGAGGTTATCCAAGTTCCCACATTTTCCCAATTACAGAGGAGATAGACCACGTTTTCAGGCAGACCCACCACATCCAACTGTGGAAACATGTGGAAAACCGTGGAACCGGTCTCCTGCCATCCCGTCCAAAGCCCTTCACTGTGACAGCGCTTCACCTCGAACTCCAACCAACGCCTCCGCGCAGCGCGGGTGCTGGCTGTCCGCTGTCCGATTTCCAAAGATCAACGGATTCTGCCTGTGCTCATGGAGGTTTTAATGGGAAAACCATAGGAAAACCATAGGAAAACCATAGGAAAATGGAGGTTTACCCTCTGGTTATGTCAAAATAGCTATTGAAAATGACCATTGAAATAGTGGATTTTCCCATTAAAAATGGTGATTTTCCATAGTTATGTTAGTTTACCAGAGGGTAGGTTAAAGATGTTTAAACACTGCTGATCAATGCTGTAGCATCAAATGGTCTTGCCATTTCCTTGCTTAGCATTGCACCAAAAACATCCAAAAACAACTTGTGAGGACCTTTTTGTTCACTTTGGGGACACTTGGCATGCCACCCCGAACATCCACCACACAGCCTTTATCCAACACCATGCCTGTGTTGCTGGGAAGGCAAGTGTCGAATGGACACCTCTAAATGGGGGAACAGTTTCTTCAGCAAGCCCGGCACGTCGTTCTTCTCGTTGGGAGTGATGTAAGCCCTTGGGGCAACAAAGGTGTCTGTTCAGAGAATTTTCTGGATCAATTGCAACCAATATCTGATGTCGTTGGCGGCTAATTCCATGGCAAGTTAGCGTTTCTGACTCCAACTTCAAATCACCTGCGTATCGGTCAAAAATATATCAAAATGTAGGGCTTCAATTTCAACACCACTGGGTTTTGATATATTTCAATCATCATACTCTTGGGCTCTCTTGGGTAACAAGTTAGTAACAAGTTGTAACACATACGCACCTAGCCCTGTCTACACAATAATTATACAATCTTTCACCACTCAAGCCAGTCGGGTTTATCTGGAAATTGGGTATCCCATTCGATCCCATGGTTCAGAAAAAAACATCTTCCCATCATGAAATTGCCATCTAATGGAGGTAATCACTAAATATCAAAAAAACAATCGATTGCTCCAGGGCGCAGTAGTGACAGCAGAGCATAGTCCACCAACTGCAAGCTATGCCAGGTATGACCGCACACGGCATAGTGCCCTGTGGTGTTCCGCTCCAGTACGTGGGTGAACACATCTGGCGGAACCGTGGCGAAAATTTCAATGTTCAACTGAGTCAAGATTGGCGAAACGGTCGATTTTTTTGGGGATTATTCAGCGAAACGGCCAAAACAAGTAGCTCTTGTGGGGTTGAGTTTGAAAGTTTGACGCGCAACCAGGTTGTCCGCAAAGTTGGTTCCGTGACGCCATCGTACGAGTACCTCTGATAGTCTTCCTTCCATCATACATTTGCGACTAAGTGGTTCGCAGCAAACTCAAGCATGGTTCCTATGCACAAGAAGTTCAGATCGGAACTTTGGAAAAAATCTGAGATTCTGCTTTTCACCAAGAAAATCCCTAAGCCAACCTCCATTACAAATGACATATGGATCAACTAACTATATCTTAATTTCCCAGCTTCATCCATCTTCCCATCCATCTAAGCTGCCTGTGTCATCTCCAGCAGTGGCTCCCCTCCTTGCCAAGCTCATGACCTGGAAGATCTATCGACATCCAACAACCATCTTGGGTTGATTCGGAACATGATTTTCTACATCATGGGATGGAATCAGGTAGCTTTTGTTCAGAAGACTTTTATATGTATGTATGTATGTATGTATGTATATATATATATGTATGTGTGTGTGTGATATATATATATATATTATATAGAACAAGAAACTTCTCAGAGAACTGTTCAACTGGAACTAGAACATGGAAGTTTTGGTGACCTTTCAGCAACTTTTTGCCCCTTTGATCTAGAAACATGTGTTGGGAAAAAATGAACCCAATCTTTACTGTCAAGCCATCCCATTTGGGGGAGGTACCCTTTTTTTGAGTTGTTCTCAAAAATTGATTCCCCCAGTAAACAAGTCGTTTTAAGATATAGAAATCATGTTTGGAGAAACTCAACTATCATGTCAAGTTGGTTGTGTATGTGTATATATATATATGCATCCGTTATATCAATTATCTCCCTGTGATTTGCCAGTGTGTGTTGGCATGTGTTGGCTAAACTCCATTAAACTCTGGGGGTTGATGGGAGTTGATAGGGCTGCAGCTGCAGCCTGACCTGGGCATACCTGGGCTAAGGCCACCACTGATGCGCCTGCATTGGTCACTTGGATGGTCTTCTCATCGGGTTCCTTCAAGAAATATGGCAGTGTGTCAAAACCTTGTACCCCTGGTGAACATCAAAATAGCTGGTAAATGGATGTTCATCCCACTAAAAATGGTATTAATAGGTATTGATCCATAGCCATATGGAGATTTCACCAACAAACATTGGGCTATGCATTGGATATTTGGAACAATGGTACCTTGTATTAGAGGTTAATGGTACCATTTATCCAATTAACAGAAACGGTATATAAAGAAGGAGATGGGCTGTTCATTGGATACCCTCTTATTTTGACATAGCCATGGAACTTACCAACTTCTAGATGATTTACGGATTTACCTATGAAACAGGACCACTTACCATTGCTATGTCAGATTATTCAGATGGTAGCCGGGTAGCCTGCCACAAGTTCCACTGGTTTTCGGCCAGAAAAAATGTGGTTCCCTTCCAGTCTCCCCCGATGGTGTGCCTGCCACCAAACCAGATCCTCCAAGAAGAGTCCACTACGCTGTTGAAGACCAGCCAACAGGACACAGCTGGTCCTAGGGGAACCCAATTGATGGAAAATCGGGACCCTTTGATTTCATTTACAGCAGCATTGGAGAACAACAACAAAGTCACAGCTGATGAAACTCTGAGACGTTCCACCAACAGGGTCTGCATTGATTGATGGAAATGGAGACCGTTTGCTTCCGAGATTCAAAATCACTAAAAAGGTGCCGCAAATGAGTAGCAGCACCCTGGCAGCTATTCTTCCCAACCTGTCCGCATGGTCAAAGTTTGGCAGCAAAACCACACAGAATCTGTTCCCATAGCCAAGTTGAAATGGCCTCTTGGAGGGCAATTGGCTATTTGCAACTTGGAACAGGTGCCTTCGCTCAACTGTGTAGGTCGTCTTCAGCACTTTGTGGCTATCCTCAAGGCAAATATATCATCCATATATTCAAATATATTCAAATATATCCGAGAATAGCCATGCAGCAAGGTGGGCTGAAGAATCCTCCTGACATTCCATGACACCAAGCTGCAGGATTCACAGCGAACTTAATCTCGATGGGAGGAGTGGATTCCTCACCTCGGACTCGGCGCTTCAGAAAGATCCCTACTGGCCCTACTTCGGTCCGACGCTGAAGCAAAGGGGAAAGAAGGAAGAGCAGGAAAGAACATGGGAAAGAAGTCCAGAGAAAGGAAAGAAGAGATTCTTAAATGATCTTAAATGAACCTTCAGAGATTATGTTTAATAGTCCTTGTCCTCATTAGAAGCAAGCATACGGAGCCAACGCCGTGATGTGGGCATAGTTTGAAACGGAACATGATGGGCTGGAACAGATCGAAACTCCATGATCAAGGGAAAAATCCTGCAACTTGAGCTTGTCCAAAAATGTGGTACAGCACCCGTTCAAATCCAATTCTTCAGCATTTTCCCAATTAAGACTTCCATAGACTTCCATAATTAACTTGGCTTTTTCGTACACTTTCACTGACATGTTGCCCGAAAATAGGGTGCCTCCAAAGTTGCTGATTCATAATGATCTTCCCAGTTCCCAAGTTCAATGGCCCCATCGTCGAGTGCGAGGCACTGGGGCCCGAGACAGAGCTCTTAAACCAAAGCCCCACATAGCGTGCCATGCGGAACCCCGCGCGCAGCAGGTGTAGCCAGACCAGAAAGGTGAGCAGCACATGCTGATCTGGCAACTGTCAAGTGAGGAACTGACGGGTCAAAAAAACTCGACTGGAGAATTACATGTGGAGGGTTTGATTGGGCAAAGCTTGAATCTCCATCACAACCTATGAAATCTAACTGAAAACTCCAGAACTTCCATTCATCTACAGCATCAACCCTGTTCTTTGAGATCTCTCAACTTGTACCAGACCAGCATCGCGTCAACGTGCAGTCCATGTTCAGTCAAAAGATCACCCCTCTCCGGATTCATCAATTCAAACTACCATGGTATACCTCGTTTTCGGGCACCATGGTAGGAGGGTCAAATTGTTTGTTTTATGTCCATCATATCGCTAGAAAATAGCAGTACAATATCGTACCAATCATCAACCAACCATCATGTATCAATCAATATACCCACATTCAAATTCTTAATTATATGATATTATATGATCATCATTTATCAATCATCTCCGAACATGCTCCGGCTGGCTCCCAGTTTCAACAACCCTCGCCCTTTTAAAGGTGCCTCGTCCCACCCAGCTGCACAGCAGCTTCGACAGCAGAAAGATGCCCGGCAGAGCAATGGCAGCTCCCAACCAGGGTAGGACACCCTGAAAGATCCCTGACCTGGAAAAACGTGGGATGTCATCCATAGAAATCCACCGGAGAAGGGCAACCTAAAATAGTAAAAAAGCAGCCTAAATATGGATGATAAATAATAGTAACTCAGTACTCCATTTTTTAAAATTCCCAAAAAGATGGAAAAGGTAAAATCCTGCACATGATAGTGGTAAACTTAATCTGTTCGTAGCGTTTCGACCTTTTTGTGGGATTACACTAGCTTAGAGTAACTACTACAATATCAATATCATCTCCATTGAAAGATGATATCCCCATTTGACATGGCAAACTGTCCAAAAAATAGTGGATATTGGGATACCCCCAAAATCTCGTGATTCAAAAATGCTTAGAGATATAATGGTCAAAAATTTTTACAAACTACACCCCATTTGCGGAAAAAAACATGTGCTTGAGCGCGGATGATCAGAAGGCCAACCCGCTTCCCATTTGGGGACTTGCTTACATGGCCATTCAACGTCCCTAGCCGCTCTAGCCCTAGATTTCACCGGATTTGTTCCTTACACCGGACACAATGCCACCATGCCACAGGGAGACAGCAATGAAGGTGGCCTGTGGCTCCCCGGAGCAGAACACAAGCTATGCAAATGAGCCTTCAAACGTACAGAGATCTTACTATGCGCAGCCCAAATTATCGGAACGGAACCAAATTAGCAGTCATGCGTGTCACTTTAGGGTATAGCTGAGAATTCAACCCTTAAGGTTGCAACTTAAGACCTGGGATCCCCTACAAAAACGGTCAAAAACATACGAACAAATCATGCCGGCAATTGTTCTCCCGACTCCGTCTTAGTCCATCGATCAAGTCAGGAGACTTGCTAGGAAGGTTTCAACTTTGCGCCCCGAAGGCCCCAAGTTTGACCGAGAAGCTGTCCAAACGAAGCAAAGTAACATGGGATAGACAAAGCTGATGGTGATCAAGTCCTGAGGCGTGGCATTCCATCTTTGCCAAAAAAAACATGTGTGAAGTCTCCAAGGTCCTAAGCCTAACTATTTGAACATATTTGAACATGTACACTGTCACTAGTCACTACAGTGGGATGACCCCTGTGTGCCGCTGCCCCTCGATCCAAGGGACTGTTTGGGCAGAGGCGAAGCCATGCGCCACACAGCCGCGCAGAAAATGAACCTGTAGCCACACGTGTTTTGAAACGCCACTGGAGATGGCAAAATGTCAGTGTTCATCACAGGTCTTCTATGATGCCTCATAAACTCCACAGAAAAAGCTTCAGCAATGATTGACATTGACAGTACAGAAGTGACCAAAGTGATTCAGGCATGTACAGTAAAGAAATTAATTTATAATATATTATAATTACTATTCTCCTCGCGAGCAGCATCACCATCGTTGCTACCATCACCATCACCATGATATGGCTATGGATCAAAATCCTGTTACCATGAATAGCCGGTAAACAAATGGTAATCCCTTCCTTCTGCCGAAAAAAGAAATGATGGCTTTTCACCCATACGCCGCATATTATAGCATCATCAAATGAAAAGGAGATTTCGGAGATTTCATGAAACCCCTCAGCTGCGGCACAGCCATCCAAAAGAAGAGCGTGTATTTGAAGAGACTGGTGAGGTTCCGCCATCGCGAATCCAGGCCTCGGAGACTCCCGGATCCCGCTGGTGATCCCCGTCCCCCACAAACAGCACTTCGGATTGATGTTTCAACAGCTCCAAAATGGCGACTTTAACAACCTCTCTCACTAGTTGCCCTTAGCACAAGACTGACACAAAACCAAAGTCAAGTCTTCGCACATTCGACTCAAGTATTGTCCCATCCTTCGATCTCAAATTGCAGTCGGAGGATGCTTGTTGCAGCCAAATATGCCAAACATATGCAAGTCCAACATGCCGGTCTGTCTGTCTGAATAGGGCATCCCCAAATCACGTTGTTTATCATCATGTTACCCCTAAAATCGCTATCTTATGGGTATCCAAATTATTTTCAGACAAACCCAAATCATGTCAAGTTGAGAATCCTGTGCAATATCCCATGACATCCCTACTTTGGTTGATTTAGCCCCATTAAAACACATTTTTTCTTATATATACCATGAATAAACCACCATGTTGAATGGTGACACCAACGTTTTTTATGCTTAAATCGCCATTCTCGATGGCTAAACATGGTTGTCCTGGTTAAACCTGGTTAAACTCCATCACAGCCATGTCGAACGTTCCCGCTGCGACGTGCCACTGACGCTGCGCAGGGTGAAGCCCGACAGCCCTAGCAGCTGCGGGCGCTGCACCGCCTGGAAAAACACCCACGGGCCCATAAATTCATGGTTACTGTAGATGTTAATAGTGGCGAATGATGGTTGATAAGTGGTTGGTTGAGAATGGCTGATAATGGTTGATAATAATGGCGAATGGTGGTTAGTGGTTGATAATGGTTGAGAATGAGGAAGTTTAGCAAGATGTTGCAAGATGATGCAAAATGATGCAAGATGATGAATATGGATCCAGGAAAATTAACCAAACTGACCAACAAATAAGTGGCTACAATTGGCAGCACCGCTGGACAAGTAAGCGAACAACTCGCCTGGCGTCCACCAAAGCTTCTCAACATCCAGTAGTTCTTGTCTATCTTTCTGGATGTTACAAATTAGTTATAGTATTGATAATTGGTGTTGACTGGCATATATGTATATATAGTTCCATTTACATCCATGTACACTACCCATTGTATTCAAGCTAAATATCATTATCATTATGATAATGCTAATATATTCTCATATGGTTCTTTTATACACTACCCATTAAGATCCACATTATCCATGCAATATGGAAGTTAAAGCCATGGCTTCATCCAGGCCACGGTCACAGCTAACAAAAACCACCAACTCCAAGCAGTCACCAGAGCGGTGTCTGCCACGTGGTGCGGCAGACCTGCGAGGTGGACGTCAATGGTTTCCCCTGGGATGATGACAATGTATATAAAATATGTGTACAAAGTATGTGTATAGATATATATATATATATATATCACATAATTCATCTATGTATAGATAAATGTATGCGCATTTGTTTAACCTGCAACAATTGCGAACCATATACCAACTGTTACAATCCATTTGCACAAACGGCCATGGTAAAAGGGACCGTGGATTGGTGGATTCTATATACTGCAAGAGGCGGCCATCTGGCAGTGTGATACCCAGTCCTGACAACCTCAACGGCCGCTGGTGTGCTCCGTCCCCAATACCTAAACCCACCTTTCCTCAAGAATCGTTACCAAATCTTCATCTTCGAAGATTCGAAACCCTCTACCAATTCTCCCCAAAAAAAAAGGTGCCTCAAAATGTCCATGGCTTTTCCATGTAATCTTCATCATTTTTGGCCCTGCGGGCCGGACATCCAGGGCCTCCCAAAGTTCTGCGCACCACCCCACTGCCCGCCGGCTGCAGCAGCCAACTGAAGAGCCGCCAGGTGGAGATGGGCATCAGAAGACACAGCAAAGTCATCGAGACCATGCCTCAGTTCTCGGATCTTCTGGGTCGCAGCATGGCTTTTTCACAAATACTGAGACTAACTGTACAGTATCCATCAGTATCCTACTTAACTATAGTTATAAGTTATAAATTATAAGTCAATATAAATCACTAGTTTATCTTTTTGGGGGTTACCCACGGTCCCCCAAAAAAATCTTCAAACCTACTGGGGGATTCCGAATCAGATTCCCTTTTTGTTTCTTCGCAACCTCCAATGGGTACCCCGCACCAAGTCGCGAGGCACAACGCCTTTGCCTTGGGCAATGGCATGGGCGAAATTGGTGAAGAGTCCGGTGAAGGCCTGGCGGTCGAAGTGTTGATGCGACCGGTGGTTTGTGCTTGGTATGGTTCTATATTTTCCTGAGGTCTATGTTAGAAAAAATATGGAAAGGTACTAACTTTTGGGGGTTCCAGAATTTGATGTTTTTTTTCATGTTTTCTCCAAACTCCCGCTTCCAGGATTAAGAAGGGGGTGGAGGCGCTGGAAAAAGAAACTGGATAGTGGGGAAGGGGATGATTCTCAGAGCCGACTGCAGCAGGTCTCTAGATGTTGTGGCGGAACTTCCAAACCAGAAATGCTGGGAGCGATGTGAAAAATAATGATAGGTCGGCCAACAGTTAAAACCTGCTCGTGGATAATGAATTTCAACATACCTCCAGTAAATTCAAGACACAAACCTCCATGAGTCAATGGAAACCTCCCCATTTGTAGATCCCCAGCTGTACAAAACCGGATGTTTTGAACCATGGCTGCCATGGCTCACCTGAAACCATTGGATCAGCGCCACGAAGAGCACAAAGCGCACAGTTCTGTTCAGGTGACCCTTGGTTCAAATTTGGATCACCCCAATGGGCTTCGGAAAAACAAGAAAAAAAGGGCCACACCTCGGACCAGCAACCATCAAGCATCGAGTTGTGAAGCGCAGCAGGTCAGCGCTATATTTGGAAAACGATTTTTGTTGTCCTTTGAAATGTCTGTTGTATTCTGTTGTATTGTGTGTTGAAACGGGGCGGTTGTGAAAATCTCACACTTGTATTTTGAAACAGGGCGGTTGCGTTGCGCAAGTGATATTAAAGGTTGAAGTTGGATTGTGAAACCAACGGCTGTTAATGTTAATGGATACTTCTCTCTTACACATGAAGTCTATTGTAAACACTAGGAGCGTCATGTTATTGCTCCATGGGGGGCGGAAGATTTTATCGCTCATGTAACTCCGAACGCTCCGAATAGCCGTACTGTATTGTTCCATGGGGGAGTTGTAAACCCTAGTAGCGGTAGTGTTCCATGGGAACAGAAGCCGTTGCATCCCAGAAGCCGTCGGCTGAAAGATGGGCAACGCATCGGTACAAATGCCTGGCAGGATTTCAGGGCCCCTCCATGATGAAACCAGGCACAAAAAGTATGGACATATCACATGACATCACATCACCATATCTCTCAATGTATAACCACATTAAATCATATGTAGCTACATGTAGCTACTTGTAGCCATATTAATTTTGTATATATAATTGTATATATATATACGGGAGGGGCCTGAGGTTCTCCGATGGCGTCATGTGTCTTTCATGGTGGACATGTGAAAATTGCGCTCTCGCCTAGGTAATTTGCAAGTTTTTCAGAATATGGTTTCTGCTATTCATCATCATCTTGAACGGATCAAATTTTTTTCGTCCGTTTAACATGACATGGATGCTGTCACACTTTTCATTTGCTCAGAAGTGAAAATTTGCATTTATTGGTGCAAAATTGCGAATTTT
>Ga0126342_10021491_pt1 | contig 10756 bp, 11 predicted proteins | sample Cyp1metagenome_FD_92528 | JGI IMG/M metagenome (GOLD analysis project Ga0126342, IMG submission 92528) | Coral microbial communities from Lord Howe Island, Old Settlement Bay, Australia - Cyphastrea 1 metagenome | ecosystem: Host-associated > Invertebrates > Cnidaria > Coral ... | reverse complement strand
CCTGAAGTGAGCCCGGATATGCCTGAAGTGAGCCCAGATATGCCCAAAGTGAGCCCAGATATGCCCAAAGTGAGCCAGATATGCCCAAAGTGAGCCCATTTTATGCCCAAAGTGAGCCTCGAAGATTTATGCCCAAAGTGAGCCCGAATTTATGCCCAAAGTGAGCCCCTCGCCTTTGTATTCCCTACTGCCAATGGATGATCTGAGGATCGCTGCTGGTTGATCATCACACAAGCCTTTGCCGAAGGCCATGTGGCGTCAGTCCATGGTGCTGCAGGTCGACTCGTCGACGCCGAGCGCCGAGCGTTGCAACGGCGAGTCCAGTTGTTTATGTTTAACAAGATGGGACAATGAAACAACAAAAAATGGTGAATAATATTGAATAATTATATAATAACTATCTTAAACTACCAGAGCGCAATTGGTGTACCATGGTGTACCCAATTTTGACCCATCGCATGTGATGTGGAGGTTTCCTACGTGGGGTACCCCAAATCATCCAGGCTTTGGGGTATCTATGCGCTATTCAATGGGGAGCTAAGAAATTACTGCGATTTAAGAGTTTCCCAACCACATGACATAAGGTATTGAAACATCAAACATGTGGACGCATGTGGAAAACTTTTGTCATGGTGATTTAAACAGCAGAGATTAAAGATAGTGATAGCGGATCGGATTTACATTACCAGAACAGGACCAGCAACCATCACTTAAGCGGTAATTGCATTTATTGAGCATGTAGCTGCAACTTGCTCCTATCAGACCATCAGAACTATGTTGATGATAAATAATAATGAGGATATAGCATGATGATTTGAGCGTCTGCCGCCAAATTAAGATTTCAACACGGGGACCGGTCATCAAAGATGGCGATGGAAAATCCACCTAGTTTGTCCCCATGAAAATCTCGATTTAGTTCGATGATTTTCCCAGGAACATCTCCATATCTGGTTGGTGGTTTGGAACATTTTTTATTTTTCCATATATTGGGAACAATAACCCCAACTGATTTTCATATTTTTCAGAGGGTTGAAACCACCAACCAGCATATAGGGGATGTCCCATTGCCATGTTGGATTCCCAACGTTGCAGGACTGGGGAAAAGTGAGACCGTGAAGGACTTGTCCCTGGAAGCGGGCGTGTGTCTGGGCAGATGGCCGTGGTTCAAATGGGGCAGCTTGCAACTTTTTGGGAGAAACTGAGAAAGTAACCGCACCAATTTTATAATATGTTATATATTTCTTACTGATGGTTAGATATGGTTTATTTGTGTATAATATATACTGTATATATATATTATGTGTAACTATATATATAAATAGATATACACATAGTTCTTGATGATGGTTAGTAAGAGGAACCACTCCACCACTAGGTTTATTTCAGGGGTCATGTTTTTTGTCCAGTTTAGACCTGATTGAGTGTATTGACTATTTTCCAGATTGGATTCCCATTTTAGTTGGTTCAAGTCCAAGATAGTATCATCCATATAATCCATATAATCAACTAATAGTTAGCTTAGTATCATCCATATAATCCAAGATAGTTGACTATTTCATCCGTTCTTGTTGATTATATGGATTTGCGTCTTTCTGATTCAATCTACATAAAATGCTGAGCTTTTTTCGGTCAAAAAACCCTCTGGTAACCAAAAAAATAGCTGTGGGCTATGGAGCATCACCATTTTGAATAGGGACATCATCGATACACGACTGCCATGTTCCATCACTATGTTAAATTTCAATGGAGATGGTATAATGTGAGGATCCCCCCAGTTATAAGTTGGTTCATAACCCCAATAAGCATAATTATATCCCTCATAAACCCTAGTTAAGCAAGTTGTAAGTCAACTTAGCGTAAATTGCCCCAAAAATATGGCTTTATATAGTACAGCAGGTACCTGAAATGGCCATTTATTAGCTATGATTAGCTCTATCTAGGGCTTCACCTTTGTATATATCTCATGACCTGACTTGATCCATATCTTTTGTGGTTTCGCGGTTTCGCCCCCAGGTTTTGCCCCACACTGCGCTGCAGTGTCTACACCACGGCGGAGGATATATCACGAGTGCTCGCCGCTCGTTTCATCTTGAACTGGGAAGGCCATATTTCAAGGGCAGTGTATATATAGATTGTTTTTTTCTTTGGGGGGGTGGGGTACCAATATAATGTATATACATTATATATATATATTCTTCTATGTATACACACATATATATATATATAGAATATATATATATAGAAACACCAAACTCTCAATTTGCCCATTGAAAGAACTGTGTATTACAGAATTCAAATATCTTTACATTCCAAACAAGGATCTTGGGATAAAACAATATATTCCCCTTATTTTCATACATGTGCAATGCTTGAACACAAACCACCTAGTCCCCCCTATGCTTTATACATGTGTTTGTTTTCCTCATGTGATTGATTTTAGTTCCATAGATGAAGATAGTTTCCCCATATGCTTCATACATTTTTTTTTTGCTTGCCATGATTTGAGAGTTCATAGTAGCAGCTCACCCCCACAAGGAATGCATTTTTTGGGCGTGCCACTCATTATTTTGTGCTGCTGCAGGGCAGACCCCATGTGTCATTCAATCAACCCTAATAATGATTAATGTTTAAAGATACCTGACACCTCTGTTTTGGGCAAACCTTGACCACCTGGTACCACCCTACTTTTCATACTAAAAAGTAAATGTATGATGTGGGGGGGGTGTATGTAGACGGAAGGCAGGGGAATGTAATGACTACATGACTACATTCATATGTAATCAATATATTATATACATATACAAATTATTAGTGATTTCCCAGGGTCGTGGCTTTCTGTGAGTTCATATCTTAACTCTTGGATTTCTGGTGGAGATCCCTCATTTGAATGGATGGAATTGTTCAGCACCAAGCAGAACTGGGGGGGGTGTCCATTTTGATACCGCTCAGCTGACCTCCGGTAATGAAGCATGGCTAGCTGGATCTCATTAAGACTAAGACCTCTATTTATAGGGGATTTCTCAGGTAGTCATGCTTGATTACGAGAAGGTATCGTTAAGATGTTCCCTTAAATCAATCCAACAATCCAATGAAACATTATTTTTAGTTATTTTCCATATTCCCAGTAAGGAGCTCTCCTTCTTGTTGCTGGTTGTTCGCCATTTGCTCAGGGAAACGCAAATCCCACATCCGTAAACTGAGTGATACCCATCTCAGCCTAGAAGCATCTTTGTGTACAGGTACATGGTGATATGATGTGATATGTTTTTAATCACTTCCCCCCAATATTAAACACCCCTGAGGAGATATGATTTAGTAGGTGATTTACACATATTTGGGACCATTTAGGGTGTGTTGGGGGGATGGGATTACATCTATATACCAAGCTTGAAGCCCAAAACAAACAAATATGCAAGCAACCATTTGCCATTTACAGGGAAGAAACTGAGCCCCCAACTGGGTGTCAGACCAGAATACCTGAGCGTTCCCATATCAAATCGCTTGTGATATCTCGTGGTGGTCCAGACGATCTTGAATGGGGATATCACGTTCATAGCGCATTACAAATAACTATATTGATATGCATGTGTATATATATATGTATGTATGCGTATATGTTGTTTATATAATACGTATATATACATATATATATATATATGTTGTATGTTTATCCTAGCTATATATGAATATCAAATATGTCATATATATATATATATATATATATATTGTGAGATCCTTTGCTGGCCAGAGATTGGAAATCTTGATTTACTATTTTTTAGTTGGTTTTCAGTTCGATCTTCAGTTTGGTTTTAGTTTTTTTCAGTTCGATCTTCAGTTGGGTTTTCATACTTTTTCAGTTTGGCTTTCAGTTTGTTTTTTTTCAGATCGATCTTCAGTTTGCTTTTCAGTGTTTTTTTCAGTTTGGTTTTCAGTTGCTGTTTTTTTTGTTTTTTCGGATCTTCAGTTTGGTTTTCATTCTTTTTAGTTGGGTTTTCAGTGTGTTTTTTAATTTCGATCTTGAGTTTTTTTCATGTCGACCTTCAGTTTTTTCATGTCGATGTTATTTTTTGTCGTTTCGATCTTCATTTTTTCCTTTCGATCTTCAGTTTTGATCTTCATTTTTATTATGTTGATCTTCATTTGTTTCATGTTTGTCTTGTTTCATTATCTTGACCTCTGCTACTTGCTTGATGTTCAGTTTCATACTAGCTTGATGCCTTTCTTCTTTGTTATTCTCCATGAGTAGTTTCAGTTTGTTAGTTTGTTCTCCATCCCCTACAATTCTAATTAGTGAAGAATGTGTTTTCCTTGTTCGTTTTTTGTTCAAGGCCTCTGTGCTTATTTTTGGTTCTTAAGACTTTCATCGATTTCAAAACTGCTCAGTTTTTCAATTTTTCACAAACATGACTCTGAATCACCTTGAAGGCAATATATGACGGCAGGAAGATTACATACCGCTGGTCGGGTTAAAATGGTTCATGGATAGAATTGGATGCAACCATTACTGCCCGGCCCCATGATGTCACAAGCTCTGAAGAAAGCCCCAACGCTCTGAAATTCTTTAGGAAAATGACGGAATATGGAATGAAAAGAGAAAAGCCAAGGCACACATGATGAACGTGAATGAAACCACGAAGCAAATAGGATGGAAGAAGAGGTCTCGGAAAAGCAGGAGACAGAATGAAGATGACATAAAACATGTCGCTTTGATGATGACAACAAAAAACTGTTGATGAAACCGAAAAAAATAACACCGATGATGAAACCGGAAAAAAAACGATGATGAAACTGAAGATTCAATGGAAACTGATGATGAAACCGAAATGAAAACTGATGATGAAAGCGAAAAAACAACTGATGATGAAACTGAAGATTCAAAGGACACTGAAGTGCAAACTTATAAAAGCAAACTGAAAAAGACAGCAAAAATAATTTGAGAGCCTCCCAGTCTGTGGCTCTAAGATTCTTATAACATATATGAAATGAACAGGATTAAATAGTCCAGTGAATGACTTCAAAATAACATAGATCAGGTGGGCTTGGCCTCGCACGTGAGTTGCTGGCTTTGCCTGGACGCCGTTCAAACGCTTTCAGTGAACTCCTACAGCACCTCGGTGCCCGACTGATGTGAACGTTGGTTTAGAACCCCCCGCATAACGCTACTGTAACTAGTTCGATATACCATAAACCCTAGTGGAATTGGAGTTATCAAAGCAACTTTAAGCGATCGTAAAGTGGGCCCCACTTTGTGAATTTGCTGAGACGCTGATTTCTTATTTTCCGGTGGGAAATCCACACGGTTAAACAACGAGATGTTTCAGCCACCAAAAGAATCCTGGGGATGGAATGAGATGTGTGTCCCCTTTTTATGATAGTTGGGTGTCTGTGAACATGAGCTATACCCAACTATACCCAACAAATCAACAACTTTAATAGGGGATTCATGATTATACAACCACTGGATGTTGTGGATTATTGGATTGTTGTGGTATATCCTATTTTAAGGTAAACCAATACAAAGTGGAGTTGCCCACGTTGTGTCCAAATTGATCTACAATTTCCTTAAACCATGCATGTAGAACATCAACATATCTATGGGGTAATATATGGTAATATGGGATATATGTCAAGGGGAACACCATTCCACGAAAGTATTCTTGGCAAGCCTTTGTTGATATGGGTTGCAATCTCAGTTGAGAACTTGCCAAGACCTATCCCATTCCGAGGTTTGCTGCTGGGTCTCTTCTTTACATTGCGGTCACTGATGCATGCCCAGGAGCGGTTTGAGCGATTCGGAGTGGGCATCCGATTTTTTGGGGGGTCCCAGTTTCAATCACGGCATCTTCACTGCACTTTATGTTCTATCCGTTTGGTAAATTGCAGTGAAGATCCAGTTGCAGATGCCATTCCAGACTCATCCCAGTCCCGGTTGGTGCCTCAGCAACTGGGGAACTGCATTGGCGAGGCGTATTACCATGGAGTCAATCCAAACTGGGTACAAAATATGACAAATTTGAATGTAAGATTGCCAAAACGCCACGCAATGTTTTTTGTTCGGGGATAAAGAAGGCGTTTGATTCCTGTTTCAATATCCTTTTTTGGCGCGCACTCCCATTTTGAGGAGACATAAAATGGTCGAGTTTACATGTCACATGATTTTACTACCCAACTAGAGAGATTTTCTGTAAAGTTTTCCCTTCAACCAGCTGTAAGATCTCACGGTGCACAAGGCGGCTCCCCGCCATGGCCATATGAGTTTTATAACCACAAATCTGGGTGGTGTTCGTAAAATTATGTAAACTTATCCTTAAATCCTTGTGTCGATATCCAGGTGAGAAGTTTAATTCAGTTCTCCAAACGGTGACAATCTCCCAATTTCAGGCTTGACGATCCAATGTCTCTAGGGCCGGGCCCAGGAGGAACGGAAAGAGTATGACGTCTTCTTTGAAGGCACCGGAAGCGCTTGTAGGGGATGCATGACTGAAAATGGATCCCCATCTGAAGCCTTTGATATATATATATATATATATATATGTATGTATATATATATATATATGTATATAAATATATATGTATATAAATATATTTATGTATATATATATATATATGTATATGATATAAGTCTAATGGCCTTTTTCAAAACAAATGATGATGATGGTGATGATGGTGATGATGATGATGATGATATATGTATGTATATATATATATACATGTATAAATGATTATATATGCATGTATATATATATATATATATGTATGTATATATGGTTGGTGGTTTGGAACTTGTTTTTAATTTTCATATATTGGGCATAATATTCCCAACTGACAATTTTTCGGAGGGGTTGAAACCACCAACCATATATATATATACACATATGTATATATATATGATATATCGGATACTGTAAGTCATATGGCCTTTTGTCCAAACATGATGACTAAGGAAATTTGGGGCTACCCTATGTGCAGACAAAGATTGATGGCAAAAGTCAAAAGGAGCCCTATGATATTGATATGTTGTATTGAATTGATGTGGCTTTGGTTCAATTTTTGTACACCCGAACCTGGGTGGTTGCTGGAAATGAACGTTTTCCCGATTGGTACCGCGAGACCACCCATACCCATATTCCCAGGCCCATATATCTATATAATGTTTGACACCTTCAAGAAGTTCATAGGGAAAACAAGGAACACTGAAAACCCAAAGAGATTGATATCCAATAGCGACAAGTGAAATGGCAAATGTTATTTCAGGCACCTTTCCAATAGGATTCAGCCCCAGCATGTGCATTTGCAAACTGATATGCTTGCATGGAACATGTTTGTGTGTGTATGCATCAGTGAATCTATAATTATAATTATCAAACACAAAACACACCTCGGGACATGTGTACTAACCGACAACAAACACATCTTCATTGATGATGTCATAACCCTCAACCTTCCAAGACCCTCATTTTCTACTCAAAGAGACGAAAAGGTTTTGTGTTTTTGGCTTATTGGGATATTTCAGACCCATTCTTATGAGCCCCGGTTTAGCCTCCAGGGAAAACTGGTGCTAGTTTGAATATGTTTGAATAGTTGCCTTACATATTAGATGAGATCGGTGTACAGATTTTTTCAGGTGCCAATATCCTCACCCATAAGAAGAAGTGGTTTACCCCAACTTTTTTCGTATCTTGACGCATTCTTGTTCTTGGTCAAGGTACAGCGGAACCGTTAGATAAGAACCGACGAAGAAATTTCCAGCCTACCCTGGGGTTCTGAAGTGCTATAGGTGGAATATATGGAAACTATGAACGAGGGTTTCCTGAAGTTCTTAACGGGTTATTAAGGGGTTCATATGGTGAGGGTTTTGCCAATTCATTTTGGCGTGTTATTAGGTTGCAAAGGAGGCGGGGGGGAGAAACAAACTTGTTAGGTCCTGAACAGTTTTTCAGGTGCAGGCATTCCAAACAGAGCTGTAGGCCAGATATTCCACAATGCCAGGGCTTGAAAGTTTATTTTGGCGTGGCATTAGGTTGCAAAGGAGGCGGGGGGAAGAAAAACAATTGTTAGGTCCCCAAAAAGTCTTTTCAGGTGTAGGCATTCCAAACAGAGCTATAGGCCAGATATTCCACAATGCCAGGGCTTGAAAGTTTATTTTGTCGTGGTATTAGGTTGCAAAGCAGGCGGGGGGAAGAAAACAACTGTCAGGTCCCGAAATGTTTTTTGTTTGATTCGGGCGCCCGAAACAAGGCAGCACAGGCAAGACAAGCCAACACAAGCCAAGGGCAGCCTCCGAGGTCAGATGACCTTCAGTGACTCTGGGTAGTTTCTGGCTGAAGCTAGCGGCGTCAGCCTTGGTGACTGCGTGAGGGTTCGCCTCTCCCTGGGGCCGCACCATGTTTGTTGTCGGCATGGAAGTTCCGCGGTGCAAAATCTTTCTTTTAGGAAATAGCTGCTAATAGTCAATGTTTGGTATATTGATACCGTTTAAAAAAGATAAGAACCAATGGCTAGAAGTAGGGTATACCTTAGGGTTCTTATTTCAATTAGCTGACAGAAAGGGTTGAATCCAGACTATATGACCGGTTTCTTGTCTGAAGAGAAGGCCGCAGCCTTTCTGAAAACTGGTGCGCAGAACACAGATGCTTTCAATGAGTTCGCAGCATCCTTGCTTCACCATTGCCAAGAGGTCAAGAACCTGTCATCATCGTCACCTGTCTTTGAGCAGGTTTGGTGCTCTCCAGCATGTGCACCTTTGAAGGAGATGTACAAGCGATTTGAAAACGTTGGCCGTTGCTTCATCCACTTGTGCTGTGGAGATGCCCCAGAGAACTACGAGGATGACAGCATTGGTGATGCCGATGTCATGTTCTTCTACCAATATGATGGAGAAGTCGCTCGGAGGGCTGTTCACAAACCCTGAGACGTGGTTCCATCGAGAGGTGCTGGAACTCATCAAAAAGGGGGCTGGTGCAGCCCTCAATTCAGACAAAGTGCAGGAGCTTAAGCAATAGCTGAAATCAGACCCGCCAAAGACGCCGTCCTTTCTGAAACAGGTTTCTCATCTGGTCGAGACGGTCCGCAATTCAACAAGGTCTCAGAAGATGGCAAACATTCTTGGAAGCTTTGCCGACACTTGGATTACAATTACAACATACTGAAATAATGACACAATGACACAATGACACAATGACACAATGACACAATGACATACATACATACATACATACATAGATACATACATACATAGATACAAACATACAAACATACAAACATACATACATACATACATACATACACACACACTTTTTTTACATATTCAGATCAGATATCAATCATCAGTAGTCCTGTAGTTTCGCTCTGGTTCAATGGATTATGATTATTTCATGATTGGGGTGATTATTGGGGAAGTTTATTTTGTAGGATTAGAATCAATAGAATCCAAGACAGCAGCCAATTATCAACCCTCAACAGGGAAGACAAGTAGGTCAAGTAGGTACCATGTAGAATACATATTTGTGAATGCCATAGTGGCCAAAATGTGCTGGCTTCAAGTTCTAAAATATTTTTTTGGCAGTATCTAATCATGTTGATCACCTGTAGGACATGGTCTCTGGAAACTTTTCACTGTACCTGGTAAATGTTGAATCAACAGTTTCCTCCCAGGGATTTACAGCACACGTTCTCCTTGGTATTGCTGAGATCATCCACTAGCAAACCGGCATTTCTGCTTATCTCCTAGTTTGGTGCCCACACAGATAGAAAACAACTGATTCTCAACATGTTGATGGAATCTTAAGCATTAAAGATGGTGATTGCCATAGCCAGTAATTCTATTTCCACATACGGTCACACGAATAGGGGTTGCTAGCCTGATGCTGTCAAATCCCCATTTGTGTTGCTGATTTCATATCATATTTCGTTGGTTAAACCTCCCACGCTTGGTGGTCAAATTTAACCTTTCTGTATACCAATAGATAGTAGTTCCACTTTGTGTGATGAATCAGTGGTGGGATTCTTCAGTTGTGATAGCCAAATCCAATTTTTTGTGGCATTTTGATTAGTTTCCACTTTTGTTGCCGGTCAACTCTCTAATCCTGGTGTTTCTTGTTGGTCAGTGGCTTAAAAGTCAATGTCAAGTTCACGTTAATCATACATTCCTGACTCCTGATGAAACCCAACTTTTATGATTGAATTACATACCATATCATACCATTGAAACCTCTAGAACCAATTAAAATCGTATGTCCAGAAGTAAAAATAGTTCAACAATCCCTTTGTTTTCCTTTTTTTTAATGGTTTCCCCCCTGCTTCCCCTGGTTTTGAAGCCGCCAGGGCAACGTTTGAAGCCCCGCCGCGCGCATTTGGCGCTGCTGCTCTGCACCACTGCCATGGCCCCCCGGAACGTGACGAAGAGCTACGCAGAGGTGGTGCGGCCCGTGGCGTTGCTTCCACCAGTGCCGTGGCACAGCGGCTGCGGGTGGCGTGATGAAACCATGGGTTGGTATATGGGTTAATGGTGGTTCATGATCTGAATAAAATGTAGGTTAACGAATGTTAACGATTGATATGGGTCAATGATTGCTCATAGTGGTTAATATTATATATATACACAATTTATGTACATATATATATATATGTATTATGGATGAGGCCGAAAATCGAATTCAAAAAAAGCTTGGAATCGAATTTAAAAAAGGATTAAATTCGAATTTAATTCCTACGTGTCTGGTCTTCATCGACCTTAAAAAAGGATTAAATTCGAATT
>Ga0126342_10021490_pt1 | contig 10756 bp, 10 predicted proteins | sample Cyp1metagenome_FD_92528 | JGI IMG/M metagenome (GOLD analysis project Ga0126342, IMG submission 92528) | Coral microbial communities from Lord Howe Island, Old Settlement Bay, Australia - Cyphastrea 1 metagenome | ecosystem: Host-associated > Invertebrates > Cnidaria > Coral ... | reverse complement strand
TTAGGCACCACTTCCCAAGTCACCACTTCCCAAAGTCACCACTTCCCAAAGTCACCACTTCCCTTAGTCACCACTTCCCAAAGTCACCACTTCCCTTCCTCTCCACTTCCCACAGTCACCATTTCCCTAGGTCACCACTGCCCTTCGTCACCGCCCAGTGTCATAGCCTATTATTCTTTTGTGATGTACTGTTATGTGATGTCAAGTCTCGCACCGCCCTTGTCATAGCCTATTATTCTTTAGTGATGTATTGTTATGTGATGTCAAGTCTCACACCGCCGTTCAGCAATGTCAAGTCTCACAATGTGATGTCAAGTTTCACACCGCCCTTCATCAATGTCAAGTCTCACAATTCTATTTGTCCGTAACACGGAAGTATTGCTTCCCAACTTCCTTTGATTATATGTATTTAGCCCCCGTCTAGCCACGTTGTGCGATTGAAAAACAATTATCATTTCCGCGGCCACTTGAGCCTGGATCCTCTTTAAAACATGAAAACACCTGCATTCTCGAGCAAAACCAAGAAAAACATGTTGCTGACATTGAAAGTAGAGAAAAACTATGTGATGAGATAGAATGTGTATCCTGTGTAGAGATGAGGGCGGACTTTGCTGCTTGTCCTTCGTAGGACACCGCCAGCATGAGTTGGCAATGCAGAAGCTGGAGGACGAGATCCCATAAGATGCACTGCATAGATTGCACCAACGTCCTTGAGCCTCGCAGAAATCATACAGTCTAAAATAAGAAACTTTGGAAGGTTTGGTTCTTCCACCTTTACAAACTCAGCTTGCATCAACACATTCAGAAGTCCTTGTCACAGGAACAGCTTATGACTGTTATGCCTCTTGTGAAAGAGGCCTACATGTTTGGGTGGTCTGTGTGTTTTGGTTTTTCTCGTTGGAACTAACAATTAATGTGGCTCCGGTCCCAGGCAAACCTGATCATCCAGGAGTTGCAAAGGCATGGAAATCACTCATTTGAGCAACAAACTGATCATGTTTCGTGGTGGGCCTTTGTTGCTTCTGGTTTCGCTTGTTCGTGATACCTCGAATAAGACGGCTGCATCTGTTTGCAGGCCACATCGCCTGGAAACAAAGATGCATTGCGAACTCACAGCTGAGGGAAAGAGTGGGTTCGCACCATAGCTCACCTGCAGGGTAGTCGTATATAGTCCTGCCTTGGTAGCTGCAATTCACTTGGAAGCACGACGATGGACAGTCCTCCAAGGGCGGTGAATGTTGCGGCCGCGGTCATGCTCAATGGTTGGGATCCTGGTCTTGAAGAAAGCTGGGTGTTCGCTTGTATGGAATTTCGTTGATTCAGTTTTGCACATTTAGGTTCCAACTAGAGGATCTAGAGGCTTCTGAATGTTACGTTCTAGAAGCTTGGTACTTTTATGTGTAAGTGTAAAGGTTCTTGCAATCCTACGCTTGTCCAGCCAAAAGTTGCAACAAGAGTAGTAGGTTAAAGTGGGTAAAGGTGTTCCAAGCAAGGGTTCGAAGGGCGGAAGACTCCTCACAATTTCACGACCTTTGGCCGGCTCAATTTGTTTGGGTTGAATGAAAACTAAACTTCCTCTTGGTTTGTGGCTGTTTGAGCGGCATTCTCTGGCTTTGAAGGACTTGTTTGTCTGCTTCTTCTCGATCTCCTTGTTCTTCTCGTTCTCCTTGTTCTTCTTGTTCTTCTTGTGCTTTGTGTTTTTCTTGTTGTTCTTGTCCTTCTTGCTCTGCTCGTTCTTCTTGCTTTTGTTTTGATTGTTGTCGTTGTCGGTTGCCGGTTGTCGGTTGTTAATCGGTTGTTGGTTGTCTGTTGTCGATTGTTGTGGGTTGTTGTGGTTGTGGGTTGTTGTTGCTTGCTGTTGCTTGCTTTTGGTTTTGCTTGTTGTTGCTTTTGGTGGTTGTCGTTGCTGCTGCTGTTGTTGCTGTGAAGCTTTACAGCCTTCAGTAAAGCTCCCTGCATGTGATTGAAACAATAGTTCCTAGACAATGAAACGTGCGGGAACGGAACGAGAGACTGGCGAGGGACCGTTTCGGCAGAAGGATGCGCAGTCACACGGCTAAACGCCGAAGGTGTTCGACTCTTCGAGTGGAACCCTGAAACTCTCGAAAATCGAGGCTGGACTGGACTATCTTCTTTTGCTCCCTTGCAAGTTGCTGATAAAGAGAGTTCAGTCCACCCAAATCAGTCTTCGGGCAACGACCATAAACAACCATATAATTATACTGCGAAACCTCAACAAGCATACGCTTTGATTGAAGATGATTTACCCTTTACAAGCCTTGTACTGTTTTCAGGTGCTGCCTGCATGTTTTTTTCATGATAGAGACAGAGATCATGTTTATCAGCCTAAGAAGGGTGGCCACGTTCCGTTTGCAGTCTGAGGCGGAGATCCATTCATTTGAACAATAAGAGTTCTGAACCCTGCAACGAGAACAAGTCCTTTGAGCCCTTTGTTCTGCAATTGCCCAGGGTGAGAACAGACCAGCAGTCACTCATGACTTGTGAAATGTGTCAGTTTTCATACTCCGAGAGCTGCTTCAAAGAGCAGAAGAAGAAGGATTAGAGGCACTGTGGGCACCGGTGGCCGCGGCAGCCCCAAACTGGTGAAAGCGAAAGTTTGCAGCACAGGCTGTCCAGGATTTGCCCAACGAGGAAGATCCGCTATGGGACCCAATCGAGGCCAGGCAACGAAGCATCACTTCCATCACTTCCATCACTTGTTTCAATATTGAAAGTCCGGCAATTACATCAAACTTCACTATTGAAGACTGCGGCAGTGGCTCGAGTGCATTTTTGCTGTCCTCTTTTCTCTATTCAATTTGAGGTGGAGCGACTTGTTGGCGTAGCCCAAGTCCTACTTGAAGGGGCATGGGACCAAGAGATGCTGCCACGCACCTTGTAATTTGGCGACTGGCCAAGTACATTTGATGATACTGCATCAGCGCTTTGATTTGTGAGCCCTGCGCCAAGAAATCAGATAAATAAGGTGCTGCTTCAAGTGGAAAACAAAGTTGATGCGAGGACTTATTATCCCAGCCAGACTCTTCACATCGTGAGGTTTTAACACGTTTGCCATTTTTTTTGAATTTTGCCAAAAAACTACACACTGTGGCTCATTTCATTTGCGGCAGAGGATCCTGAGCAGCGAAGGCCAAGCAGCTTCCAGCTTGGCATTTTTGACAATTCACATTGTTTTTGCATTTTTTTGACACTTTGATACTTTTGCCATATGCAGCGAAGACTTTCAAGACCCTTGGTTGTGCTGGGTAGCGATTGCACTGTCCAAGCTGCTGTACCAAGGTTGGAAGCTTGACAGTGGAAATCGTGCCAATCGCAAAGGAGAAATTGTAACTCATATTCGGGCAGAGAATTTAGTTCAGCTTTACCCATTCAAGACATCACGTCCTGTCCATGAGAATGAGCATTTTCATAGGTTCTCATAGATTGGCATAGTAATTCTGGTCAGGATGGATCTTTGGGCATCCCAGACGAGGAAGTTGTGGAGGAACCTGAGGTGCCAGTCTGAAAAGATTCCCATTTTGTCTAACCTATAGGGACCTATAGGGTCTGATTGTGTCCATGAATTTAAAGGGGCTTTTCATTCAGACGTCACAGACGGAGACGCCACGATGGACCCAGGAGCTACTGGGATCCTGCATGAAATTCTTGGTGAGCGTACCTGGCGCTTCTGGGCTGCCGGAGGCACGGTGCCAGGAAATGCTGGCATCAAGTCGGACGATGCTATTTCGATTGTGACCCAAAAAGACAAAAAATAGATCAATGGTCGACTTTTCGACATGCGTCTTGGGCTGTCGAGCTTCAAAACCTTTGAAAAGGAAAAACGATTTGTTGGGCACCTGCTCAGTGCAAACTGAAGAGAAGCAGTTGTTGATTTGTTTTGGCGATGAATCCGTCCTCAAACATTGTTTCATGGAGTTTCATGGTTTTATGCATCCTGAATTCTACCCCAACCGAGAGGTTTCATTGGCTCTTTTTGTTTTTGTTGTGGCCGAGGAATCCAGAGTCTTATCCTTTGAAGACACTTTGTGAAATCTAAACAGTTTGCTTTCTTTCTTTCACAAGAGCAGGAAATAAATGAAGCAAACAACATTACACATGTTGAACTTTGGTAGCCTTGCCAATGCAAAGACTACTCTTCAGATTAGTCTCGTTGTACAGATTCTTTGACACTGCACTCCAAGTCTTTTCTTGTAGAGAAAAATCAGGTGTTTGCTTTCAAATTCGTCCTTTCACTCTTTCCGAAGAAGAGGCTTCTATCTATATAATAAAGACTGACAGGCGCATGCTGCACCTTCTTCAGGATTTTACTGGACACCAATCCTGCATCGGAAACAAGGACAGTGCAGAATTTCAACGCCAACTTAAGTTTTGATGTTTCTCACATGATCAGTGCAGCAGGCTTTGGCAAATGATGTGCGGGTGGAGTACAATTACTTCATTGACGAAAAGTCTCTTGGCAAGGTAAATATAAAGAAAGGTATTTACCGAGTTCAAAAGTCAATTCAGGCCCCGAATAACTGAGAGTCAAGTGAGTCAAGGGAGTCAAGTGGCTTCACTGGAGCTTTGCGCAATTACTTCACCGGCGCCTGCTTTGGGCTGGCGAGGCCGCACAAATTGCCCACTGTGCAGCCAGCCCAGCTGATTGCAACCTGCTTTCAGAGTAACCGAAGCTGAAAGTTCACAAGGGTGCTGGGTGGTGCAAACGAGGTTTGGCCACAATTGCAATCCTGATTTCAAGTACAGCCACACGTTTGTTCAGGCAAGAAGTGTGCTGTTGACCTGATTCGATACTTGCAACAAAGACTTTAACCCCAAGGGGGCGGATGCCCGGCGCTCATGCCATGACTGTTTGTAAGGACATTTTTGCGCTACGATTGCTGATCCGGGAATCTCATACCACACTAGGGGTAGCATCAAGATCACCAAGAGTTCTTGCTAAATCCCTGCTTTGGGTGCTGTGGCATGGGCTTGACGGCTGCATGCCCATAATGCCTGACTTTGGTTTTCTGAAGTGATTGTTGATTTTTCCAACGGGAAAACCACTACTGTATTCGGAAAATCCATGTTTTTTACCCTTAGTAATCCAACATGACATGCTAATAATTTCTGACCTGCTGCACCAGCTCTAACGCAGAATGCGCTGCACGTGCGCCAACGCATCCAGGCTATCCACATGTGGGCTATCTCCCTTCATTCTGCCAGTTTTTCCCGCTGTGTCTTCAGCTTCTAAGGTCTCGTCAGGCTTCGTCATTCCCCAATGTGTTTACTGATGAGGTTCTCCCGGTTCCATGTGGCTTCATCACATGTGGTGTCCGAATCTTTGAGCTTGCTGATGCTGGCTGTGCCCTCATTCCGTCTTCCTGAATTTGTCTCCTGGTGTCGGTGGCTGCATCATGAGGGTGAGCTGGCTGTTCTTTCAGCTTCTCTAACTTCTTTCTTCCCCCCAAACAACTTGCTCTTACGGTCTTTAATATACCGATGAAAAACATTCACTTGCCAACTTCCCTTCATGCAAAGGACCGCTTTTCTCGACCAGCAAAAAGCAATATGCACTTATGACATGACCGGATTTCAACACTTTTAGAGTGCTTGTTCTTTCCATGATTGATGATGCATCTGCCCTTGTTTGCATCAGGCTTGTCCTTCGTAGGCAAAATTGTTCTTCTGGGTGGAAGGATCAAACACTGGAACGTGAATTTAACTTGATTTGTGAATCAGAAGGGCTTAGAAGAAAAGGGTAACTTCAGATAGAATCCTAAAGTCCTTTTTCTCAAAATGAACTGCTCAGTGAGTTGAAAACGAGCACATTATTTAATAGACAGTACTTGTAGTTATAGACATGGCAGGAGTCAATTTGTGATAAAGACAGGTAACCAGGTATTGTTGCGCAGCTCTGTTCGTGCAAATTGAGCAACTTAAGAGTGATATTATTGCTCTGTTCATCTCGTCCGTGGGTTCGTGGGGGTGTTGGTGTCCCTGCTTGCGAGTTTCCACACAGCTGGAGTAGGTGAAAGGGAAATAGTAATGAGGAAGACGCTGGTTTTGGTAAAATCACATATCGAGCTGAATAATGAATAATCTTTCTTTAGGTTTCTAGATCTTTTGTTAAGGGACAAGCAGCGATAAGACAGATGTTCAAGCGTTTAATTGAGGCGCATGCAACAACAGCAGGGCAGCAGGGCACCAAGAAAAAGCAACCACTTGCACAATAAAGACAAGGTCCCTTCTGTCCCCAAGAACCAAAGTAGGGACACATGACCACTGCCACATGTATGTACCCCACAAGCTGCACATCAACGAAAGCATAAGAAAACATGCAAGTTTCAAAAGAGTTTGGAGATGTTTGGGGAGTTTGGGGATATTCAATCAAAGATAATCAAAGCAAGTCTGAGGATCTCTGCCCGATCTCAACCCTTTTGTGTTTTTGATCCAGTGGGTCTCCAGAGGTTTGACCCAGCCAGATGGTACTTTGTTGTGGACATAAATCTGCCAAATCAGTATATTGAATTTGAATACAATGATGACAATGAGTGAGAAAAAAGAAACTTGAGATAAACAGCTGTGATTGGAATCAGAGTGCAATGTTGGGCTTGCTAGTTCCGCTCACATAGCACAACTAGAAGTTCATACATTTGCCCATGATTCGCAGATTTGCTTGGCAGGATCCTGTGACATCACGCTTCCTTGAGTACCTTCAGTCCAAACTAGTGTTTCGCGTGTGCCCTGCGTGCTGAAACCTCAGAGACACTGCCCTAAGAACGGCACTTCAGCAGAGTAACATTAGCACAACTTGTTGAGTGCAACAGGTACGGTCGAGATGCTGCTGCCGCAGAAGCTGCAGAGGAACTGTCTCGTTGGGAACCCCAGACCATCAGTTAGGGCAAGTGACCGCGACCCATGTGAGAAGCAGAATTTGGCGACATATTGGAAGCCAGGGGACTTTTTTCAAAAGACGTATGCGATGGATTTCTTTGCAGCCGGGTTTCTTCAGCTTTTCCTCAGCTTTTTCTTTTGGTCGTTTACCCCCGCCTGTCCCCTCAACTGACCTTTGTAGATGCTTCGAAGTTGGCAAACAAAGCCTCCATTTCAAAAGGGTGCACCTTCCTTGTTGATTTACCACGATGTACCTACTCTTGTTATCTCTTGTTCTCTATGCTTTTACTTCACATCTGTGGACTGTGGACGACAGTTTGGCATTTGGGGACATTCCAATAGTATCAATAGTTGGATCACAAAGACCCTTGGACAAAGGCTTCGTTCATCCAATCCACATTCAACTCCATGGAGCTTGTTTGCTTGGCACCGCATGTCCATTCCTTGTTGCTGTCTTTCGAGGCCACTAGTTCCTTCTCATCAAGCACTCTGAAATTTTTATGTTCCCGTTGACAGTTTGTGATACAGCTACCTATAGAGCTGTTTGGAACAGGGTTTCCTATTCCGTGATTGTTGTAGCCGATAACATGTGGTGGAATAGCAAGGGCTAGACGAGCCCTGATTCATTGAATGCTGCAGCTACAGACCATATACATATGATATGATTACACTACACTACACTCCGCTACACTCCACTACACTACATTAAATTACACCGCACTACACTACGCTACACTAACTACAACTACAACTACAACTACACACTACATTACACTACACTACACTAACTACATTACACTACACTCCACTTCACTTCACTGCACTACACTCAGTTACACTACACTACACTCAATTACACTACGCTACAACTACAACTACAAGTGCAACTACAACTAGAACTACAACTGCAATTACAACTACAGCTACAACTACAACTACATTACACTACACTACGCTACCTTAATTACATTGCACTACACTAATTACATTACACTAAACTACACTACACTACATTACACTCCACTACACTACACTACACTTCACTACACTCAACTACACTACATGCAAAGCACTGCGCTACACTACACTGCATTCACTACAACTATAACTACACTACACTAATCACATTACACTACACTACACTACGCTACATCACACTACACCACACCACACTACACTCCACTACACTACACTCCACTCCACTACACTACACTCCATGACACTACACTACACTCAATTACACTACACTACATTCCATTACACTACACTACACTACACCACACTACAGTACACCACACCACACCACACTCCACTACACTACGCTACATTACACTATATACACTAATTAAAAAACACTACACTACACCACACCACGCTACACCACACTACACCACACCACACCATACCTCACCACACTACACTACACTAACTACAACTACAGCTACAACTACCCTACTTTACACGACACTACATTGGACTACACTACACTAACTCTAACTACAGCTGCAACTACAGCTACGCTACTTTACACTACACTAGACTACACTACACTGCCCTACATTACACTACAGTACAATCATTACATCACCACACACATGCAGCTGCAACTACACTACACTAATTACACTACACCACAACTACAGCCCCACTGAACTACAGCTACAACTGCAGCTGCGCTACACCACACTACATGCAGCAGTTGTGGGTGAGGTGACCGACCAGGTGGCCACTGCAACCGTTGTAAGCACCCCAAAAGCACAACTCCAACCACCTTTCAGTCCATCAGTGGATTCGCTCTGCCTTCCGTGATTCACAACAACCAAACTCTCCTTTAGGTTTCCTAGTCTGAAACCTGCGCCACCGCCTTGTGCGGTACTACTGGTATACGTAAATGTATATGATGAGACGTACATGATGTGTATGAATGTATGTATGTGCATAAATATACATATATTTGTTTATAGTATAAGATGGTTATGATGGAAGGAAGTTTAGAAGTTAAACTTCCGACAGTATGGACAGAGGAAAAAGCAGAGGTGGGAAGAGTCAGAGAAGAGCAGCGAAGAAGCAAGAAGATGATAGAAGAGAAAGGGTCAGAAGAAAGAAGATGCAGATGCGCAAAAAGGTAGAAAAGTCGCGAATCACTGTGTTTTTCCAATGATTTGTGGCTCCGGAGGGTCGAAAAGTAGGCTTGCTAAAGCGGCGGGTGCGGATGCGAGATGAAACATTGCACACCATTGTGGTGCGAAGCACATGTCGAAGTCAAAATGTACAAAACACCATTCTCGGAGCACTTTTGGAAGTTGAGATGTCAAAAAAGTGCACGCCGGTGTGGCGCGAAGCACATTTCGAAGTTAAAGTTAAACTGGAAGTTGAGCTGTGGCGCAAAGCACATTTCCAAGTCAAACTGTACAAAGCACTTCATGTTTGGAACACTTTTGAAGTTGAGAAGTCCAAAAAGTGTACGCCGCTGCGGCGCGAAGCACATTTCGAAGTCAAAAGTGTAAGAAACTGACGGGTTCGGATCATTTTGCGTGGCAGGCGCAAGGGATTCTGCACCTTGTCACAAGTGAGCAAAAGGTGAGGGTTTTGTAGCAGTTTCAAAAGCCTTGGCAGGTGCGGGATATTTGAAGAGGATCTGCAAAGATGCATTTCATATGTTCACCAGGGATGTTGGGAGGTCAGAATGCAGATTTCCTGAGAGGGGTTGCATTTTGGAGCAACAGATCTTCAGGTTTGCTAAGATGATTTTGCGTGACAAGAGCAGCACTTCGTATGACCTGGCATCACCTTTTCGTGGCAGGGGCAGTACTTTAGACCGATGGAATGGGAAAATCGCAAAACGCATTGGTACGAGGCCGCCAGTTCTGCACTCGACTTTGCATTTTTGAAGGAAGTCTCGCAGAATTGCTTCGTTTTTGATGTTGTCAACTTCGAAAATTGGACGTATCGCAGAATTGCTGCGTTTTTGATGCTGTCAAGTTCAAAACTTGAGGAAGCCTCGCAGAATTGCTGCGTTTTTGATATTGTCAAGTTCAAAAATTGAGGATGTATATCACAGAAGAGCTTCGTTTTCAAGCTTGCAGCTAGACAGATAGATAGATAGACAACTACAACTACAACTACAACCGCAAATACAAATGCAACTACTACTACGATTACAAATACACATGCGCATGTACTACGCCACTACGCAACATTACACTACGCGAATGACACTAGATTACAATAATTACATCTAATTACGCTACACTACACTAATTACAATACAACTCTAACAACAACAGCAGCAACTACTACGACTACGACTACGACTACGACGAGGACTACGACGACGACTACTATTAGTACTACTACTAGTAATACTACTAGTACTACTACTAGTACTACCAAACTAGTACGACTACTAGTACTAGTACTAGTAGTAGTACTAGTAGTAGTACTACAGTAGATGGACAAAATATTCAAACCCTGCAGCACGCACTAGGTTGAATCCCCGCACCCCCAAATCTCAATGTTTCAGCACGCGTGTTAGCAAAAGTGATGTTAGGGGTTTGATTTTTTTCGTCCATTGGGGCTAACGCACTTCAGGCTACAATAACATTGAACTTTGGGGGCGAGGGGGTTGTACCGGATAGAAGGGGTTTGAATATTTCGTCCATCTACGGTAGTAGTAGTACTAGTACTAGTACTACTAGGACTACTAGGACTACTAGGACTACTAGCACTACTAGTACTACTAGTACTACTAATACTACTAGTACTACTAGTACTACTAGTACTACTAGTACTACTAGTACTACTAGTACTACTACTAGTACTACTAGTACTACTACTAGTACTACTAGTACTACTACTAGTA
>Ga0126342_10021489_pt1 | contig 10756 bp, 6 predicted proteins | sample Cyp1metagenome_FD_92528 | JGI IMG/M metagenome (GOLD analysis project Ga0126342, IMG submission 92528) | Coral microbial communities from Lord Howe Island, Old Settlement Bay, Australia - Cyphastrea 1 metagenome | ecosystem: Host-associated > Invertebrates > Cnidaria > Coral ... | reverse complement strand
TTTGTGCATTGCAAGTTGGGTCCTTAGACCCCATCTGTCAAACCTGCACGATGTCCTGTTTGGACTCTTTCTGCAGAACCGCATCCAGCTCAACAGATACGATCTGCGCCAATCCAACTCCTCCAGGACTCTTGTCGCGCAGCTCTTTCAGTCTTTCACACTTGATGCACTTTGGAGTGTTTGCTGGTGGGATCTTAGACAGGGTGACCTTTACCGCCCGCTGCGCGAAGTGCCACCCACAGGCAGTGGCCCACTGATTCAAATCTGATTGCCAGGATGCCTTGGTTACCCAGTGCACCACCTTCTTTCTGCTTCTTCCCCAGGACGTGGCCCACAGCTCGGAATCTTCAGGGTTCTCCGGCAACTTCACTGGATTGGGCGTGCCCGGGGCTGGTGTCCTTGGTGCAGGAGTCCCCGGCGCCGGTGTGGAGGGAGCACGTGTCGCTTCCCCTGACAACGATGCCGACCAGTTCTCCATCGCTTGAGTGTGGTTCACCACGGAGAGTTTTACCTCGTCCTCCTTGGGTTCTTTCAGTTTTGCGTTCATCGGCTTCTCTTGCATAGCTTCCTCCATGTAGCGGAAAACTGCAGAGCTCCGCCAACGCCCAAGAAATGAGATGTCTTGGACGTCCATGCCCTTCCTCGTGTAGAACATTGCACCCGAGCGTCTGGCTGAGTGACCCGTGATGCCCCTGTTGAGGGTTTCGGCCCAGCACTTCGCTGTGTGAGCACGGTCTCGTTTCGACCTTCCCTTCACTGCAAACAGGTGATCCGCCTCCTTTCCATTTGGCCTCTCTGCAAGCGCCATCACTGCAAGCGCGAACGGGCACTCCCTCTTGCAACTTTGCCTCCCGCAGCACACAAGGGTCCGTTTCATCCCCTTGGCCGCCTGGTCCGTCTTTGACTTTCGAACGGTGATGGCCACTTCTCTTTTATCGCAATCGACCTCGACATCACCCATCCTCAGTTCTGTTGCCTCACAGGCTCTCAACATCCATAAGACCGCCATTGCGTAAAACCATGCCGGTCTGACATATTGTCCCTTCTTCGAAAATTTCTGAAGCCACACTTCCTCGCTGATGTCAGCGATTTGGAATTCCTTAGCTCTAATTTCTGGCCCCCGATGGCGCCTCAGAGCCTTCTTGCACAAGAAGAGCTGTCTCTCCAAGGGTGAGCTCCATTCGTGGCCTGATTCGATATGCATCAATTTCAGTTCGTGGATGTATTGATCACCCGACTGCAGCTGTGCCTCATCCAAGGCTGTCGCCACCCCAAGTATCAACTCCTGGGTCGCTGGGAAATGATCCTCCCCGCACAGGATGTCGAGCAATTCCTTGATCTTCTTGCGCTTGGCATTCCTTGCCAATAGGGTGCCTTGTGCAAGGAATTTCTTCCGGAAGGCTTCTTTCGCACGTCTCAAATCATTGGACGCCTTGGCCAACTTTATCGCCCCCTTCATGCCCGACCTGGGCTTGCACGCCCCGACGCCTTTCCCCGCGCCATTTCCGTCATTGCTTTCAGCACGGACTGGTTCTGGTTTGCTTTTCTCTGCTTTTGCAGGGCTTGGGGGTCTCTTCTCCCCCTCTCCAGCGTGTCCTTGTCCAACGTAGCTGGAGGCGTTGGTGATCTCCTTGTTCTTGCCACTGGGGAGTTGATTGAAGGTCTCCCTGTGCCGCCTGCTTTTGGCGAGCTCATTGTTGACCATGACGAAGTGTCCTGATCTGAGCAGGCTGCTGGCATGTACATCGACGGCGTTTCCCTGTCCCATGATGCCCGCCTGGAACTGTGACGCCACTGTGGTTCCTTGTCCAATGTTGCCCGCCTGGAACTGTGACTCCTGAGTTTCCCTTGAAATCTGCCGCCCATCCACTGTCTCAACTGGCACAGCCGCGGCACACATAACCTGTAACACAGACATCCTAGGACGAATGCTACGCTCAAAGACACCATCCATAGATACATCCACGGGATGCTCAGGTGCGGCCTTGGCAGCAGTACCACGTTTTCTGCCCATGTCGGCTTGGGTACCACAGACATCAATCCGCGGCTACTTCGACCCAGCTGACATGGCCCACCCGTGTTTGAACCCTATGGCCGCGCCGGTGATCTCTCATCCATGTGAGTGACACACGGGAGATCCAGCCGCAACCCATGATCCTACCTTTATTAACAAGATTTTGTTACAATCCCCCCAAATTAAAACAACTCAAATGCAACAAGCCACCCAGTTTTCCCAACCCTTCCAAAGTCGAAATTCAAAGGTTGTGAAACACCGACACATTGTGTGGCGGTACGCCTTCCCACGGGACATGTTTGGCTCCCGCGGGTGGCAATACAAAATCTTCCTCTGTTATCGGTGCAAGCTGCTTGATGCGCACCTTCTGCAGCTTTGCGGGGACTTCTGGGTCTCGGTCATGCATGCGGGACAGCCAGTCCGGCTCCGTATTGAGGACTCCCGGGATGTGCTGCGTCACCAGCCTCACCACTCCATACTCTTCCAGTCTGATGGCCAGTTCCCCTCCTAGATGGTTGAGCTGAGGCGATGAACTCGCCAGCTTCCTCGCCATTGCCAGCGCCACCACGCTGTCGCCTCTGATGAAGACAGCTCGGCCCTGGATCCTTGTACGCCAGAGCTTGACGGCCCTGAGAATTGCCAAAGCCTCCAGCACTCCTTGGCTTGCAGATTCGCCGTGCTGGACGGCCAGCAACTCAGCCTCTGCCTTGTTGAACTTTGCCTCGTATGCTTCCACCACATAGAGAGTGCCTTCGTGCGGTGCCACTGTCACTAAGATCGCACCCAAGCCCAGTGGTGATGCATCCGAGATGATGCCCATGGTGACCGGTTTCTCCATGAGGTCCTCCCTTCTGATAGCAAAGCCGTCTGTCTTTGACAAGGCTCCAATGACCCATCTTAGAGTGGCCCCGAAGCGCTTGACTGCCACCAGCCCGTATTTTGGCCTGGTGTCGGCCCTGTTTCTGGCTCTCTCTTCTTCCGCCCCTGACCTCTCATCTCCTTCGGCGTCACGGAGCACTGCGAAGAAGACTGACACCGCCCACCTCAGTCTCGGCAGGATTCCTGCCACCCAGCTGAGCTTGCCCGTTGTGCTCCGCAGTTCTCTATGCGACACCATCCCTTTGGACAGCCATCCCTTCAGGGTCTCCAGTATCTCGTCTGCCATCCTCTTTGGTGCCGCATAGGTGATGGATCCCTTCAATGGGCTTTCGGGCCACTGCAACAGCATTTTCACTCCAATCCACTGGACTTGCTGCCCCCTTTCTCCTTTCCCCAAGGCTATTTGCACTCCAAAGGCTTTCATTGTGTACAGGCCCAGGGAAATGAGGTTCGCCTTCTCGTCTTCGGTGCCATTGATGAGAGTCAACACATCGTCCACGTAGATTTGCATCTGCCCCTCTGTAGGGGACATCAGCGCCTGCCAAAGGCGTCCCACTGCGGCGCTCAATCTTCCCATCAGCAAGGGGGCTGACTTGTAGCCGAACAACAAAGCCCGGAAAAGGATCGCTTGGCCCTCACGGTTTCCCGGTGCTAAGCAGTTCGACAACTCATCTCTGCAGACGGGGAAGTGGCAGAAGGCGTCTTGCAGGTCGTACAGGACAAACTCCGCCACCCTGCCTTTGTTGTCCCCCTCGTTCTTGGCCGCGATGTCCCTGGCCATCTTGGTGACATCGATGATTCGAGGGAGGACAATCCTCTCCGGCGTCACTGTGCGCCCGTTCCCTCCAGACCTCAGCAAGTCCACCACGACCCGCCGCTTGACGCTGCCGTCCGGCTTGGTCTTCAAAATCAATGCCAGCCGGCTCACAGTGCCCCGGTCGAAGTGTGTCTGCACCTCCTCCCAATCCATGAGTAGTGCAAAGCCCTTTTCCACGTACCTCTGCACCTCTATCTCCGCATCTTCGGGGGAGTCAATGAAGCTCTTGTAGTTCGTCACGTGCGACTGCATCTCAATCTCCGGGGTTTCTTCCATGCACTCCGGAGTGACTTCCCCCGTCTGAGGGAAGATGCCGTTGGATGGTGGGATTGGCACGTCCATCCCCAGCGGGACTCCGGATTCCGCCCATTCTGCCACGTGGTAATCTGGGTCACCTGTAGCTCTGAACCATCCTCTCCACAGGTCCACGTTCAATGGGCTCTTGAACATGAGCTTGTCTTTCAGCGTCAGCCCATCCCTCTGGGTGACGTTCAGCACCGACGACACTTTGATCTGCCATTCCATAGCGATCGTCTCGTCGTACTTTGCCGCCATCGTCCCATAGTCCTCACCCAAAGTCAGTGCCCCGGGTCTCTCTTTCACAAACTCTTCCCAGGCCAGCCTTATCTGCTTGCCGACGCCCTTCAACTTCCATAGCCTCTTCACTGCGGCCAGAGGATTCCTCATACCGCCGATGCAGAAGTCATTTTCAGCCTCTCTCTTCTGCCTCTTGGAGGATTCGGTATGCGACCTGGGGCCCAGCTCCGTCTCGGGGTTCAGGTTCATGGTTGATGTGGGCTCCCTGAACGTTGTGGCCGGCCCCAGAACATGACCTACTCTTCTGGTGCCCTTGGACTCCTGTTTCTCTGAAATGCGCTTCTCCTCATTTCTAAGCCATCCCGCCTTCAGAGATGACACCTCCTCCGACTTCTGCACCATCTTCCAGCGCCAGAACTCCAGGTCCAGCGTTCTCTTCCACGCTGCCACGTAGAGCTTTGCCACCTCGCTGCACAGGCGGTCTGGATACACCCCCGCCTTCACGGTCGTGTTCTTTCCCGTCACCGGCACATGTCTGACCCATGCCGGACACCTGCAAACCTTTGCCAGGGACTCCAAGTTCTCGAGCCTTCCCACCCAACGGCCGGGTTTGAAGAACCTGTCCTTGCCGTCCATGTAGTTGCAGGTATTGAAGTCGGCCATCCCTGCGCCCGTTGCTTCTATGACCTCCTTGATCTCCTGCAACATCCATGCACTCCCCGCCGGACCATCGTCGTCCCCTGGAGGATTTTCTACAGTGGCTGCTTGCGGCACCCGTCTGCTCCTTTGTGACCACACCTGTTTCTGCATGAGGCTCAAGGACCTAGTCGCCATAAGGGTGCCACTGTCAGCTTCTTCTTGTTGGGTTCTGTCATTGGTGGGCAGCCCATATGGGAACTCTCTAGACCTGACTGGTCCAGGCATGCCCACATTCTCAACCCACCTCACTCGGCTGAAGCTTCCACACGGAAACCCCGAGTGAAACCCATCGTACTGGCCCTCGGAGATCTTTTTCTCGAAGTCGGCCATCGTCTCGCTTTTCCTGAGGTCAAGGCTGGGGTCCTTCTTGTTGTCTAAGCTCTCCACCTTCACTGTGAGCCCAGCCTTCGACCCTTCTTCAATGAGCGCGGCTCCCAGTCTGTCATCTGGGCCGCTGAACATGTGTAAGAAGTGGAAGCTCCTCTTCTCCCTGAATTTCCCGAAGTCTCGTGACTCTTCAAGTGCAGCCTTGACTCGATCAGGCACCACCGCTGTTTTCGCCGTCTCGAGCAACTGTTCCTCCGGCTGTTTGGCCTGACATGTGCTCTCGGCCGCACCCCCCGACCCCTCTGGCCCTGCAGGTTCCGAGGTCGGGTCAGTCGAGCTGTCTGAAGATTCAGACAGGACTGACATCTTGAACCACACCGCTGCCCTGTAACAGGTTACCGCTCAGTCAGCAACTCATCAGGACAACCATGAAACTTATCCATGCAATTTGAATGAGGCACCCAGACTTCCTAATCTCGATCCATGTCACTGCACTCCAAACATCAATTCTCACAGTGACTTGCCAGGACACGAGATGACACAAGGAAATCCCACCTACCCTCATGCGACATGTCACAACAAATTGAATCACCATGTTTGAATGTTTCACGTTCAACCCAAAATAAACGAAAAGACAAAACCAAATCAATCAAACCTACCATGCCATGGATGAAGCAAGCCCCTCCCTTTTCCGCGCACTCACTTCGAAGTGCACTTGGCCTCCTGATGACTCGGAGACAGGCAGATCCTACATTTGTGGACCCGCTTCACTGTCCCCAAGCACTCAGAGCCTGGTCCCAAATGACCGCAAGGGCTATTGCCTGCACTCCACGCGAAGCACAGCGGTTTTCCGCTCTGATCCTTCGTCTTCCCTTTGGATTGGCCCTTGCCCTGGGAGAACTTTGACTCCGAAGCTGTCTGACTGTGTTGACTGCTCCGAAACTTCTTCAACTCTTCTCTCTCCTCAAAGACCCTTCTTTTCCGAGCCTGTCTTTTGTCTCGGTTCGCCTGAGTGCGCCTCTTGCCCTCGTCGAACGTTGTCTCGGCACTCAAGTCATGGTTGCCTCCTGGCATGTGTGCTTGGAGGGCTATCTCTGAAGCCACTATCGGCTTCCCCTTACTGCCTGAAGCAAGCCAAGCTGCTGCAGGATGGTGGACGTTTTCTGCCCAGTACTCAACCTCCATGATCGCCATGTCAAGGACTGCTGTCCACGGTCTCATTGGATCCCAATTCACTGGAATCTGTCTGCCCAATGCCGCTGAGGTCATGATTTTCCGTCTCAAGCGTTCCAAGCCTTCAGCCCTCATCTTGTCCTCCGCTTGTGCTATCAATCCCCAACATAGAGGCCACTGCGTCACCAATCGTTCCACAAAACGTTCATAGTTGGTGAGGGCTGCTAAGGTTGCTATGTTGAGCATCAGTGCAGCCGACTTGAAAACTCTCCAACACCCCAACCACATCTGGAAATTGTTCGGGCCCGGGAGCTCCTTTGTGAGATATGAACCATCCCCTAAGGGGAAGACAGTCCTGAACTTCTGGTTCTTTATCGTCCGACGTGCAAAGGGTGTCCAAACGCTGAAGTCCGTGTAGGGCGCACCATCGTGGACCAAGGTGCGCTTTGCCAACGCCGCCAACTGTGCTGCCGTCGGTTCTTCTGCCGGGTCAGGGAGTGATCCCATGATCGTCACATAGGCCTGGGTCCAATTATTGACCTGCTCATTCGTTGGTGGCAGCAGCTCCGACTCATCCTGTGCATCCACCAAGGAGGACATTTTGAGGACCCTCTCTTTTATCGAAGTTGACCCTGACGTGGGTGTACCCGGTCCCGCTTGCCCATGTACACTGCTGCCTCCATCACTGGACCTTTGGGCTGTCGGCTCACCCCACGGGTCGATGTCCACGAATTGGGACTCCAGCATTCCCGCTCTTGCGGCGACAACCTTTCTGCAGAGGCGCCACACCAATCCCACCTGAGTAGCCTGTAATGGAAGTAATGGAGATCCGTCAGGGAAAGCTGCTTGTCCACAAGCCTGGACAACAGCCACCCTCGGCAAAGCGCTGAAGAGCCTGATGTCGTTTGCTGGATCTCCAACTTGCTCTGTAAAAGCTTGCCAAGCTTGACGGTCCATCCCCAGGTAATCCAGTACCTCCTGAAGATCCCTAAGCTGGGTTGCCTCGTGCCATGAACCAAACAGGCTCATCGCGCCTCCACCTCCCCCTAAATTTCAAAAGGGGAGGAAGGAGGCTACATGGTTAAAACCCTTGCAGCCAAAATGGCATACGTTTCATTGGAGGTGCATTCACTTCTTGCTAGTCACTCTAGGGAGTTCTCAAGCTAGAAACATGAGTGTGTCATGGTGTCTGCATGTCAGAAGAACGCAATCTACCTAGTACAAGAATGTACAAGATACAGGCCCTGGCATAGACCGTTCCCGCACCATCGTGCACGCATCCACGTGGAGCCTGCAGCTAAATGCAGCCTCTTCCATGCATTTTCAGCTCCAACTTGTTCTTTGTTGAGGCTGGGCTTAGGGTGCTAACATGTTGGAGCACCAGAAAGCAACAATAACGCACCTGTAGTTGTGATGAGATCGTAGTAACGACATGGCGAGACGTCGCAGCTCGGTTGATTCCGTACCTTTGAGGGCCAAAGAATGACTAAATCTTGTTGACAAAATTTGTTATATGCTTCTTGCGCCGTATCTTATGGATCCAAACCCTTGCAGTGGCAACCACACCCAAACTAACCACGCAAGGACTCCTTCTTTATGCTTGTTTGATAGGCAGAAACAGACTGGGTTTGCGGCAGATTGGACGCCTCGTCTGTATAGAAGATGTGTCCTGGGGTGAGGAAAACTAACATCTATGGAAAATGGGTCAAGGAAAGCCTTGAAAATCTTCAAATAGTCTTCAAATTGCTTCAATCTTCTTTCCCAGTCTATTTCACGGGCCATTCGCTGTTCCTTTATATGGTATCTACGGTATCTATTTCTCTCTGCATTCTGGTCTTGGCCAAGGTCCTGCTGCGAGACAGACTCCGTAGCACTTCAGGGCATTGTTGGCCAACATCTGGTGAGCAAAGAATGCTTCAATCGACGAATCGGCAAACAACGATGTGCCAATGTCAACACATACCTGCGATGAAACCAATTCATACCGTGATGCCAACTCCTGTGCTCATTGCCTGAATTCCCTTCGATGCATTCAACAAGCTCTGGGCCTTGCAAACAACATCACAAAAGGAGGGAATTACATCAATTTGCAATCAAGTTTCAAGGGTTTGCATGTAACCCCCCAAAAAAAACGCACTTGGGCAAGCTGTCTGCGTGCCAAAAATGCTGCTACTGCAAACTACGCCAAAACTGATCGGATTTGATAAGATATATCATAAATCATAAGAAATCATAAGATGCCAAAAGGTTTCCCGAAAATTACACGATGTTCCCTACATGTATTTGCAGACTTTGCGCGAGCTAGGCATCTTGGAGGAGGCGATGAGTTTCGGAACTCGCAAAGCCTGTACCACCTATGCCCCACCACTTTCATCATGTTCTATTCCTATGGCTGGGCCGACCTTTGGTTTTGGGGCTGCTGGGGAAGGTTTTTTTGTTTTGGTGGGTTCGGCTGATCTGCAAAGTGAATTACCTGTAATTACCTCAAATAATGTCTTGGATGATCTTGGAACATCCAACCCGCGGCAGGAAAACGGCAGGCAAGCGTCACATGCTACAGGCTGGAACGTTGGTCATTGACAGGTCTGGTGTATGGGAACAAGGTGTTTCACACCGAGCAAGTTTGCCAAGTGTTTCCCATCTCTTAGCCTTGCGCGATATTGGTCAGCCCAGGAATGCTAAAATATCTCATGAATATCTCATGACTCATGATTGATTCGAGGATTTCCGGGGAGTAGACTCCGCACGGCTCAGTGTCGCTGCATCGCCAGCTCCCGACAATGGGCAGTAGGAAACCTAATGAAGCCTCTGTGGCTCCGACTGTCCCATACTGCAACCCTCTGTTCAAGGTGCCAGCCTGCCGGATTTCAAGCGCAAATCGAACGAAGGAAAAACATGGTCAAAGAAATGGTATTGCTATGCGTTGTTTCATGCATCTTGCTCATTATTTAGATCTCACGTGACTTGCTGGATGCGTCTAAAGGTCGGCCCTGCCTGGGCAGTGCCAGCCTTGTTCAGCCAGTATACAAAGTAGTTGTCGGAGGCAACGCCTTTGCACAATTTTTCATCAGTAAAGCATATTGAATATATTGAAATTGAAAGCCGGTAAACTTTGCCAAGGTTGCATTTGGATACCTATATGATCGGTTGCGAGTACCTCCAATCTGATTCTTGTCCTCATGTGCCGAGACAATCAAAAACGAAGAACATCTCTTTCTTATATGATACAAATCTCAAGATAGGAGGGTTCTCCTGCGTTTTCCGGTTGTGTCACATATAATACATTACATTACGTTACGTTACATTTCGTTACATGTCGTTACATTACCTTAAATTAGTTTGATTGCGTTACATTACGTCACATTGCGTTACATTGTGTTACGTTACATCACATTACGTTACATTACCTTACATTAATATATACATTACATTACATACGTTATATACATTATATTACGTTACATTACGTTACCTTACATTACATTCATGCATGCATACATACAGACAGAGAGACCGACGGACGGACAACAAACAGGCAGACGGGCATACAGGCATACAGATACATACACACATACACACATACATACACACATATACCACATACATATACACATACAAATACCACATACATATACCGCATACATATACATACATACAATTACATACACACATACACACATACATACACACATACACCACATACATATACCACATACATATACCACATACATATAATACATACACGCATACACACATACACACACATATACCACATACATATACTACATACAAATACCACATACAAATACCACATTCATTGATATACAGACAAACAAACAAACAAACAATACGTTATATTACATCACATTACATGACACCACAGTACAGTATATTAGATTACATTACGCTACATTCATTACATGCAGTACATACATACATTACACACATACATGCATTACATACATACATTACATACATTACATACATTACATACATTACATACATTACATACATTCCATACATTACATACATTCCATACATTCCATACATTACATACATTGCATACATTGCATACATTACATACATGACATACATTACATACATGACATACATTACATACATTACATACATTACATACATTACATACATTACATACATTACATACATTACATACATTACATAACATTACATAACATTACATAACATAACATTACATAACATAACATTACATAACATTACATAACATTACATAACATTACATAACATTACATAACATTACATAACATTACATAACATTACATAACATTACA
>Ga0126342_10021488_pt1 | contig 10757 bp, 4 predicted proteins | sample Cyp1metagenome_FD_92528 | JGI IMG/M metagenome (GOLD analysis project Ga0126342, IMG submission 92528) | Coral microbial communities from Lord Howe Island, Old Settlement Bay, Australia - Cyphastrea 1 metagenome | ecosystem: Host-associated > Invertebrates > Cnidaria > Coral ... | reverse complement strand
CAGTTTCACTCGGCCAATGGCTGCTATGGCATCAAGTTTGGTCTTCACTAGCTGCCGTGCAGTTTTGCCCCTGAAGATCGCCTGGATCTTCGTAGCAGCAGCATCCAAATCTGCTCCAGCCACGGTTTCATCTGACTTGGCACCCACACTGACCATGCCAAAATTTCTGGGTTTGAGCGTCATCTGTGACGGTTTCCCCCTGGATGGGGAGCTTTGGGAAGCTTCAGTGGGATCCACCTCTGCCCTGACTGCCCTGGGGAGATCGGCAATTGATCCACTGGGTCTGCTTCCTTGCGTTTGGGACATTTCACTCATTCGACTTAGCCGCTTCTCACGTTCCCTTGGAGGGGTCTTCTTTTTGGCTTTGGGCAATCGCAGGGTGAAGCCGGACTTGCTCTCTACCTGCGGGTGGGACAAGGTGGCAGAAACATCGGTGGCGCTTCCACTGCTGGCCGTGAAGAAATCCTGTGACACGGTGGGTTGCACTGGCTGCGACTCTGGATCTGCCGAACGGGGCGCTGCAAACTCAAAGCCGCTTCCAAACTTTGGAGCTTCGGATGACTGCGGGTGGCCAACAGCCGTGGTATCGAAGAAACTTCCTTCCGATATTTGACTGATGGGACCCTTGTCGCGTTCCCGCGGCGGTGTCTTCTTTTTCGCTTTTGGCAAGCGAAGTGCGAAATTCGACTTGCCCTCTGTACCTGCCTCAGGGTTCAGGGGCGGCCCTTTTTACCCCTGACACAGTCTGAAACTCTATACCCAGGTACCTTACAAGACCTGGTTCGTGATATCGGTTTCATGGCTTTGACCCCAGAAAACTCATGTCAGTTTAGATCATCATCCCACTAGCATAGATGGAAAATAGATGAAAATAGGACATGTTTGAAAATGTGTGAGACCACCAGCCAGTTTGAACTGGGCCTAATTGCCTAATCCCATCCCCCGTTCGAGCACTTATATCCCTTATTTCGATGGAGATGAAATCACACATTTGGTACCATATAGGGCCAAATTTAGGTGTTGAATAGGATCGGGGAATGGGATTGTGACAAACCCTCGTTAGGCTCATCACTGAAGCTGTCAACTTTATATGACCCCTCCTTATCATACAATCCAACCGGGGCAGGGCCAGTTCGATTTGGGATCTTCTGGGAGAATATATGATGTATATGTATGATATGAATTTATATGTATCATGATGATGATGATGGTGTTGGCGGTGATGATGATAGTGAAATCGTTTGCAAATTGTGAATGGCATGATCAATCTTGATCACCTTCCCGTGCTTTGAATTTAGCCTGAGAATGATTGAGATGATTTTGACATTGAATTTGTGAATCCTGGGGCTTTAAATGCTTTTCCATGACGTTCTATGACATTATGATCTTCTATGGTGAAATTTTAAGGAAGTGAGGGATCGTAAAACCAACCGACCCAACATGGCGTGGCAAACCAAATGGCGTCACACAGTGAACGTGAAAATTTCAGTGGGGCCATGAGCAGTGCTAGGCCCACGCGTGAAAGAAAATAAATGCCCCGAGGCACCGAACTAGATTGAGTCAATGGGAATTTCAGGATCCTAAAATGGAGGTACGCTAGTACCATATTTTTGGCCATATTTTGTGGTGATATTCACTCACATAGGCCTTATATATGGTAGGTACCTCCAATTTAGGATCCTAAAATTCCTATTGATTGAGGTAGATATCCAATGATATAAGTACGGAAAAATAATGGGTAATGATCTACAGGTGGTGGATTTCTCTCTTTCAAATTGCTGGGTGATTTTCCCGGTGACAAGGAGTCATTGAAACAAGTGTACATTGTACATGTTTCTTGTCTTCCGCCAGTGTTGAGCTTCCGGGGCTTCATCATGATGTTGGGAGAAAAAAAACCAGGTGCTATCCCCAACAGCTTGAAAGCTTCTGCGTTTTTGACATAAAAAAGTGCCTTTGCCATAAAAATTACAGTAAGTGCTTATGCCATAGAAAAACATCGGAAACCTCCGGAACCTCACGAGGTATCTGCACCAGAACCCTCCGGAACCGCACAGAACCCTCCGGAGCCTCAAGAGATATCTGCACCGGAACCCTCCGGAGCCTCACGAGGTATCTGCACCAGAACCCTCCAGAACCTTGTCCGGAACCTGGTGTTGAAGCTGCACCGGATCGCACCGCTAATCTGGGCTAAAGACCAGATAGCAAAGTTTGGCTGTTGGGGAAAAACGGATATAGATGTTGCAGGACCATGGTCCCCACCAGGTCCCGGATTTTTCAAGTAGGTTTCCATAGATTTGCTGCAGGAACCCCAACGCCCCACCTGCGGGTGGGACAAGGTGGCAGAAACATCGGTGGCGCTTCCACTGGCCGTGAAGAAATCCTGTGACACGGTGGGTTGCACTGGCTGCGACTCTGGATCTGCCGAACGGGGCGCTGCAAACTCAAAGCCGCTTCCAACCTTTGGAGCTTCGGATGACTGCGGGTGGCCAACAGCCGTGGTATCGAAGAAACTTCCTTCCGACGCTTGGCCCACCTTGGAGTTGTAAACACATACCATCCGGTAATCAATGGCGATCAAAGGTCTTCAAAAAGGTGGCAATGAACAAATCGCAAAATTTAAAGATGATGTTCTCATTACCCTCTGGTATAATTTAACATAGCTATGGAAAATCACCATCTTTAATAGGTAAATCAACTATTTCAATGGGCCAGTTTCTATAGCTATGTTAGTTTACCAGAGGGTATATAAAACCTCCATTTACAAGGATTCAATGGGAATTTCAGGATCCCAAAATGGAGGTACCTACCATATATAAGGCCTATTTTTCAGGCCTAAATTTAAGGGGATACCCCCCCCCAAAATATGGCCAAAAAAATGGTACGTTTACGTACCTCCATTTTAAAATTTTAGGATCCTGGAGATCTCCCATTGAAGGATTTTCCAGCCACTTTTGAGGGTATCCCTTACTATAGATTCCTCTCATTTCTGCTGGATCATCCGGAAAAACACCAACGAATCATATGGAAAAATACCGACTACCCTCTGGTAAACTAACAGTTTGCTACTGAAAATGGTGATTTATAGTGGATTTACATATTAAAATGGTGATTTACATATTATAAAATGGTGATGAACTAACTATTTTCCATTAAAATAATGATTTGCCATAGCAAACTGTTAGTTTACCAGAGGCCAAAACAAGGCCAGGACCGGGTCACAGGACTCTTGTTCCCTTCCTTAGGCTTCTTTTTCTTAACCGGCAGGCGAAGTCCAATTCCTTGGAAAATCATCCAAAATATCATCAAGTGGGGGTTTCCTGAAAATGGGGGTTCCCAGAATGGAGGGTTTATAAGGAAAACTCCCACACAAATGGATGATTTGGGGGTACTGCCCTCATTTGTCGTAAATATTTTATGAATGGATGGTTTAAAAAAACATGTTTTATAGTAACAATAGTTTCTTTGGAAGATCCCGGGTCCACAAAAAAAGAAAATAGTCCCAGTAACTATCCCGCATATAGTCAGTGATGGAATTCAATGGACTCGACATATTTGTCTATAAAAGAATCAGTGAAATCTGATCAAACAAGTCATCTTGAGCAAATCCGGGATTCCAGATTTTTCGCTCTGTGGCTTAACACTTTCTTCATGTGCAGCTTTCTCAGTCAGCCCGCTGCTGGCAGTGAAGAAATCGCTGGCCGATGCGACCCTCGGTGATGTCGTTGCTTTGGCATCGATGAAATCCATGGCTCAACGCTGGTTCGTAGCCTGGAACATCCGGAAAAAAAAATTAGTGGACCCAGTGAGGAATTTCATGTGTTTACCCTCTGGTAATTTAACATAGCTATTGAAAATCACCATTTTTAATGGGAAAATCCACTATTTCAATGGCCATTTTCAATAGCTACGTTAAATTACCAGAGGGTATTTCAAGTAGAGCAATCTCTGCCAGCCTCATCAACCTCTTATCTATTCTTGGTGATTGATGCATTTGGATGCGTATATAATGATGCTTTATGTTATAAATCACCCAAAAAGGATGCTGGCGCCAGCGAGTCCAAACCTGCTTGAGATGAAGATCGGCATTCAACCTGCTTGATCGGCAGTGTTCACATCATTCCCACAACCAAAAAAGGGCCATGACAGGTTTTGACCACTCATGGTGTCGGTGTCAAAGTTCAGGCAGCAAAATCTTGATTTTATCATGCGTCAAATTGGGCTACTTATACTTCTTTTCTCGGCATCTTTTCCTCTGGTCTGCCCAGAAAGGGCTAAGAAAAACTGGTGCAGAAGGAAATGCAAAGTATCAAAGACCATGGTTTGAGGATCATGTGGCTGACATGCTGTAGCTTCACGGCTCTCCGTTTGATAGGGAATATGGAGCCCCCTATCTCTTAACATGCTCTTAGCTCTCCCACCTGATAGTTGAATAATATCTTGCCATATCTCCTTCACACGGGATCGTCGACTTCGACTGGTGAAACTTCCAAAAGGCAGATCAAAAACGCCTTAAAGTTTGCGAAACAAAACGCCTCGCTTTCTAGATTACAAAACGAATCTCATTCTTCTTCGTATCAAGGACATGTTTTTTTGATTACTAGTGCCATTATGTTCCATTCTCTCATCAGCATTTTACAGTGAGGACCCCTATCCTGCCATTTGGCTCACTTTCCCACGCCCAGGACATCGGCGATGGTTCCCCAAATGCCAGGGTCGCCCTCCTGGTGGAACAGGAGTCCCAACTGCGGTCAGTTCATATCCTCCGGAGTCCTGTGGAGTCCTCTGGTCATAGGGAACATCACCATGATTTTTGATTGATTCAGCGCTACGTCAGATGATCAAGTTGGGTAACCCCAAAAAGATTAGGTCAATCTTTGTTAGTCCACAAGATTATCAGGTTGGTGGTTGAGGCACCCCTCTGAGAAATATGAATCAGTTAGGATGATGACATTCCCAACATATGGAAAAATAATCCAAATGTTCCAAACCACCAACCATATATATATATAATACAGTACAGTACAGTCTAATTATAAAATTGATTATATAATTAATATATATATATATTTATAAGGCTGTACTATAATTATATAAGGCTCAGGTGACTCAGGAATATTAAAGAACAAATGGTCACTTCTACGTCACTAGCGGGAGAAAATACTTCTGTAGCCCATTTCTGGAGCCCCATGATTCATAGATTCATACAATGTGGGGCCCCCCAGTTATAAGATGGTTTATAAACCCCATACTATAGTTATAGGTACCATAAACCATAATTATTGGAGTTATGTTCTCCAACTTATATAGCTATCGAACGGGGGCCCCATAGATTCATGTGTGTCTGGAAATGGGGAACATCCCCCAAATGGCAATCTCAATGCGTTTCGAATGACCAGAAACATCCAGAAACCAGTGGATTTTTCAAACCCTGAGAACCCAAATGGCAATCTCTGAATCCTGGTCGATGATGTTTCCTCCAAACTGTCCACTATGAGAAAAGGTCTTTTCGACAAATCCACCTGGACGGGGCTTACGAAAAAATCCGACCTTCAATTCGCAGAGTGGTGGATGAAATCAATAACCAGTCACCAACCATTAAAAACAATTGCAAGCCATTTTAAAACCATTTAAAAAACCGTTCAACACCATCATTGATCAACCATGAGCAGTTCAAAAAACGCCAAGCGTGCTCCTCTTCTTTATCCTTGAGCACCGCCAAATCCTGAGATGGCCAGATGAAATGCCATAGGTGAAACCCAAAATGGGAGGGGGGTACCCTCAGTTCTCCTCAATTTCAATAGGATTTTCCACCATACACTATCCACAAATGGGGGTAGCCCCATACACTAGGACACCTCCATATCTTTTTCATGATGCAGAATGCGGTTCAAAGCCATGGTTCAAAGCTTTGGGGATAGTTTGGGGATAGTTCGGGATGGTCATACATTTCTATCCCAAAACTATCCCCAAGATCAGCCTAAATAGTAATCCACAATCGTAGTAGCTTTTCTGTTGGGATGATTACTGCCTGGGACAAATTGGGATGACGACAGAGAAAACTATGATTCTTGGGACGGTGATGGATTGGAATTGGAACTAGCACCCTATCTTCAGACAAAACCCTTACATGGCAAGGCGTCAAATCTGGTGACCCACAAACATGAATAGGCAGTAATAGTCATAACTCATGTAACGCGATTGCCGTTTACACCATTTTGGGGTGTATCTCTCTGTCTGCATTTTTCCAAACATATGTGTGACCCATATGCCATAGTAGATTCCCCAAATCTTTTGATAAAAACAGCTCACGTAAATGTTCCATTCCTCAATGGCTGGTGGCTTCAACCTCCTCAAATATTAGCGTTAAACAAGCAACTACCCTCTGGTAATTTAACATAGCTGTTGAAAATGGCCATTTATAGTGGATTTGCCCATTGAAAATGGTGATTTTCCATAGTTATGTTAGTTTACTGGAGGGTATCTGGAAACACCAGCCAAATTTTATGCGCGGCTTGCCATTCAACAGCAGTTGCTGCACGCTGTTGCACGCACCCATGTCAATCCAATCCAGAACGCCCCACAACGCCGAGCAACTCTGCAGCTCAAACCACCACACCTTGATGTTTTCAAGTGGAGGAGAATCCCATCTATATACCCTCTGGCTATTTAACATAGCCATGGAAAATGGCCCATTTATAGATGGTTTACCTATTAAAAATGATGATTTTCCATGGCTATGTTAAATAACCAGATGGTAGATACAATCCACCGTGGTATATATCCCATCTATTTGGGTAAAATAGCAATATTTCACTAACCCGAAAACTTCGGCCGAGGATGATTTCCAAAAGGTTTCCCCAATCCAATTCCCATCATTCCAGGCTTCGGGAGAACGACATGAGGTCGTGATCAAATTTACCCAGATGGTTATACATGGTTGTTTAATGGTTATAAATGGATATAACGGGTTAAACATTGGTAAACCCCATTGTCAAAAAATCATGACCTAGGAAACCCCCATGGACTGATGCCGAAGTCGGGACATGATCGGGCATGATCCCCAGCCCTGGATGAGGCCCAGGCTTGAAGAAAATGGTGCAAATATAGCCTCGGTCCGGCATGGGGCAGTCAAAACCAAGAACTCTTCCCCCCAAAAAGGGTGGAAAAACAAAATATTTCAACCAACCAACCAAGCAACCAGCCAACCAACCACATGTGTGCTTTTCTTACTTTAAAAAAAAAACTTGAAGATAATGGAATCACACATTTTAAAACTACAAAATTCTACTTGGCTGGCCACGTTAGGGCAAACCATCAGGGGCAAACACCTATGTAACGCGCATCCACAGTCACCTTGCGGTGAATAAGTTTTGCCAAAACAAGTCTTACCCTCTGGTAATTTCACATGGCAAGCTGGTAAATCACAGCTGTTCTAATGGGAAAATATTGGATAATCATCTGGTAAATGGGACATTCTCCAGCTAGCCAGGTTGAACCCACATGGAACCACATGAATCTGCAACAATCGACATTGAAGAAAAGAATTCGCTTAAAAAAACCATGTGTGATTCTGTTTGGTGTTGTTTGGTGTCTAAAATATGACGTTGAAAGGTGGTAACTTGGGGCCATGACTTTCAGCCGGTGTCAGGAATCGTGTTTGAGTTCAGTGTTTCCCGCCACATGGCGCCACATCGGCCAGTAGCGAGCACCACGTGTGATGTCGACCCCACCATGCAAGCGCTGACCACCGAAGAGGATGCCGCCGCCTCGTGACTTAACGGGATTTCGTGGCAATTTCCTGGGGATATACGAATTTAGTGTAAATTGTAGAAATCAATGCCGTATACTTACTATGTAGTCCATGTCCATGCTGCTTACTATCAGAAAACACATGTTTATTGATGTTTTGCTAGTTCAAGCAGCCCTCAAACATATGCCGAAAAGTAGCATGGTATACCTGGTGTGCTTCCCAGCTAATTTCCAAGTGTCCTTTCGTATTTTCGGCATCGAGGTGGGGCTTGTTGGGATAACTTCTGGATTCTGGATATATTCGTACCCTATACTGATCATATGGTTATAACAGTTACCCTCCAGTAAATTCACATAGACCCTGGCAGTCATCGGGGTTGAAAGATTAGTTTCCTCTAAAAAATGGTGATTTTCAGGGTCTATGTTAATTTACCAGAGGGTATATGGGATGATGCATAACTGGTTGGTGGTTTTAACCATATTGAAAAACATTAGTCAATGGGAAGGCTGGGAAGCATTATCCCATATATGAAATGGAAAAAAATGTTCCAAACCACCAACCAGATATGGGATGATGCATAAGCATGTTAAATTCATATATTACTTGTCTCGCCGATACTTTTGATGCGGTGGTTGAATTTGAGACTTATCCGACTTGTCCGGGCCTAGTTTCATCGTTGTAGATGATTTGTCACAAATCATCATTTATGACAAACAAACATGCTCCGGGCCTAAAGATGCCCAAAAGTTCACATCATTTGAATCCCATTTTTTTTCACACAAAATCTGCAGGATTAGTAACTTAATATATAATTTCTGGTTATAATGACCATCAATATTAGAATAATAATAGTGCAGGTTATTACCCCAACTCCATGGTGGGATAATGGAATCATCCTGATTAATTGGTCGAAATGGGACGGTTTTAAGTCGGTTTGTCATGGAGCTATCCCCCGCTGGCGGTAAATGGACGGGGTAAGTCATGGAAAATCCCATGGGAAAAATCGATGATTTGGAGATATTTGGAGGTCCCATTTGGGTTTGTCTGAAAATAGTGTACCCCTACACCCAATGGTTAATGATCATTATCCCTACTAAATGGCTATAATTGGGGGTATACCCCATTTTCAGACATACCCATTTCAGGAAACCTCCAAATCATCCAAAACAGAATCTGACCCAAAAACACAGGTAGTTTTGAACCAATACTGCTAATTTTTCATGATTTCAGCACGTATCTGGTAACATGAACAATCTTAAGAAGCATGGTATGGAACATGAAAAATACTTAGAACCACATTAAACATTTTGAATTGCTGTCTGGTAAACAAACAATAACAAACATAAGTATGGAAAATCGCCATTTATAATAGGTACAGTAGATCAACTATAAATGGGCCAATTTCCATTGTTATGTTAGTTTACCAGAGGGTATCCGCACCAACACAGACCCTGAAAACCCGGGGCATCGAGGACGCGCCCGTTCAATGAGTATTGGCCTACAATTGGATGCTTTATAAACCATAGCTTCGCACAAATTTTCACATAGATTCATATGAATCTAGATCATTGTCCGAAATGATGGGGTTTTCCATAGCTTTTTGTAAACATCCCTGGGTTTTCCATAACCAAAACCTGAAACATGTCCGCCATTCCCGGAGGTGTAAATATGCCCGTGTCACCTTGCGAAGGCCGGTAGACGCTACCATCCATGAATTGAGTGCCGCCACCCACGTAGTCTCGCCTTTGATTGGTGCCAAACTTTGTGCCATCGTAGCAGAATGGAAGTGGATTGGCGCAAGGGAAATCGACATCTACCCTCTGGTTATGACTAACATAGCCATGGTATAGATGGCCTAGTTATATATGGTATATGGTATATATATATGGTTTACCGTTCTTAAAAATCGTGATTTTCAATGGCAAACTGTGAATGTCATAACCAGATGGTTTTTCAAAACTGGAACATCATGGGCCACATGGGGATTTAACCGACAAATAGCCTCTGGTAATTTAAACTAACAGTTTGCTATGGAAAATCACCATGTTTTTGATGGGGAAATCAACGAACTAAATAGCAATGTTCCACATAGCTATGTTAAATTACCAGAGGGTATATCCAAATATCAAGCTCAATGTAGTTCAAAGGATTGGGTGAAGGGAAAACTCACGTGGAATCTCTTGTCTTACCACCAGAGTCATAGAGGTTTCAATTCGGCGGCCAGGTTCGGGCCCATGATTGGATGATGTTATCTCTGGGAAACTAAGAGTTTGCGAAGTGGAAAATCACCATTTTCATAGGGTAAATCCACTGATTAATCTATGGCAATCTATGGGTGATTATGGTTGATTAATCTATGAAATGCCAATAGGTACATCTAACTAATAGGTACCCTCTGGTATATTAACATAGACCCTGGCAGTCATCGGGGTTGGAAGACTAGTTTCCATTCAACATTGGTGATTTTCAGGGTCAAACTGTTAATTTACCAGGGGGTAAATCAACGAACTAAATGGGCCATGGCTTCAATAGCAAAGTGTAAGAAATTACCAGAGAGTAAGCTACAAACGTGCCTTTTTGCGTGCCCTAGGTGTTTCGCCCACCACTTCCAACCCCATCTTTCTCCACAAGTTGTTGCGCAAAGATGAGCACCACCAAGACATATCAAATCAAGGCATATCCCCAGCCCTCAAAAGGTAACCTGAGATATATCCGAAACAGCAAAGGAAGAAATTTGCAGCGCGACGCGCTAAATGGCAACTCAACACCTCGCAAAGAATCAGTTTTTCTTAAACAATGGGACTTTCAGGATCCTAAAATGTAGGTCAATCATGTTCTTTTGGTAAAAATAGAGGGGCCGGGAGCTGGTATAGCATCTATCATCACTTGAGAGGGGGAACACGAAAGGTAGGTAAGCAAGAAAGGAACCGAAGAAAAAATGAAGGGGAGAGGGCAGGGAAAAAAACATAAAGTGGAGTCTGGTAAAAGCGACGCGGCCATTTTCTTT
>Ga0126342_10021487_pt1 | contig 10757 bp, 7 predicted proteins | sample Cyp1metagenome_FD_92528 | JGI IMG/M metagenome (GOLD analysis project Ga0126342, IMG submission 92528) | Coral microbial communities from Lord Howe Island, Old Settlement Bay, Australia - Cyphastrea 1 metagenome | ecosystem: Host-associated > Invertebrates > Cnidaria > Coral ... | reverse complement strand
TGGACCGAAAGGTGGTTGATGTCTCCTCTCTTTCTCTCTCTTTCTCTCTCTTTCTCTCTCTTTCTCTCTCTTTCTCTCTCTTTCTCTCTCTTTCTCTCTCTTTCTCTCTCTTTCTCTCTCCTTCTCTCTCCTTCTCTGACTATCTACCTGAGAGCAGCAAAGCGAAAAGAGTCAGCAAAGCGAAAAGAGTCAGCGGACCGAAGCGGCAAGTTTTTCTCAACCCCAGGAACATAAACTGTAGAATGCAACTGTAGACGGATTTTTGCGAACATTTGATTTTCCCAAGTGTGGAAACATTCTTCTTATACATACGCGATTCCATGGTGTTTTAAGATTTGGGCATGACTTAGGCATGATTTTCTTGAAACAGCGATTCCATGGTGATCTACTAGCAAGTTTTGACCCAGGCATGAGTTAGGCATGAGCTTGTCGTTTGACTGTAACTAAAGAAGAATTAGGAAAACTCGAGATTTCCCCTACCGCTCCCCCGGCTTTTGTTGAGCATGGTGGAATAAATTGGATTCAGAACGCTGTTGATAGATTTGTTTTGAGTAGCGAATTCCTTAACTTACCAAAGTGGGTGGAGATGCAGAAATGAGAGCACGTGTAACAAGCGACTTGAATGAAACTTGACAGTGGTAGGCATTCGCTGAGACTAGCCGACCAATATCATGGTTTCTGGGTGGCTCACCAAGGATCCACTGCATACAGTGACGTCGGGACAGCGTAGAGAGGCTTGATGGCTCTTTGCCTGGAATAAGCTACAGTATCAGGATATATATATAATATAATATATATATATATAATATCTATATATATATATAATATATATAATTATATATATAATTATTATAATATATATAATTATATATAATATAATTATATATATACATAATTATATTATGTATATACAATTATATATATATATGCACATGTATATTACAAGCGTCACATGAAGATAGAACACTTTTAGGCAAAAAATATCAACATTCAAGAACTGCCAAGTGCCTCTTGGGCATTGCCTGTAATTTCAGAATGTTTCCTCCAGTCTTGCATGACAATGCAGTTGTTTCTTTACTCCTTGCCTTTACCAAGCTTTAAGTCTCGACAGGTGAGAGGCGGCTACTTGCGACGGGCTCAGAGGAAAGCACTGACACGACATGGGGTTTGTTGACTGCCCAAGAGACTCATCAGCACAAGCTGCCGGAACTTCTTGCGATGATGCAATGGCTTCTGTGTAGTGCTTGGTCTTCTGTGCATTCTGCGTGCATGCTTGATGCTCCTTAGCCGCCTTAGCCAGTTTACACTTCAGCAATTGCGAGTGTTGTTCTGTTCTTGCTGTTCTTGCTAAGGCAAGCACATATTGGTGCTGTTGCTGATCTAAATGACGTTGCGCGAATTCTACAGGTGCGTGGCTGCGCCTCAGCTAGACATCCTAAGAAACCTTGATTTGCAACATACAGAAACTTCTGGATCTCCGTGGTACATGTATCATTGTATATATCATTCATGTCATATGTATATATAATCATCTATATATATATATAGATAAAAATCATGAAAAGTCATTCTTGCATATGAATCAGGCAGCACCAGTTTTATTGAATTCACATGAAAGTCTGACTTGGCAGGCTTTCCAGGCTGCTTCTGCATTTCAGGGAGTTGCTAGTTCTTGCCTAAGAAGGTGTCCACGCATCCCTGGATTTAACATATAGAAACATGTCATAGGGCGTCATCCTGAGTCATCCTGAGTCATCCTGAGTCATCCTGAGTCATCCTGAGTCATCCCGCAAATCGATACAGGATTCTGGGCATGATAAACCATTCACCCCAATACTCACCCCCGAGAAGCCATAGTTTTATAGGGGGGTTAGATATATTTGGGACCATACAATGGGGATGCTTAATGCTAGGGGCATGGATTAGTCCCCAATATGGTCCCCAATGATCCAGAATAACTCCCAATAGAGAACTTTTGGGAACTTTAATCATCCAATAGATTGGGACTGTTTTATCATTGTTCTTATGGATAGGTCCCTACAAGCTGGTGCCCAGTGATGTCTGTTGGCTTATAAACCCACCGTAAACCTATTGATATAATCGCAATAAAGCACAGTTAAGCTCGTTATAAACCAAATTAGTTATCGCAAATCAATTATAAAATCATCATGTTTCATGGTAAACAAGGTAAATCCCTAGTTTTTGCGGATGATTTTCCTATTTTTGCTGGTTCAATCACTACTCAAACTCCTCCAATCGCATAGCTGAGGCTGGTCTTACGCGTACCGCTTCATTCAGTTGCCACAGGCATTCATGGCGAATCGCCCTTGGGGAAAGCCTCACAAATCCATCTGAAACTTACAAAAAATTACAAACATCCTTCAAATCTCCACTGGAAGCTTTTGAACCTTGAGATGAACATGTTTGAAAGGTCATCTCAACATGTTGGCGAATTGGAGTCATTTTGAGCAACTTTGCTTGGCCAGGAATCTCAAGGCCAAGAGCACGCAGAAACCCAAGGTGCTGAACATGTGGGTGAATCGCTGAATCTGCTGGATGTTTTAGGTACCGAGTTGGTACCGTGAAGGCATTTGGGCGATTTAGTTGTTGATCAATACAATTGTGAATTTTGTGCTTGCTGCCCTTGAAAAGAAACTTTGATACAGGTGTGATTCTTGAGGGACTGGAGGCCCGGGTTTCATCCGAAGCAGGATGGTTGTCACAAGGTGTCACTGAGCTTTAAATGCGAGCAGATTGATTTTAGCCTCTGTCGCACTTGGTGATTTCTGCCTTTGCTTCCGCCCTTTCACAATCAGGATGGCCTTGACGATGGTTGTGGTGAGTCAGAGACTTAGAGCAGGGAGTCAATGTGAAGAAGTTTGACCATGAATGACCTGATATTTCTCCATTGCTAGTGTAGATGACTTGACCCTCAGGTTCATGAGATAAAACTGCAAGACGCAAAACCAATTGGCTGTCCAAAACAAAAAAAACGAGAAAGCCATTACTGAGTCATCTAGACTACTAGTATGCATTTTTTTTCAAATGTTATTACAATGTATCCCGCCCGGCAGGAAAATCTTGAGTGTTCTTAGACGCGCCTCAATACAGGTGGGGCATCATGTTCTTGTAAGTTCTTGCATGAAGTCATGGAAACACAAAGAAACTGAGAGACATCCAAGGTATATCAAGGTATACTTGCTCAGTTTACTCAGTTGTCGGCGTGGATCCAAAGATCCTTGTAAAGAGTTATGATTGCGAAGACCCTTCGTATCATGGTTCAAATCCTCGACAGAGTTTTTGATTCTTTGAGTTTGGGAACGTTGCATTTTGTTCTCGCGAAAGCTTCGCAAAAGTTAGATATCATACACGTATACAAACTACAGGGAGTTTTTCTCAAAGGTTCTGCGAAGGAGCTGCCGAAAGTGAACATGAATTTTGAAGGGGTGGCCCAATAAGCTTGATTACAAATATAAGCTCGACAATGCCATGAGAAGGGATTCTGTGATGCTACCTGCATGTTTGCAGGGTGATCATGAAGCAATCCAAGGTCCAAGATTACGTATCATGGGTCAGGCGAAAGATAAACATGGAGTTCGCAAAAATCTCGCGAAAGTACTGCAACATTTTATTTCGTCAAGATGGTTGTGTCCGTGGATCAACTGCCGAATTGCTTTGCGTGACAGGGGATGCTACTGCTTGTGAGCAGGTGGCAGGAGCCATGCCTTTCTTGACCTCCAACAGGTTTCAAATTGAAGAGAGAGAGAGAGATATCAAATCATAATCAAAACATTGGAAAACCGTCGCTTCAGAGTCTCCATGAGCGACACTAAGATTCTTGTACCCATTGCAGTCTTGGAGGATCATGGCAGAAACCTTGGCTTGGAGATCTTTGGGCTGGAGATCTATGCTCTCGTGGTTGAACGCTGCAAGGTAGCGCCATAGCTATGAAATGTTTCAAATTCCCCCAGTTTTGCATCTTACAATGTCTTACAATGTCTTACAGCCAGGAGCTGATCACCAACATCAAACTTGCTGCGAGCGTTGAGGCCATGCTGGTACAACGGGTTGGAACCGGTTGGAACTGGCAAGACTGTCAGACTGTCCCAGAAATCTTTTGAAATTTGATACTTCAATATAAGACTTAAGATAAGTTAATACTTTAAAATCATTTTACTTCGACTTGCACGTTTTGACAGCACAGCGAGCACAGGTGCCAATGCACGGAATCGGGCCTCAGGAGAGACATGGTCACTACACGGTGCAGTTTGAGTGTAAAGATAGTAGCTCAAATAATCTCAAATACATTAAATACATGTTTCATTGTCTGTATCATTGTCTGTATCGTCATGTATCCATTCAAATCTATACACAAATTACATTCTGTAAAACATGACAAGACGGTTGCATCTTGCACATGAAATATATTGTAGAACTATATATGATGTATTGCATTCTGTAGACGCAACATTGCAGATCCTTCATTCTTCATCACACGCACATTATATTTGAATATGAGAAAAGATGCATGCAATATGTTATGTCTTAGATTCGATATGCTGCGGATACTTGAACTCTGCTTGAAAGTCAAGGAGAAACGCTCACAGAACTTTGACTTCAGCTTTTTGCCACCATTGCCTGAGCCCCGTGTTCAGGCCTCAGAGCCAAGTGTGAAGTCATGGATCAGCAAGAAGGGGGGTGGACGGATGCATCAAACATCGGATTGCAAGGGGAAACATACTGAAACATGTTGAAATGGGGTCAGATGTATACTCGACCAGCTTTCAAATCAGGTAGCGACCAAGTTCGGGCCGAACCACTTCCTGTACGACACTCCCATGAACAAGCCCCGATCTCTGTCAGGCTCTCAGAAGCTCACAGACCTGTAGAAAGTTGCTGACAATTTCAATTAAGCCAGACCGTTTCATTTTTCCTCATCTCGACAATCTTCACATTTTCTCTACAAGTCTTCAGAAATCAAGGCGATCTCTACTTGGCGGTGGAGATGTCAACATGTGGATGACAAACGACGAGTCCCTGTACTTCCCTCAACATGTGTCAAGATCCAGGGATTTTCGAGGAGTGCAATTAGAACTACAGAATGTGACAAACTGGCAGATTGTCAAGAAGGGAAAGAAGAGTCCAAAGAAGAGTCCAAAGAAGAGTACAAAGAGCCCATACGCCGTGGGAATCGATTAAACAAGAATTGAACGGCAACATAAGGCAGGAATAGGTAGGGCGGTGTTGGTCGTGCGAGGCGTCATTTAGAAGAAAGCGAACTGTGGACCTTGCGCAGCTTGCGGCAGCCGGCAGCTGCCTTACCCAAGTGACCTATGCGTGCTGTGCCTGCAGTCAATCAGATGACATATTACGTTTGCTCATCCTGATGGAACCAACCTGATTTTCTCATGGATTTATATGGAACCAGTGTCAACTTGAAGATAAAATTCGCCACTTACGAAATGCCGTGTTTCCAGTGGGCAGTGCAGGATCCACGCATTGAGTCTGCCCCCCGGAGTTTCCTTATCTTTGGACCGGCTCTCTGTGATCGTTTGGACATCGGTTTCCTACTGAGGAAGGTCTTGCATGCAGTTGCACTTCTTCGGGGGCAGAGTACCCGGATTCTAAGCATTGGACCCCAGACATCGGAAGATCATGGGCAGAAAACATGATTTTCGTTGCAGGTCTTCATAAAGGTTCGAACTAGATATTGCAAGGGCAGAGCAAACACATTGTACAAACAAGATCATCCTAGATTCTCATATGCCATCTGAACCTGAGTTTGTTTTACTTTTCTAAGTACATTCAATGGACTGCAAGGCGCGGTTTCGTATGTGTTTTGATGATTTTTGATGTCCGTCTGCTACCTTTGCACATGCATACCATCTAAAATTATATACAGACTGTACATTTGTGCAAAAATCAAAGGAACAAAAAGTTTAGAATCTAAACTTTTTGTTCCTTTGATTTTTGCACAAATGTACAGTCTGTATATAATTATATATACACATAATGTCACATGATTATAGTGGTTTTCAATATTTATGCATACATTGTTACAAAAGTGTATATATTATAATATATTATATACGTGGAAGCAAGCTGAGGTGAGTCAGCTTTTAACAGAGGTATTGTCAATCCATGGGAGGATCTCTCAGTAAATATTTATCCAAGAAGTTGACGTGCACAGTGAAACAGTGTAATGTTTATATGGGTCTACAAGCTATATGCACATGTGCGCAAATAACTTAACATGGAATAACGATTTGTTTTCAACCCGTGTTAAACTTGTGAGCAAGGAAAGCCGTGATTGCTTCGTTTGTCTTTTTCAATGTACATGCGAAGAACGAACGCACCAAAACACATTGGATACACCGGGAGATCCCTGGTAAATCTCACTGAACATCCAGAGTTTCAGATCCAAACGGTCCTCAACAACTACATAGTCGAATATAGTCGGGTTAGATGAGTGGAAGTCCTGCACCCCTTCTCCATACGTCCGGTGTTTCTGCATTTTGTGAGCGTCTCCACGCATACATCTACAAACATGTGCCATTGCCTATCTCGAAGTATCTAGTTACTATAGTTATGTATATCTTTTTGCAGTCGCTATTGTTATTAATTATATTTAATTAGTATTGTTCTTGGATTTTCAGTGCACACGCCGTTCTGTTTGGATCGAATTCATTGCGAGGTGGGGATCCTGTCGCTCGCTGGGGTAGTTTGCTCCAAGCGCCGGACCTGGGACGCAGCTGATACGACACAACGCAGCGCATGCCTTCGGCCATGCCTTCGGCCATGCCTTCGGCCATGCTTGGTCCATTGGTCGTGTGAGGTGCTTCGGTCCCCGACGTTGCGGACAGAGCTGCTCCTCTTTGATGTGTTTTGGCGGCAACTGGAGCCGGCTGTGGATTTTTCTGCAACTTTTGGGTTACGATGCTTGCAGAAACGAAAACTGCTGATCCAATGTGATCGAAGAAGCTCACTTTATAACTCCTTGCAGCATCTTATTTCACAGCCAAGGCCAGAAGTGTTCCCTTGGACACAGCCAAGATTGTTCTAGCATCACTCGAGAGCATGCAGGCCATCGCAAAGCCTCCCAAACCTTCATATCTGCACGACCGAACATCTTTTTTGATCTTATTGATCTTTTGCGAATGGTGTACCTCTGAAAGGCGAATGATGTACGGCGGGCAAATCCTGGAGCCGCTGCCCTCTTCGAGTGGGCACTGGCACGCCGTGGGAAAGAAGCGTTCACACAGCGGGACATCAGTGGAATGTTCGGTGATTGCCAACACAATACTTCATCACAAACCTACATCATATTTACATATTATCCTTTTTTTTGTCTAGTTCTTGCGATCTTGGTCTCAATGTTCATGTGTTCCTTTGGTTGGGCAACCCCGAAAGATAAAGGGAAGGATTCGGCTTTGACTCCTTTGATCAACAAACTCATACTTGAAATCTCACAATCAGTGCCCTTTGCAAGGGTGTAGCACGTCTTCGCTGCTCTGGTTCTGCAGAGCAGGAGGTGCTCGATCCTCTGCAAAGCATATCTTAATATCGTTTGTGCAAGAATAGCATGGTACTCCGTCTGTGGAGAAAACTGCAAGGGCAATCGACTATGCCACCTTGCTTTTCAATCGTGAAAAGTCTGAAGCTATCAAGCAGTTGCAAGAACTTGTTTCGCTGAGTCATGAACTATTGAACATGGGCCATCTGATGTTCGAACCATGCTTCAGGCGCTTGACTTTGTACCCCTGAGGCCGGGCACTCTGAACGGATTTCGGAACTGAATTTCCAGATAAGACGTGAGGATTGCCTCGTAGACGTCTAATGTGACACAAGCTTCGAAGGCCCCGTGAAGCAGACCTAAGTCCTCTTCCAAAGCTTGGGGGATCGCCGTGCGCTGAGAGCCCTTCCCTTCATCCTTGTCACACTTGGATACGACTTGTCCTTCTTATCGTATCTTATCGTTTTCGACTTCGATTGGCTTTGACCGTTTTGATGTGAGCAACATCTGTGTTTCTGCCAGGTCGCGTATGGCACGCCTCAAAGGTCATGGCGGATCCAGGCAGCTGGCTGTGCTAGTGTCCACCAGCGTTGGAAATCAAGAACCAATGACATTTCAATGGCGACATTGTCATACCTCCTTTTTCGAGAGTCATGTAGATATTGCGAAGCTATGGAGGTTGACAAGTCCTTTGCCCTCTGAGGAGATGTAAATCGTCTGGCTTTGATCGAAGTCGTGGCATGCTCAAAGGGATCAAGTGTACCTTCAAGACACGTACGACGAGAAAGAAGTGAGCCTGTCTGCCTAGCCACAAATCCAAAGGTCCTGAGAACTGCAATGCATCTCCGGCAGATATGTCTTCAGTTTTGAACTGGATGTGCAAATTTTCACGTACACAATGAAGATGAACTGAACCTGACGCCCGCTACTGCAGTAATTGCTGATTGCTTTGGCTATCACGGAGACTCACCGCCTGAAATTGAAAGGAATGCAAGCATTTCATGAGCACATGCCCATGCAAAAGTCTAGCTGATTCTTTGGGAAGCACTAGATTGGACTTAACTAGCAAAAATTTCTCGTAAACTAGATGATCTTGTCATTGGAAGCACTGTGCAGATATCGAAAGACTGCACCTCCAAATAGCAACTGAAGTCTCCAAAGAAACAACCAAGCTTGGAAACAAGTCTGAAATGCATAGAACAAATTGAACAAGAGGATTTTCTGAATGGCTTGGAAGCGGCTTGGATGAGCATTTTGAGGAGGACGAGGCTCCGCGGATCTGCTTGCACTTTGCACTCTGCTTGCACTCTGCACTCAGAAGCTGCCATGGTCGCTGTCGAGCTCGAAGCATCTCGAAGCATCTCGAAGCCACCGCAGGTCATGACGAATGTTCCCCTTGGACCCGGTGGATGGGGGCCTCAGTTCAGACAGCTTCACTCCTCAGATACTTATCCATTCCTATCCGATAGAGAGACTTCTTGGCATTTTTCATTTATCATCATTTATCATCATTTATCATCATTTATCATCATTTATCATCATTTGTCACATGGTGCACATGCTTTCACCTCTATCTCTTCTGGTTCCAAAGCCTTTCCAAAGAATTGGAGAAGTCTCTGAGAAGCCTTCGCTACTTTAAACTTGTGCACCCTACAACTCACCAGTGGATTCAGTCTTTGAGACCTTTGCAGCAAGGCTGGCACTATGATATTGGACACCGAGTTTGTGTCACTGGATTGGGGCAGAAGGCAAACAAGAGACAGCTTCAGGCAAGGAACATGGAGTACATTTGAGTACATTTGAGTACATGAACACTTGGGATACTTGGTTGCTCTACAACTTCGGCAGCACATTTTGCTTCAACGATATCGCTGTCCCGTGTCATGAGTCCAATGGAACCATCAGTGTAACTTCTGCGTGTCACTGTCCAGGCAGCCTTCGGGGACTTTGGACATATCATCAAGATTGAGACTCCATTGAATGGTACAGCGGTTGGAAGCCTATGGATGCCTAAGGATGCCTAAGGATGCCTATAACATAGATAGCATTGTGTTCAGGAAGATGAATCAGATGGTCAGATTGCTAAGGCAAGATCTTTAAAGTGCAAGACTTTTAGAGCGGGTAAGCTTCGTGTAAACATCTTGGGCAGAGGCTATGCCGGCGCCAGCCGTTTTTCTGAGCAGAGGTCTACATATCCTTCAAAGACAAGCGAGATGCGGAGGAGCTTTCAAGCTCAAACTGTCTGCACTGATTCTGCCAGGGTCTCACCTAGTCCAGTTTTATTGGCCTGGTGGTGCATGAACCTGGCAGGATGCTGTTAAATACATGGATGGAGAAAAGATCGATGGTCAGAAGGTGAACGTTTCTCGGGCTGAGGGCCGGCCTCCTATCCGGTGCCCCAGCGCAAATCTTGCATTGTCTTGCATTCGTTCAAAATTCGTTCATGCGGTTTTTGCTGCTTTTCTTCCATCGTTTCTGGAACCGATTTGGTTGTTTGATTTGCCGCTTTTGCAGCGATCTGATGCTGCGATGAAAGCTTTGGCTAGGATATTGGCAAACCGGATCCAGAGCACACCTGAACCATGGTCTGTAGGAACTGTCTGATGCAATCTAGATACCAAGGCCCAAAAAAGAAGGTGAGCCAAAGAAGGACGAGAAAAATGAAAAAAGTGAAAGAGGCTCTGAAAGAGGTGAAAAAGGCAAGGAGGATGGAAAAGATGGTGAAAGAACGTCGCGGAGAAGGACGGAACTCCGGGGCAGAAAGGGTTTTCCTTCCAAGGTACTCAACAAGACTTGTTTCTCTTTTTTCCCTCAGCTTTCCTATTCCTGTTTTTTGACATTCTTTTGACAATCTAGTGACTCTAGTGTATTCAATTTCCCCAATAGTGGAGACTTGGACGACAAAGCGGACATGAACAGTACGGGTTTCTACATAAACACACACACACATATATATATATGGGAGCCGTCCGTAAATGCAGATAACAAATTTATGAATTGATGCGTTTACTCTGCTTTGCGCGATTGCCAAAAAAATGAATACAGAAAAACAATGATATTACAAAGAATTAGAATACAATTTTTGTCACGATTCATTATATAATACATAACTTATATTTTTTGTATATGATCTGATCAACGAAGAACAAACCCTTCCGCGATTGCTCACTGTGGTACCGCGGTTGCTACGCGATTGGCTGAGCGATTGAGGGCTGTCCGGGAAAAGGTATTTTGGACAACCCCC
>Ga0126342_10021486_pt1 | contig 10758 bp, 7 predicted proteins | sample Cyp1metagenome_FD_92528 | JGI IMG/M metagenome (GOLD analysis project Ga0126342, IMG submission 92528) | Coral microbial communities from Lord Howe Island, Old Settlement Bay, Australia - Cyphastrea 1 metagenome | ecosystem: Host-associated > Invertebrates > Cnidaria > Coral ... | reverse complement strand
TGGCTGTCAATCAAACCTAGCGCAAACCTAGCGGGTTTGCTAGCGCTGCCTTGCAGAATTGCTGAATTTAGTTGCGTGCCGCCTCATAACGAAGAGGAAAAAACAGTAGACCCAGATGAATTACCAACAACCAATACTGAACTTCTAAACAACTATTTTTGACAAATGGTCCTATGAACATTGGGATTGAACGAGTTTGAATGGGGATATACTGCTGTATATCATGGGATGTATCACTTACTTAAGAGTACAGTTTGGGCTTGAAAAGGGGTCTAATTGGATTCTAATTGGGACTTAACCGATGTAACTATCAACAATAGAGCTTTCATTGGGATTTAATATGGGATATATAACCAACCACAACCATAACTATTTGGGGTGATAAATGGGTAGAACTTCCACCGCAATAACCCCATAAGCATATAAGATACCCTCCTTTGTGTCATCAGCTCCATGTCCTGCCGGAAATCGCGAAATCGCAATAGTTCGATGATTCAGCGAACGAAACCTCCATTGTTTAGTGAATGTTTCCATAGTTTACTATAGCTCTATGAAAACATTCACTAAACATAGTTTACTTCCATAATCACCTCATCACTTATTGCAATATAATATAGGATTTTCACAGCTTACATGGTACACCTTCATTTAGTTCGGGGATTTCCCAGCTAGCCCATGTGGTCGTGGTTTTTCACTTCAGGGAGCAAAACAATTTTGATGTTACTCAGCTGCAAACATGGCTAGCTGGAAAATCCTCAATAAATGGGGCTTTCCTATGGGAAAATCATAGGAAAATCCTCTACAAATAGGATTTGAGTGGGAAATTCATCGAACTTTTCCAGATTTTCCAGCAAGCCTTTGATTTTTGCAGATGCTATTTCTGAAAGATATACAAAAAAAGATCACGGGGATATTGATATGAGGTTATCTCATAAACTGGGAATGGCTGATGCCATGAGATCACCTCCCATGAAAAATCGCAACTGGTTGGTGGTTGACCTACCCCTCTGAAAAATCATGGAGTTCGTCAGTTGGGATGATGAAACTCCCAATACCCTCTGGTAAACTAACATAACTATGGAAAATCACCATTTTTAATGGGAAAATTCACTATAAATAGCCATTTTCAATAGCTATGTTAAATTACCAGAGCGTATATGGAAAGTTATAAAAAATATTCCAAACCACCAACCAGTATGGAATACATTGTATTCCTCAACAAAAACCTCCCATGACTGAGTCTGTCAGAAAATGGGGTAGCCTGGGTTGCCATACATCGTTTATCACCACCCGGTCGAAATTGCCATACATTGGGCGTATAGTAAATTCCCCTTTTTCACACACACCCACCATATTTCCCAAACAATAAATAAATCTGAACTACAGTCAATACTGTTTTTTTTTACGGTCAACAGTCAACATAATTATAAATTCTACATCCTATGGCCACTTTAAATCTAGAATCAACAACAAACAAAAATAACTTAATCCCTTCCCCCGTTCATATTAAACACACCCTAAACGAAACCATGGTTTTTTGTTGGGAATTTCAACCATTTTTGTTGGGATGGGGTTACCCTAAACATCCCCAAAATCTCAGGCAGATCTTTGCCAGGACTGGGTCTACCACGACGCACGTTAGCTCGCCAGGGCACGAGGTATGCTGGACCAGAGCTTTGTTTTGCTTCAGATCCTAGGCCCAGCGCCGGCGGATCTAACCTCCATGTCCAAGCAATGTTATAGAGATATAGACTAGATATAGATATGGATATGGATAATTCGATTAGTTATGTTTAGATTTAGAGATTTAGAATTAAATTCAGAGTTAGACTTAGAAGTTAATTATATATATATATATTATATATATATATATAGATAGAGTATGACTCATGTGCTAAACTCAATGCGAACGTAGCTCCCTCCACTGCTCCCTCCGGGTCCCCGTGCGTAGGTGACCACCAACTTATCCTCACTCGCAGAGTGAACCACGTGAGGACTCACCTCGAGTTCGGATGAGTGAAGTCCATCGCTCCAGGTGTTGTTTTTTTTGTGCAGAAAAACAACTGGTTGGTGGTTAAAAAACCATCTTAAAAAATATGACTTCGTCAATGGGAAGGATGACATCCCATATATGAAATGGAAAATTCAAAAAATGTTTGAAACCACCAACCAGAGAAACATCTGAATTTGGGAGTCTGACGAAACAGTACTGAATCGGCTCAATCCATATATGAATTCTATCAAACATGGATTTGTTTCAGGGAAAATCTGCATGAAACCATGGTTTTTGCCAAACAAGTAGGGGCTTAACCTCATCAAAAATGGAGGATTTTTATGAGTAGAAGTATGCCTTGGTTTAGTTGGAGAAATCTGAGCAGGAAACCATGGGTTTTTTGCCCAAAAAAAACAGAAAAAACATCAGGTGTTTCCGGCAAATTGTGAGATTCTAAGGGGATTTTTCGAAGAACACAGACAAAACACAGATGTAAAACATCTAAAGCAGTTGCCGTTGCTGATATTAAACATATGGCAGTGTGTCAAAACCCATGGAATCCCCTGTAGTTCACATCAAGTCATAGCTGGGATTTATGGATGTGAATAACCCCCTAAAAATGGTATTAATAGGTATTGATCCATATCCATAGAATTATTCTGATTGGTGGTTGGTTTCTACCCCTCTGAAAAATATGATGGAGTGAGTTCGTCAGTTGGGATGATTGTTATTCCCAACTGAATGGAAAGTTATAAAATTCATGTTCCAAACCACCAACCAGTATATTAGCTATATACCATCTGTTCATATAGCCATGGAACATGAATGAACATGATCCATTATTCCCCTATGAAAATAAATTCATGTTCCAAACCACCAACCAGCTTATTTAGTTGATTTAGTTCGGGGATTTCCCAGCCACCTTTGAATACCGGAGGGTCAAATGGAAATCCATTTCTTTCAGAAAGGAAACTCGTTTAGAAAAAGGGTCATGAAAAGTTGGGTACCCTCTGGTAAACTAACCTAACTATGGAAAATCACCATTTTTTATGGGTAAATCCACTATAAATGGCCATTTTCAATAGCTATGTTAAATTACCAGAGGGTACTTTCCAAGCATTGGATGGTGAATCCATGTTACCCTCTGGTAAACGTTTACATGTTGCGAACTGGAAAATCACCATGTTTAATGGGAACACTCCCTATTTCTATGGGCATTTTCAATAAGCTATGTAAACGTTTACCAGAGGGTAATCCTACAAATAGACTTTCCAATCATGTGTTACCCCCCCAGGTCTTGAATGTTGACTCTGAATCTAGAAATTGATTTCTCTAAAAATAGGCTACCTTTCCCCCTATTACTAAACGGTCCCCCCGCTCCACAAATAATAAACACCTGGAGGAGTTTTTTGTATTAGGGGGTATTTAGTATTAGGGTGCGAAGCTTCCCCCTAATACTAAATTAAACACCCTATACTGCCTATACTATTTTTTGTGTTTCCTATTTCAAAATCGATTAGATTTCCTTTTAAAATCTAATTAAAATATTGCCAAAAAAATTGATTTCGAAGCCTTCCCCTAATACTAAATTAAACACCCTATAATATAACAAACTATTTTTTCTATTTCAAAATCGATTAGATGTCCTTTTAAAATCTAATTAAAATATTACCAACAATTGGATTTCGAACCTTTCCCCTAATATTAAATATTAAATCAAAGACACTAATATAAAATACTTGTTTTTTTCGACCTTAAAAGACAGACCCTAATAAAAAACACCCGGGGTTGACTATAGTTTTTAATATTAGGGGGTGAAACCCTGAAATGGGACCTTCATTTTTAATTTGTTTTCGAAAGGGGATCAATAAAAAATCAAATTGGCCAGTGTGAAATTTCCGAAACTTGAACGCGGACCCTAGTTTTTAGTATTTGGCGTACGTTTAGTTTAGTAAAAGGAGGTGGGGATTACATACCCAATTCCTGTAGATGGAGCCATCAGTTTCCCTATCAAAATGGTTCTGACTCCAATCGATTATCATAAGTTTCCCTATCAACAAATCTGGTTGGTGGTATACCTACCCCTCTGAAAAATATATAAAAATATGAGTTCGTCAGTTGGAATGATGACATTCCCAATATATGGAAAGTCATAATCCAGTCATGTTGCAAACCACCAACCAGTGTATAGATCTATTAAGTCCATATTGAGATATATTAAGTCCCATTAACCCATATTAAGTCCCAGTCATGTTCCAGTCACCACCAACCAGTTATTCCGACTGTGGGTATCCCTTCTAAACATGGACCATCCAGCGCCCCATCCGAGGCGTTTTTTAAAAACCGAAAAACCTCATCCAGGACCAGATCCGCCACAGGTTTCCGATGATTCTGGAAGGACCTCGAGGGTTCCGACTTTTCGGCACCATCTTATGGCTTGGGAAGAAGCCCGGAGCATGAAACATGGTGGAAACCGTGCTGGAGAAAGTGTGAAATATATGGAGTTCACGGGTAATCATGGTGATGGGGATTGAATGGTGACAAATGGAGATTGAATCATGACAAAATAGGGATGCAACCAATGAAGCATGGTATTTGGCTGTGTTTGAAACTGGGGTACACCCCTAAGTTATGGCAAAGCCAACTGAATGTCAGTGGATTGATGTACAGTAAGGGAACATCTATTGACTGATGGGATAATCACAATTAATACTATCAATAATATTAATCCTATTCATGATGATTGAAAAAATCACATTACTCTGAATGAATGTACCCTAAACATCCCTAAACCAAAGTCAACCTCGTCAGAAATCAACTTAGCTATCTCGGAGGTCCCACATTGTAGATGATTCACCCTATGGAACATCGGAATGCAACTCCTGTGTTTCTTGGAGGATAGGCATTAGCCTTGAGGATTTTGCAACTGCATTCTAAGACTATATATGACTACCCTCTGGTTATGTCAAAATAGCTATTGAAAATGGCCATAGAAATAGTGGATTTACCCATTAAAAATTGTAATTTTCCATAGCTATGTTAGTTTACCAGAGGGTATATCATATCAAATATCAAGACTGTTTTTTGGAGGCCATGCACATTGACAAACAAGAAAAAGGACATGACTAAATGACATTGACATACATTGACATCATACCAATCAAAATGGTGTCCCCCTCCCAACCAAAGCAACCATCTGTGTTTGCCCCATGTCACACGCGGTATATCTGTCGAGTGTTTCCAATCTTCAGGTCATCAACCCAGCACATTGGCTGCTGTGAGTTGGAGTGCTCTGAATTCTTAAGATTCTTAAGAAAAATCAACCCAGCATGTGACTGTTCATCATGATTACCCTCTGGTAAACATACAAAAAGCTATTGAAAATGGCCATTTATAGTGGATTTTCCCATTAAAAATGGTGATTTTCCATAGTTATGTTAAATTACCAGAGGGTAACAATGTCAAACTCTGAATCATGATTGATGGTATGGTGGTGTGAAAATATGTGTTCATATTCCCGCGTTAACATCAAGGACTGACCATCATGCCATCATGCCATGTACCATGAACCAGGCACTGAGAGGTGCTTCCAGTTATAGTTCTTGGTTCTTTTCCCCCATAACCTTTTCTACCATAAACATCTACAGACCGTCGATTTCACCTCCTAGTGAAATAAACCAATTCAGTTTTTCTTGTTTGGGAGCACCTGATTTTCCCCATTAGATCCCATTATAATTTCTGAATATCCCCATTACTGTTTATCCCAATATACCCTCTGGTAAACTAACATAGCTGTAGAAAATGGCCCTTTGATAGTTGTTTTACCTATATTTACCCATTAACAAATTGTGATGTTGCATAGTTATGTTGTCGTTTACCAAAGGGTACCATTAAAATCCAAATGATATCCCTAGTATATGGCAATCATATGCCATTATATCCCCATTGATACTTGTTCAATCCCAAATTCATAGACACTACCCTATAAATCAACCATTATTGGTGACAATTAACCATATATAAGCCATATCTGACCATAGATTATATCCCCATGATATACCATGATTCTCCATAGATTATATGGCATTATATGGCATTATATCCCAATGATATCCCAATGATATCCCCATCAAAACCACCATTTTTGGTGCCCGAAACACAGTCGTTCCCATGGACGACTGCAGAAAACTCCAAGAAGCGAAAGCATCTCTCGGGACTTCCGGTGCCAGAAGCCTTGGCGAAACACACAACGCTGCGGCCTTCAAAGGATTGGAAAACCCATAGGGAAAACCATAGGAAAATGGTGATTTAACCAGGAGAAATTGGGGATTTGATGTGATTTGGTGCGCTGATTTGCAAAAGAAAATGGTGATTTAACCAAGACAAATAGGGATTTTACATTGTTTTTTGTGGGCTTTAGAGCTGATTTATGATAGTTAGGTGAACATAACTCCACTAATTAATGGTTTGTGATACTTATTTAACGATGGTATTCATGGGGATTATAAATCAACAAACATAACTGGGCGGCCTCACATTAAGTTATGTCCCGACTTAGGGGTTGTATCGCACCAAACACGATGATTTAATGAGTTGTCAATTGTGTTCATTTGTTTTCAACTTGGCGGTGCAGTGTTTATGGAGTTGAGTGGCGATTTAAGCCTCAACTTGGAATTGATTGGAATTGATTGGATTTGAAATGGATATGATTGAATGGGATATACAACCAACCACAACTGTTCCTTTTGTTTCATGGCAGGTATTTTCTGGTATAATCACGGTATGAACCTCATAAATTGTTTTTTTTTTCTAACCATTTATTTGGAGGTTCACCCCAGAAAGCGCGAAGCACCAAATATTTCCAACCCCTCTAAAAAATATTAGTCAGTTGGGCTTATTATTCCCAATATATGGAAAACTGTTCCAAACCACCAACCAGTTTGTTAGCTATATACCATCTGTTCATATAGCCATGGAACATGAATGAACATGATCCATGTTTGAGATGATTTCCGTATCATGGCCATGTTCCAGGGCCTCGATTTCCAGGGTACCATAAAAAACCTCGGGGCGACCCATGCATTTTTCTTAGATATCATGAAGTACCCGTATCTGCAATAGTTATGGTTAGTAATAGTTATAGAACCATCATATTATTGCAATAGTTACATAACTTAGGTATATAACTTATAGTTATATATGGTTAGTTATGATTATATAACCAGATTAGATAAGATAGACCCTGAAAGTATTTTTCTTCCAACCCCTATCTGCAGGGGCCAGGAGAGGAGTAGCCAGCAGGGTGATGTAGCAGTGATGGGGGCAGGGGAATACCGGTGTTCCAACCGAACTAGCCAACCATCAGTTCCTGATTATACATGATATTTTGTGCTTGCTTAAGTACCCTTTTAACCAACAGTTAAAACATATTCAAAATAAATAGTGAGCTACTTAGTTAAGTATATTTTTTCCAGTTCATGGGTTATAATAATTCCCAAGAAAATTCAAGAAACCAAACATACCACTGTCACTTTATCACCATTGAATCGCCATCAAAAAGTCGTCATCTTTCATAAATACACCCATCATGTAAAATCTATCCACACTCACCATTCTTGTGGGAATCAGAACTTAAATCCGGATGTTTTTGGAGATCTTAAATCCCAAATTCATCCAAAATCATTGAATCAGAACTGGAATCCCCACTTTTTTGGAGAATCAGATCTGAACTCCACATTGAAATCCCCATTTTTTCACCCAAAAATCCCTAAGTGTCACCATCCCACGGCCGCCAAAAGGCGTACAGCGCAGTCTCCCCCGCCGGTGACCACGAAGTGCGGCGACGCCCGGACGCAGGTCACGCCTTGCCTGCGATTTCAGCATCGGAAAAGGGTCCAATATGTTTTCAAACATGTTCTGAACGATGAACCATTAGAATAAAAATGAAAGATTGTAGTTGTCTGATATAGTCTGATATAGTCTGATATAGTCTGATATAGTCTGATATAGTCTGATATAGTCTGATATAGTCTGATATAGTCTGATAATCCACCTCTGGTAATGGTTCATAGTCTGAGATTGTGGTTGACCTCTGGTTTTTTGTTGATCGTCTGATATAGTCAGAACTCATGGCCCCTTGAGTTTTATGATGTACCCAGCAAGAAATGGTGCGGCTTCGCACCAGTGATTTTGCCGTATTTTGCCATACTGAAACATGGTGGATGGTACCAACAATAAAAACTTCTTGGTGGTATACCTACCCCTTTGAAAAATGATGGAGTGAGTAACAGTTGGGATGATTTTCCATTCCCAACTGAATGGAAAGTCATAATCCAGTCATGTTCCAAAGCACCTACCAGAAAATGGTGAAAGAACCTGGATTCAACCATCAAAAATCGTCAAATCTTTGATTGTACCAGTGGATTTCCACCATAAAACATGGTACCTTCTGGTTATGTCAAAATAGCTATTGAAAATGGCCATTTATAAAATTCATAGCGAGTTGTCCCATTAATATGGTGATTTTCCATAGTTATGTAAACGTTTACCAGAGGGTCAACAATATCTGAGATTTAACCCTCATGGTGAACACATGGGTATCTAGCCAGCACCAATTGTGGAAAATATCAATGTACCTGGCCAAAATGATGAAATTGATATGAACAATGGGGATGTATGGGGATGTATGATACGATATCATGGAACAATTGAAACGACCAAAGGTAGAGGTTATATTCCAATGATATAGTGGTTGAATTGTTGTTTTGCGTGCTACTCGTACATACCCTGCAAAAAGATGTAGGTTGGTATTACATATCCGGGTCCATGACCTAACAAAACTACTAAACATCCCAGACCATCCATGGAAAGTGTATGTACACAATTTTACACAACCTTTTTTTTAATCGAGCAAGATAATCCAGAGCTCGGCAATTAGATGTACTTAGATGTACATTCGGATGGCTTTGGATGATGACGTTCACTTAAAAAAAAACAACGATCAACGATCCGGGATGTGTCTAGCCGAGCTTCGTTCTGTTCTGTTGCCCAACATCAACCATTCGGGGGATCAAACAACCACCTAAGATTTTGTCTGTACACCCCCTGTTTGTAAGATATACAGTACGTATATGTAGATACAGTAAGTGTGTATAATATACCCTCTGGTAATTTAACATAGCTATGGAAAATCACCATTTTTAATGGGAAAATCCACTATTAATGGCCATTTTCAATAGCTACGTTAAATTACCAGAGGGTACAATAATATACACAGTTCCAAGCTCCATATTCCCATCCAATTTCCAATGCTGGCCATGGTTGAGATCTCTTCAGTGGTTGGTTTGAGCATAACATACCTCAAAGCCTCGATTTTCTCAAAGAAACACACATAACATACCTATCTAACATCATGCAGCCACCTCCCATTCTAGATGAGAAGAATTCACAATCATCCCAATCATCCCAATCATCCCCCATAAACCAAGTATTTCACCACGTAGTATACTACCCTTTTAAACATCACCAGGCGTTATTTCACCACTGCTCCAAGGCCGGCAGTCCCTGCGCCTGTGGCAGTTCATCTGCCACAGCTGTTTGCTGACGCCCTTCTCAGAGGACCAGGCGCGAATGTAGCCGTCATCCTGCAAGGATGGGACTGCTACCCTCTGGTAAACATACAAAAAGCTATTGAAAATGGCCATTTATAGTGGATTTTCCCATTAAAAATGGTGATTTTCCATAGTTATGTTAAATTACCAGAGGGTAAGTGACGGAACGGGACAACGGGAACAGCAATGTGGTAAGCCATGGTTAAAAAAAAGAAAAACATACGAATAAACCACCAAGATCACCAGAAATGGATGGGTATCTATAGCTAATTCATGAAAAATGTGGGTTTACTAGTTTGTGATGGGCTTTATCACATTGCCGTTAACCCTCTAGTAATTTCACGGAGCAACTTTTACCAGGTTGGTTTTTCTTTTCTTGAAGAGCAAAACGGCATGGTACTTTTTGGATACGCTCAAGTAATTTGAGATGGCATGGAAATTCCCCATGAGTTGTTTCAAAATTGCTATTTTAGGGGGAAACTGATGATACTGATGGTTACCCTCTGGTAAACGTTTACATAGCTATAGAAAATCACCATTTTGAAGAGGTAAATCCATTTTTATATCCTCTATCAATATGGGGTATCTTCAATAGCTATGCAACAAATTACCAGAGGGTAATGACTAACATAGCTATTGAACATGGCCCAGTCGAAATAGTGAGTTTTCCCATGAATAGCATGGTGGATCTTTCCATAGTTTTTTGTAAACGTTTACCAAGAACTTTAGAGGTGCCCATAGTGCCCAAAGTGCAGACCCAAGGTCATCGACCACCTGCGGAGTCCCTTAAAAAGCCGTGCCGTTAGTGTCGAGTGACGTAGGCTGCAAGAATCTCACCGTCCCCGGCAAAGACCTGGATGGATCCAGAGCCGGACTTGGCAACAGCTTTTCGGGCAGGATGGATGCCGGAATCTGGTGAAAACTGGGGACTGAAGCAGTACCCTCTGGTTATGACTAACAGTTCGCCATGGTTTTTCGATGGCCCTAATCGAAATAGATGGTTTAACTATTAAAAATGGTGATTTTCTATAGCTATTCTAGCTCCAAGTTACCCAAATTCAGAAAATGTACATATACTATGAATCCATCGTACTCCAGACCTGTCTCTTTGGACCCACTGTTTTCCCAACCTGTTTCCCTGTGTGTGACATGTTT
>Ga0126342_10021485_pt1:0-7500 | contig 10758 bp, 13 predicted proteins | sample Cyp1metagenome_FD_92528 | JGI IMG/M metagenome (GOLD analysis project Ga0126342, IMG submission 92528) | Coral microbial communities from Lord Howe Island, Old Settlement Bay, Australia - Cyphastrea 1 metagenome | ecosystem: Host-associated > Invertebrates > Cnidaria > Coral ... | reverse complement strand
AAAGTTCGGGTGTCCACGATGGGGTTGAAGGATGAGGATGCACCACATTCTCAGCAACTCATTTGTGGGGATCATCCCACTCAAGTCAGACAGTCTTGGGTCTCTTCTGGCCTGACTCATTTGGTTGAGTTGCGCCGTTTGCTGAGCTTCAACCTGCCCAGCCAAGGTCTGAATTGCGTGAATTGCCGCTCTTGCTTGAGCCAACTCACGCAACAACTGCTGTTGCTGAGGCTGACCCTCCAGGTCCCCCGAAAGGCCTTGTTTCTTTCTTCTTTCTTAGGTCGTGGAACCGCCTGATAAAGGCTGTCAGCTGTGGCTTCACTGGCTTGAACCTCGTCCAAATGCTGTTGGGCAAACTTGGCAGCAGCTGGCCTGTTTGCCTTGTGCGTTCGTCGCACGAAGAGCACTCCTCTGGCAGGCCGCTCCTTGCAACTGACTTAAGTCGAAGTGGATGAAGTGGCTTGATTTTACCGGGCCGCAGGACCAAGGTTGTGTCACCGAGCCTTTTTACTCGCACACCGGCCTCAGTGACGAGTCTTTTGGGCCGTCCACTCCTCACACGCGGCTTCTGCTTGGGATCAGTTGTGTCTTCTAGCACAGCTGTCCTTGTGGCCGTGTCTCCTGATGAGCTGCCCCGCCCAAGCAACTCTGGGAATCGGGCTTCGGCCCTGTCTTGCTGCGTGAGATCATCGCTGGACAACCAACACCGCACGAAACACCTCCAGTTGCCCATCTGGCGGACATCATGCCGATGGATCAGTGGATGAATGTACAGGAGTGAAAAGGGGACGTGGAAGAGAGCTCCTGAAGATGGAATCCCACAATGTTAAGACAGACATTACGTGGAAGCAAGCCAAAGACATGGGCTTGAAGATTGTGAAAGGCAGATGGGTAGATGGCTGGAAGCCACTTCCGAACGATCCGCATGGAGTTCACTCCAGATGCGTGGCTATGGAAATCAACCATGGTCCCAGATCGTGTCTTCAGCAGCGCGCCGCAGTCGGAGTACCTTTGGCACCTGAACAAGGCCATGAACGGCACAAGGGAAGCATCAAAGTGTTGGAGTCAAGAAATCATCGGAACACTTAAGCCAGTGGGTTTCAGAACTATCGAAACAGTTCCATGCTCTACCATCCAGAATGGGGTGTGACAATGTCCTGCCATGGGGACGATTTCCTGGCAGAAGGCCCGGCCGAGGGCTTGGACAGATTGGACGAGGTGATGAGGGAAGGTTTCGAAGCGAAAGGGCTCCCCAGGATTGGAGATCCGGCTCACGGAGGCGAAACCACCTCAGGCGAACACTTACATCGTCTGATCACTTGGTCGCAGGCTGCGTTCACTTGGCAAGCAGATCCAAAGTACGCAAAACTCCTTGTCAAGGACATCGGCCTGGAAGGCTGCAAAGGAGTAGACACACCTGTGCCAAAGAAACAGGAAAGAATTCCAGGGATTTGGACAAAGCCCTGACAGCCGGGACGGCGCTGTATCTGTCGTTCGTCTGGAATAGCCAAGCCAACGCACTGCACAACCTCAGACGGAAACGGTTGGGCAGGTATCTGGCAAAATACCCAACAGAGACGTGGGTGTCTGAGCATCAGGACGGACCCAAGGAAATCCTGGTGCACACGGACTCAGACTGGGGTTCGTGCCAAGAGAGCCAAAAGTCGATGAGCTCCTCAGCCATCAGACTAGGATCGCACTTGTTGGACACATCGTGCAGCAGACTACTGCGGCGCTCAGTTCGGGAGAAGCTGAGTACGGATCGGCAGCAGCGATCATGGTGCAGAATATCCTCGCGGAGATGCATCGCAAATATAAACTGGCATGTCTGACAGATTCATCAGCTGCCAAAGGCATCTCAAAGCGACATGGGGTCGGCAGGCCTAAGCACTTAGAACTGAAAGAACTTTGGGTGCAGGATAAGGTCGTCGAAAAAGTTGAACTGGAAGTTCGTAAAATCGGCACCGACAAGAACGGGAGTGATATCGGAACAAAAGCCTTGGACGGCAACCGAATCACTCAACTAGTGGAGATGATGCCACTCAAGAGGGGCTTGGTACTGGCATCACTCTTCATGGCCGCAAAGGCCCAAGGCCAGAGGAATCTGGCGACGCAGGCTACAGCTTTCTGCTCTACCTGCTGATATTACACGTGTTGGCAGATAGGTCTTGTGCACCTTTGGAAGCGTGCAGGTCGAGTGATCAGATCGATCGGACGTCAGGTGCAACCCGAGAACAGAGACCAATCAACAAAACGTGATGAGCCCAAAAGACGCAAGGCGCCCACAGTGTCAGCGGGAATCCCCGCGACTACTGACCAAACTGGGTTCCCTGCGGGTAGATCCGCGGGAACAGCGGGATCCGGAGTTGCTCGAAGCAGCTCATCTTGTACAGCAGTACCAGTAGCCACACAAGCCAGTGTAGAACAACCACAACTGCGACAGCGCAGAGAGCCAGACCAACCAGCTCCTGTGCCAGATCCAGTGTGGATCATCGGCAGTGGTGAAAGGTACCACAGGTCTACCTGTGGAATGGCGAGTGCACAGTCTCATAGATGTGTTCAAATTGAGCGGCAAGAGGCCATTCAAGCTGAATACACACCATACAAGCAGTGTGGTGGATGACATCCGGCAGCAGTATGACAGCATGTCATAAAGCTGTGGAGGGGTGTCAGGAATAGTAGGCTACACCTGGCATCACGCCATTACATGTACAATTGAACTGACTTGGCTGCAATTCGCAGCCCCGCTTTGGCGCAAGCTAAGATAAAGTGAGATAGGTTGCGCTACTGTTGTGTGCTGTGACTGTGGTAGCATCTGTGCTACCTTGCAACAGGTGATGTGCCCTGGAAAAATGGTAGGTTTCGCCAGATGAAACGAGGCTCCTTATGAAGACCGAAGATGGCTATAGAAAGATCGCCAACGTCTTTGTGAGATGCCAACCAGGCGTCCCCGACAAATGGAAAGCATGGCTGGATCAGCAGGTCAGATAAGTGGCTCATGTTGCTATGGTTTGTCTATTTGCTGTCAATGCATACGTGTATGCTGTACAATGTGGCAAACCTGCTAACATCTGCAACAGGTACCCAGCTAATTACGTGTATTATTGGATATTTGACCCACAAAATCAGGATGTAATGGCTGATGGCTTATCTTTCTGTTTGCCACCTTATTCTCTCTGTGTGTTTGTTTGACAGGTATCTGTATATTATATACATGGGGATGTCTTAAAGCGGGCGGTTCCCCAATTTACCATGGGCTTCAATATTAAGTCACGGATTCAATGGTCATCCCTGACTTGATGGATATTTCGGAAATCTCCATTTCCATCTAATATATCAGATGTCGGATATTTGATTATATTTCAATCTGGAATCATATCCTAAAATGATGTTGTAAATATCTCCCAATGTTTTTGTTTTTTCCTAGTGATCATCGAGTCGAGTTCGCCAGGTAGTCACATGGCGGCGAAGGTGAAGATGCTGAGTCCGAAGACAGACCTTGACTTCGTGCGTGGCGAAATGGCACCCGATGGCCAGCGCTTCCCACAGCACGCGCTAGGCAGAGCAATAGTGATTTGCTGATGAGTTTTAGGTGAGATTAGTGGCAGGTGATGTCATAGGATGTTGGAATATGTTGAAGTATTATTGGAACGGGGAGGACCAGTGGCAAGTGGTTTCTAATCTATGTGCAGGTTCAGCATCAAAGCTTGGCCTTGGAGTGAGTCTGGTGGCACAAGACACACAGTTCCTGGGCAAATCGGCGAGGTCGATGTATGGAAACAAGGAACGGCAGATGGTTGGTAAACGATTGGTACTGGTAATGCTGCAAAAAAAACAAAGATGATTCCAAAGAATTTTGAAGGATTCCCAACATATCACGGCACCCCATGTTTTTCGTGCACTCGTTTCATTGCACACGCAATGATGACAGCTGCGTGAGGTTTTCTACCACAACTGAGTGGACTGCTTTGGGAGGGAGCGCGGATGCTGCTACTTACCTCAAAGAGGTCGATACCCAAGGACTGCACCACTGGGGACACCACTGGATCTGGATCTTTAAGGCGAAACATCCAACATCTGAGTCCCCGCTAGGACCTGGAACCTTCCTGAAGCAGTGCAGTGAAGAAGAGCAGCAAGAAGCTGAGAAGATTTGCAACAAACATTGGGCCAAGCCTCTTCCAGAGGCATGTTTGGCATGGGCGGGCATCAAATATGGAATCTGTGGCACTCGGCCCTGTGTATTGGCCGAAAGGCAAGTCTGACTTTAGATTTTCACAGAAATTCTAAGAAAACAGCAAAAAGCGGCAAACGCAATACTAATTAAGATAATTCTGATGTAACAGAATTAGTGGCATTGAAGGAAACAAGAAGCACACACATCGTTTATACTTGCACACTTTAAAGTTGAATTATCATAGACAAACCACGACAGCAGATTCCAAAGCCCTCATAGTGGAGTTGAAGACTTGGATCTCTTCGTCCTATCTGTAACACTTCTACCACCTTCCCAAAGCGGCAGTTGAAACATTCAGTGTTTGTTGATTTCTCAAACGAACATTTCGAGAACACTTGAAATCCATGATCTCAATGCTTTCTGGCAACTGTGACAATCAAAAACTGGTTTCTGATTCTTCCCTTGCTGCCTGTGTCGACATGGCGACATCAGATGCAGGCGAAGGATGCATCTGCGAGCCATGCCATCTTTCTGGCGGACTGCGTCTACGACATCTGCGCCGGAGCAGGTGAGGTCGCAGCTCAACTGACGGCGGAGATCATGAGGATCGAGTGAGGGTTGACTAGGATGGCATTCTGGGAGTTATCTGGAATATATAATACCTATATGGGATATAGACAGATAGATATATACACATGTATTGTACACCAATCGGATGTATTGTGACTGTATTGAAATAGTCTGAATGGTTGCCCTATGGTGGGTGACAAGCGTGCTGACTAGATGAAGTTGACGTATGTTTTCAGGCTTTCACCTCAAAGAGTTTGTTTGAACTTGTCATTATCTTTTTGGTGTCCTTACTCTTTGAAAATGATACATAACGATACATAACTATTGTTTCAAGTATTCTCACTATGATGATGTTTCTTGCTATCATTGGGCCAATGTTCTGTGGCCATTCTTGAATACGCCCAACACCCAGAAGCTGCCTGCGAGAACTTGCTCGTTGCATTTCTGGGGGAACATTTCAGCGTAATTACCGGATCGCCCAATTCAGTAGTGACCAAGCTCAAGATTGCCCACAGCTTCATAATGCTCCATAATCGTCCCCAACTTTGTGTGGTTCAATGTCCAAATCATTCACTGATCCCATTTGATCCCCCAATCAGCTGACCCACTCATTCCTTTGCCTTAACAGCAACGGTCAAGGGCGTTGTAGATTCATCGAAGCAGATGTTGGTCCAAGAGTGCAGATGAATACCTTCTGCCGGCGGCCTTTGAATATCAATGCACCGGGGAAAAAAGTTGGCTGCATGATCTCTATATGGTGGGGTAGGCCACTTTTCATCTTGAGAATGCTCACATTGAATTACCACTATTTACCATTAATTTCTACGAGGTATTCTAATACCTAGAAACTTACCTCCAAAAAGCTGGTGGAACCATCAGAAACCAGAGGGCCAAGAACTGCTTGCATTTGAAGCATAGATTGTTTTTTTATGTATTATGCGAGATTTGTTGATGGGTCCTGCTTTTACAACTATGAACTCGCATATTAGGAAGGGACCTGTATGAAAAAGAACATGGTTGATATGAAAAAATATTATTAGAATCAAAAACATTATTGGACTATTGGACATTATTAGGATCAAAAAAGCAATAGAAAGAAAAAAAGAAGGAAGGAAAGAGCTCTGCTTTTGTTCTTGATTTCTTTAGTTCTTTAGTGTTCCTATTGTTCTATTATTTCTCTTATCACGAAAGGTGGCCCCGGTGGGGCTACCTTGGGTTTTGCCTTACGAAGTAAAGGGGAAGGTGGCCAGCCCCGTTACCTGATTATCCAGGAGATTGCTAGTCATTTCAGTACGCCCCCCCCCCTCCGCCTCCACCCACGCACCCTAAGAGCAGACCCAAAACACTGTTTTGTGCCTTTGGGGCAAAAAAACACTGTAAATACCGCTACCAGAGGAAAGAAACATGGTAAATACCTTGGTTTTGGGCTTCCGAAGCGTCAAAAACATTGGTATTCACGGTGCTTCTTGCTCCGCAAGGTGCAAAAACACGTGAAAACACAACCTATTTGACGATTGTCGGCCACTACGGGACTGAGAAAAAAGTTGCGGGGGCAACAGCAGCAGCAGAAGCAGCCGCAACACCAACAACAACAACAGCAACAGCAACAACAACAACAACAACTACTACTACTACTACAACTACAACTACAACTACAACTGCAAGCTCTAGATGGCAGTGTTCCCTGCCGGACCCGAAGAGCAACCTCTGGATCGGAGTGATCCCCGCCGGACCTCCACCGCCAGCTCCGGATCAAAGTCTTCCCCGCCATCGGTATTTACGGTGTTTTTTGTCCCGAGAGGTGCAAAAACACGTGAAAACATTTGACGATGTTCGGCCACTACACAACTGAGAAAAAAGCTGCAGGGGTAACAGCAACAACACCAACAGCAGCAGCAGCAACAACAACAACAACAAGAAGAGCAGCAGCAGCAACAACAACAGCAACAACAACAACAGCAACAACAACAACAACAACCACAACCACAACCACAACAACAACAACAACAACAAGCAGCAGCAGCAGCAGCAGCAGCAACTGCAACTGCAGCTGCAGCTGCAACTGCAAGCTCTAGATCGCAGTGTTCCCCGCTGGACCAGAACAGCAACCTCTGACAGAAGCCTTTACACAGAGCAACTTTTACGCGCAGATATTTTTACACACCGAGGTATGCGCATAGAAAAAAAATGTAGAATGTAGACATCTTTACACACGAATGTTTTTACACAAGAAAAAATTTGCACATACCGATGCTTTGTGCAAAGATACCTTTGCGCATGTACATATACGCTCATAGGCGTTTTTACGGCATAGATAATCCTTCGCACTACTACTACTACTACTACTCCTCCTCCTACTCCTACTCCTACTCTTACTCCTACCCCTACTCCTACTCCTACTACTCCTACTACTACTACTACTACTCCTGCTGCTACTGCTGCTACTACTACTACTACTACTTCTTACTTCTTACTTCTTACTACTTACTACTTACTACTTACTACTTACTACTTACTAACTACTTGGTTCCCGACCCATAGACGGCCGTCTGGTTTTAGGAATTTTTCATCAACAAAAATGTCGTTTTCGCTACAGCGAAACGTCATTTTTTCTCATGTTGACGTGAAAAATGGGGTTTTGAAAATCTCCAAAACTACTTCGTTTTTTGACATAAGTTCGTGTTTTTTTGGGATGCAGCACTTTTTTCCTTCTTCTCAGAAGCGCTTCATTGCTTTGACGGCCTTGCAAAGTTCTT
>Ga0126342_10021484_pt1 | contig 10758 bp, 8 predicted proteins | sample Cyp1metagenome_FD_92528 | JGI IMG/M metagenome (GOLD analysis project Ga0126342, IMG submission 92528) | Coral microbial communities from Lord Howe Island, Old Settlement Bay, Australia - Cyphastrea 1 metagenome | ecosystem: Host-associated > Invertebrates > Cnidaria > Coral ... | reverse complement strand
GGTTGAGGTCCGGCAGGGAACACTGGGCGTGGATGGTCGTGGTTGAGGTCCGGCAGGGCACACTGACGTGGATGGTCGTGGTTGAGGTCCGGCAGGGAACACTGAGCATGGATGGTCGTGGTTTGAGGTCCGACAGAGAACATTGTGGATCGCGGGTCGCAGTTGGACGAGGACGACGAGGACGACGAGGACGACGAGGACGACGAGGACGACAAGGACGACGAGGAGGACGAGGAGGAGGCAGGAGGCAGGAGGCGGCAGGAGGAGGAGGCAACTGACATAAAATCTAACAACCCTCACCTGGCAGGTGGGGAAAAACAGCTGCCTGCAGCAAGCAAGGGTTCAATCACCTTGGACAAAAAATGGTATGGCAACTGCAAGAAACGTGGTTTTGCCCATCGCGTGAAGGCACACAACAATCTTTGCTTGGTTTACACCAAGTTTAATGCACTCTCATATGGTGACAAGTTATCGTTTTTTGGGGAGGCTATCGCTTTACATGGTTTGGTGCACTTTCTCAACACGACTGGATCCTCCCTTACTAAAAGTTTTAGAGTAGTCTACGCTTATTTTAACCGCATCTCATTGAGAATCTCGTATGTCAAGAATACAATGACATAACTAGGGATGGTTCACCAAGATGGTCTTGCCTTGAATGGGTTCCGTGGTCGCAATGGTTGCATGTGCCATAGTCTGGGCCAAGCACATGGTGCCCAAACTCACACCGGCTGACAGGTCGGTGAGGAAGTACTTGGCCTTATAGGTGGACAACCAAGAAATGATAGGCACCCGTGCCATCAGTCTGGGGCATCGCTCCCCAGCTCCAGCCCCAAGTTTCACATATGGAGCCTGAGCCATTGCAGCCAATGATAGCTGCAGGCATCAAAGCCCTGCTTAGCTGCAGGCATCAAAGCCCTGCTCAAGCCAAAGGCTGGGCAAAAGGCATGCGGCGAGATGAAACATGATGAAACTAAGTTTGGTCAGACCTGGAGAATTTCGGGAGATGATGCGGTACGACCAACAGGCTCGAGGCTTTGGGGCTGTTTTGGGACAAGCAATAAAACAATACAGAACATGCAGTCCCGTTCCCCTCTTGTTAATTGTGCCCAGTCGTGGCGTTGGAAAGTCCATTCACCCAGGAAACTCATTGGTGAGGACATGTGAGAACGAATAAAATCCAGTTTTCCTTGGGGATGTTGAAATTTCCCAGTTGAAAACCCAAGCTCCAAATATCTCCTGCTAAAGCCGCCAAGGCTCATGCAAGTGCTTGAAGGCAGAACAGCTACTGATGAATGGAACATGCCACCTGAGGCGGACATGAGAAAGGACGTTTTGTTGCCCACAAGTTCATGTATTATGTTCTATATCGTTCTATTATCACTAGATAAGAGTACGAGGTGTCATCGCCTGTTCTCCTATACCGCAAAATAGTTACATGATCCTTTTTATCGTTCAAAGTCACATCATGTCATATCAAAACGAGCATGTCATCATGTTTTCCTGGCACCGGGAGATAGAATGTGAATCTAGCCATTGTCCGCACCGAATCCAGTCCAGTTCAATGTGTTTTAGGCCCTGGCTCGCTCCGGCCAAAAAGCCGAAGGTAAGGAGTCCAACCTCAGCAGTCACGGTGCATCTCTGGCATGTGCTAAAACTTGACATGAAAGGTGGACTAAGAAAAGTCGAAAAACTTGCCATAGCTACACACAACGAACCAACCATGACCATCTACGTGTAGCTGGCACCATCGCCATGTGGCTGAACGACCAAAGGATTGCGACACAGCAGCACAAAAGAAAGCTTCCTTGGAGGGCGGGGTCAAGCAGGAGAAACGTGACAAAATGTGTTGCTCTGTGCATCTGTCAACTGCAAACTTTGGGCTTCCTTGGACACCCCTCATCTGTCAAGGGGCTAGCAGCGGCTAGCCAGTTCACGCCACTTAAAGGACTTGCATCCGCTTATCCAAACATGTCCAATCTAAAACAGCTTGACTCAGCTTGACAGCCTGACCAGCACCAAGCACTACCTACCTAGCTAGCTCCAGGCCTGTGCCATCCCAATGTGGTCATTTTGGACTAGGATTGGACCAGTTTCAAATGATTGCTTCCAATATTATGTCTATTCATAATACACACACACACATATATATATATATATATATAAACATGTATAATATATATATATGTGTGTGTGTAATATATATATATGTGTGTGTGTGTATGTAATATATACATATATATGTATATACGAACTGGTAATTTAGACTACCTCCGGGAGGGTTTCCCTTGGCCCACCCGGCCATTTATTTAAACATACGGAATCCAATTTGGGTACATAGATTTAAATATACGGATGGAACTGGTGTCACATACTACCTCCGGGGCGTCGCGGTCTCGCCAGCCCTCCACATGTCGTTACCGTATACAGTGTGTATATGTTATATATATATATATGTGTGTGTGTGTGGGTGGGTGTGTGTGCATTTATATTTATATTATATTATATACACTCGTATCTATCTGCCTGTCTGTCTGCCTGTCTATCTACCTAGCTACCTACCTAGCTCTCTATCTATCTATTGAATCTATCTATATTTATAATCAAATTTATATATGTATATCATATATACTGTGTGCGTGTGTGTTCCGGTGAGACTGCTCTTGGTCGCTCAGGCAGTACTTGAATGTACTTGACATGTTGCAACGCCCTCACCTGATTCCACCTGCTTCAAAGCATCACATGCTGCAGAGATGGTGCCAAGGCTGGCTCTCAGAAGATAGAAGGCCTGAACCTGGATTGCCAGACTACAAGAGGTCAAGAAAGGTGAGGACCCAGTTCAAGGCAAGTGAAGAAGTTGTTCCTTTACATGCTTCTAGTTTGTTTCTGTCGTCATAAAAGGCGGGTCCTATCTCAAGGGTCCTATCTCATCATCGTATGTGTGCGTGCCGGTGTCCTGCCACACGCACGCACGGATATATATATATATATACCGTGATTGTATATATATATATATCATACAATATGTCATGACATTTTATGGTGTGTGTGGGTGTGGGTGTGTGCATGTCTTGGCTTCTAGTTCCAGCCTTGTCAAGCCCAAGAAATCTGGCCGCACGAACAGGTAGGGCATGTAGCTCCACATAGGCATACCTCGGCCAAGGCAGGCCAAGGCATCATTCATGGGACCTTCAAGGGGCTGGAGATATGTACCTACTACAAGCATCTACAAGCCATCAATTAGCTCAACATGGTGTACTGTAGTATCTTGTCTGACCAAATGTGCATAGGGAAGTCGGTGTGGTGGCACACAGAACATGAGCCCATTGGAAATGGCAAACCCTGGATGGCCAATGTCAAGCCATGGCGCGACCTCAGGGCAAACTCAGGCGAGTATTCCTGAGGCGCAGGAGATGGAAAAATTCGGATGACTTCAGGTGAAAAAACGCTGGGAATACCTGCACATGCAGTGCTGGGCCAAGTAAGGTGAATGAATATGAATGGTCTCACTAAGTGGAATTCAATCTGCCGCAAGATCAGTCAGCAAGCCAGTCACAAAGTCGTCAAGCCGAGACGATGTGCTTAAGACACTTGCACCCTTCCAATTAAGATGAATTAAGCCAATTCAGCTTTGTGCAAGGCGCCAAGTCTTTGGAGAAACCTGCGCATCAAAATGATCCTTTGGTCCAGCCAGTTGAGGACAAGCATCCCATGTTTGCATACCGCTGCCATAGGTGACATAGTGAATCGGCTCCTTGGCGCAGCTCAGCCATTTGGCCACCAATTTGGTCGAAAACGAGGCATCCCCAGTTCCAAGTGATTCTTACGATGGCGATATTCGGGCATACCCTCTGGTAAACGTTTACATAACTATGGAAAATCACCATTTTTAATGGGAAAATCCACTATAAATTGCCATTTTCAATAGCTATGTTAAATTACCAGAGGGTACATCATTCTACCAACATCTTTGCAGCTCTGGCGCTACATAGTTGAAGGTCTCATCGCAGTCCATGATTGGTGCCTGAGGTCAGCCAATTTGATCAGAGGAACCTCCGGGTTCCCCCTCCGTGGTCGCCGTGGTCTTCTGAGAGATGACTGAAGATGACCATAGATTGTGACCCAGGATGGCCACAAGGACAAAGTGGCTGCCCTGTGCTAAGTTCAGGACAAGATAGGCACAAACCAAGCGCACCAGCAGCAGGCAGCTAAACATGGCTTGCCTTGTGGTTGGACATTGGATTCTGCTGGGGTCACCATCTACCCGTGCAGAGATGTTGTGACTGTTCAACATTCTGAAATCTCCTCCATGATCTCAATGCTCATGATCTGAATCTGTGGAACCCACTGATGTTTCCTTCCACTGCCAAGACACATGGAGCCAGGCTTTGTGGCATCATCCGCCATTCGGCCAAGTTTGCCGTGAGCAGGGCACGATTGAAACCCCCAGTGGGGTCAAGGGAGGGCACAACATGGTCATTGCATGTCATTGCATTTTCTGTGACTCACCAAACCCGCCAAATGATGCCAAATGCAGGTATGGTATGGATGTAGGTGTTGAATGATGTTGAATGGCTTGCCGCAAAAGGCGATGTTGTTGGATGGAATTGTTGATCATTGAAGCCAAGCTAGACTTTGATCTGCATGGAATCGAAGTGAACACGGACTGATAGCTTGTTCTCAAACTTAGTACTCAACTGCAGCACCATGGCACCCTTGTGTGGAGAAAGAATGATTCTCCTTACTCCTCATGTTAAGTCTTTTGGTGGTGGCACCCACGCCAAGTTCCCTGTCACTTGATAGTCATATTGTCAAATGAGTCAAATAGTTGTCACCCAGTGGTGGCACAAACGGGGCTGACTGTCCTGGTCTTCGTCATCCCCATCCCTTAGCAGGAAGAATCAAGAAGATACGGAAGAGACAGTGATGTGACAATGATGTGACAATGATTTGACAACGACACAACTTGTAGTTGATGTCGCTCTATTTACAGTGTGCCACAGTGTGCGCTTTATCTGCCTCTAGCCGTGTGAAACTGTTGCAAGAGCTGGTTTGCAGGACAGATAGGACAGTTTCTCTACCGAATTAAGGCCTGCGCTGCTGCTTGGTGGCCTGTTGGAAGGCTTTTTGCACTTCCTGCCACTCTGATGGAAGAGATCCACTGTCAAAGGCACCACTAACAGCGGGTGGCTTAAGGATCTTCTGCGCATCATTAACTACATAGGTCCGTCATGGTCCGTCCTTTCGAGCCAACGGCAGCGCTCGCCTTGCCCGACGCTTGAAGAGTGGCTCCACCTGCCAGCGGTTCCCACGAGGTCTGTGCCGATGGGTCCACGCAGGTGGGATTGGGATGAGGGCTATGTTCAAACATCTAAAATAATTACATATCCAGTCCAACCCACACTTAGAGATCTTTGAGGTCACCGCAGTATTCGACCAAATTGCAATCAAATGCATGTGGCTCCATGTGCTTACAAATAGAGAAGACAAACAGAATGTGAATTCAAAAAACGCTTTGGGCTTTGAGTGTCCGCATGGTCCTTACCTACCAAGCCAGCCAGCATGTCTGGCCCCTGTTCCAATCAGGACAGCCGCACTGCTGAGCGCAGCTCAGAGGAGACCAAAGCCCTTTGCCAAATCCGATAGTCGTCCTCCAGGGCCGTGCTCTGCATGGACAAACCGGAGGGGGAACCAGACTCGATGCTGTCCTCTCTTTCATTCTTGGCCTGGATCACTCCACCGTGCGCTACAGTATGTGACTTTGGGATACTTTTGGACTAACATGGACTAACTTGAGGGTGCCCTGGAAGAACACACCCAATGCAGGCAACATGCAATGCTCAAGACATGTAACACACATTCGGCAAGCTGCTGTTACTGAAAACTCGTAGTTACACGTAAATGTCACCAGAATGGAATGCACTATACATATATACTTCTATTTTAAGTGAAAATGTGAACAAAGGTCATGATATGTCATGATTGTGAGGAGAATGATGCTGATGAATACTGATGATGGTCATAGTCATAATGCTGGGGATGGTAGTGGTGGTAGTGCTGGTGCTGGTGCCTGACACCTGCCTTTTTAGGGTCATGCCATGGCTGTGCCTAGTACAATGGTGGGTTAGAATGGCAAGGAAGTGGGAATGGCATCAGCACTGAAGATCAAATTTAGGAGACTCGGAATGGCATGGGCTGGCTATCGGATATCCTTGGACATAAGATGGAATGAAGGCCAGGCACCTACTTTCAGCTTCAACTACAGGTGCCAATGCTATCTTTCTTCCATTGTTATCAAGCCATTGTCACCAAGCTCGGTGTCCGTCTACGCCAAGACTCAACCTTGAAGCGCGGCGAACCGTTGGTGCTTGATGGTGCTTGTTGGTCAGCTCACCATCCAAATGAAACGATTGAAGATCTATGAAAATCTGAACACTTTGGGGATCTGTGGGTATCTTTGGGGTGCTTCCAGCTTGAGCTTGTTTCTTTTGCATCCTTTCCCTGCACTTCCCTTGACTTCATGCTTACTTTGATCATCTTTGATCCACCTCAGGCAAAGAAAAAATGCGACACAAGCTCCTGCAATCCGAGCCTATTTGAGATTATTGCTCCAAGTCGACGTGAGTCTTCATTTTTCTCTTCTTCAACTTCTGGCTTCGTAGGTTCCCACCGTCTTCAGCTTCGCATTTATTCATTTCTTTAACTTGCTCTTTCCTTTGACCTTCCTTTCCTGCTGTTTTCTTCTCCTTTTGCTTGCCTTTGGCTTTTGGCTTGCATATTCAACTTGCCTTTAGCTTTCGCATGCTTTTCCTTTTCTTTTCCCTTCGGCTTTTGCGTATTTTACTTCTTCGCGTTCTTTTGCTCTTGCATGCTTTTTCTTATTCGCCTTCCTTTAGCTCCCGCAAGCTTTTGCTTGCCTTTGGCTCTTGCATGCTTTTGCGTTTTTGCTTGCCTTTAGCTTTTGTGCTTATGCGTACTCGCATGCCTTTGCTTTGCGTGCTTTTTCTTAACTTGGTTGCTTCAAGGCTTGAAGACTTGTATTTCCTGTTTCCTTGAAAGAGTTTCGACTGGCAGGAATGATTCCCCCATAACATGGTATTATGTACATTCGTTCCAGTTGCTCGTCGGCACCAGCCGAGCAACGCCTTTCCACTATAGCCCAGGAGGCACACGGCATGCCACACAGAAGCTGCACATGTCGAGTCTCCGACCTGTTGTCTTTGACCTTCACTTCCCCTGTTGCCATGTAAACTTTTCATGACCCTTCTGATGCTTCTTTGCTGGTCTCCTGCTTTGCTCCATGACTTACCCGTTACCTTACTCGGAACTTTGCTTCAACTTGTTTGGGCTTTTCTGGCAAATGCATTACCTTCAGCTTTCCTTCCTGGATCCTTTCTTCCTCATCAGCTACATTTGCAACAACTGTGGCACAAAACAGTCCGCCCAAAAATCATGTGCATAGCTTTGGGGGCAGGAGGCTTCACAATGTCTGCTTCATCTTGGCTTCCTCCCTGCCAGCTTTCTTCACTTCATTTCATAGAATGACCTAAATGGACGCTGAAAGAATGTGTTGATGTGGAAGAGGGTTCCAGTCGGCGCACTTCTTCACGAATATTCAGACAGCATCTGCAGACTTTTGGGAAGGACTGTCCGCAAGGTGACCCCTTTGTCCTTGCACCTTTTCCCGAAACTCTTTGCTTTTCATATCTTTTCATAGTGACTGACAAGGCCAACATCCTGTCACCGAATCCATACCACAACGCAATACATCGCAATATACAACAGCAAAGAGGAGCAACGACACGGCGATTCTGATCCAAGGCGAGTGGAACTGCAGCCATTGGTCAATGATTGGTTTGACATCTCAACACTGAAGCGTCTGAATATCAAAACAGGAGATGCCACGCAACTGCTTATACTGCTTGTGTTTTTCTTGGTCTTCGCCCTTCTCTGCAGGATGGACGCGCGACTCGAATTTGGAAACACGAGGAAAGTTCCAAAACAATCAGCATTTACATCCCTGATGCTTACCCAGTCTACCAAAGCTCGAAAACGGATCAGGCTGGGACTGGTGATAAATACGCCAGCAAGTCGAATCTCATCATAAGAGATTCAATGGGCATGAATGGGCAAAGTGGGGAGAGGCTTAAAAAGACGCCCCATATGCCCATTCACTGATATTGAGGGCTGCAAGTCCAAGTCGCCTCCAAGCATGTTCCTTACAATCGCTGGCTCCCGCCTTTAGCTGCACTTCTGGAAAGTTAGGTCCCATATGGTCCCATGGTTTTTCTGGAGTCGGCTGCCCTTTTTCCATTGCCACCAGCCTTCCTTATCGTCCCCGCCTCAGGATAGATTCGTGGCCGTTGCGGGGACCGGGACCCCCATTGCTGATGACCAGATCCACCAGCCTTGCGCCTCTGCTGGATCCCCCCAAAAAAAAGTCCTCGGAGATCCCTAGAACTCGAAGCCAAATGAAGAGAATGTGCCTTGGAGCAGGCAGGATGAGCCTTCTGCAGCATCTGTTTTAACAAGCACGATTGACCAAACATAGAAGGAGAATGTGATTATATGATATTATATGTGATTATATGTGTTATGTACGCTCTAATTACTAATAAATCATCTAATAAATCATCTAATAATCTCTAACACGTGTTTACAATGCACATTCTCATCTGGAAGTTGCTCACATTTTTCCACCTCTTTCTGGCGTCCATTTCCCCCGGTTTCTTCGTTAACGTCAGTGGGTGCCCTTGGGGCCCACAGCTCAGCAACCCTCAGCCGCACAGCTGCATCTCAGCTGTGCTGGTCAGCAGCATCAGCAGCTGGCAAAGAAGTCATCCCATCCATTCCCAGGATCCTGGTATGGCAGCTCCCTCGGATGTTCCTTAGCTGGCTATGGTTTTGAGGGGCCCCAGCAAAAGGCTTTGGGGTATGGTAGCCTCGTGTAGCCGCCAGTCTTGCAAGAGCTCTTGCTTCACCACTGAGATGCAGCAAGCAATAGTCAGCACAGTTCAAACGCCAAATCTAGTGACCATCCAACATTCATGCCTGCCAAATGATTCAAATCTTCATAGCACTTTGCCATACTTTGCCAGGGTCAAGCCACGTCCACATTGCAATAGAAGTTGGCTAGATCTCTGTTGCTCCGCACTGGCGGATTGTAGGGCGGGGTAAGGCTCCGATTCTTCATAGCCTTGGCGCCACATGGCGCCACCAAGTTGGTCACTTGGAATTGCAAGCTCCCACGAGCCCGAAAGACAGCAATGTAGTTTGGGGCGATGTGGAAGCTACACAAAAAAAACACAAAATTGACTCAAAATTAATTTGGATATTGCGATATATTGCGCATGGCACATGGCACATCATATTACGTCATTAAAGATGATGTTGGTAATTGTTCGTAGCTGTTAGGAATAGTACCAAGAAAGTTTTGCCCCTGGCAGCTGATCATGATGGCTGGTTTGCAAGCATGCAACGTTATGGTCGAAACCTGCATACCAGCTTTGCTTCCAGAGGTTTGACAAGCCTCCTGTCTGTGCCGGAAGCCTCTTCTCCGGAATCTCACGCAACAGCCTGCCGAGCTCGTCGAGCTCGTGAAAGGGATGAGATCGACTTTGGGGGAATATGATGGGATGGGGTGGAGATTCGGAACAAAACAGCTGTATGCAATATTAGTTTCATATAGTTTCATGCAATGTCATTATATAATTCAATGAGGCCAAGACACCCCTTGATGAGATCTTCCGCAGAGCCCATCAGCAAAGCCGGGAATCTCACTCTTTCCTCGGGTCCGGAGTGGCAGGCTATGCTCTCTGCCCCTGGCCACTGGCAGTGGTGCACCAAGGTTGCTGGATATGAACTTATATAACCCATATCCACAGGAACAAACCCCATGTTCAATGGTAAGACGTGGTTTCTGGCATTTTGACTCAATTTTGCCATCAATCCAGTGAAAATGTGGACATCTTGGGCGGCACCCCTCCCAGCTACCACTGCAGCTCAAGCTCTATGCCCTTGTTGATCTTCACGAAGGTCCTGGGCTCGAAAGTTCAATCCCTTGGTCTATACTTGACAGCGTCATGAACTTCACAAATCTATATGCAAAGAAACTACTTTGAGAATCCAATATTTCAAGCTATGCATTCTGCTTTCCCATCACACCGCCAAGCTTCTGGAAAGGATATGCCGACTCAAAAGGCGCCTTTCCAGCCAACAGTTCGAAGACCAAAACGCCAAGCGCCCACCAGTCCACGTTGATATCGTGTCCGGATGCCTTTCGCACATGTTCATCAGCAAAATCTATAAAATGAATCAGCAAATATCGGCAGCACATGCGCAACTGCAGCTCTACAAATGATTGTCCGTGTTGCTCTAATCATGGGTTGGAAACGTCACCGCCTTGACCATTTCAGGCGCAAAGTAATCGGGCGTACCAGTGACTGTGTAGGTGCAATTTTGTTGCAAACTTTGCGCAGCCCATGTCCTCAAGGGCGAAACGAGAAGGGGGAAGAATAATAACTATGTGATATAAATATGCTTGCGGATGTAGGCATACAGGTGCACACACACAAATACATATCTATATCATCTATATCTATATCTATCTGTCAATCTGTCTATCTGTCTATCTCTCTGTCTATCTATCTATCTATCTATCTCTCTGTCTGTCTGTCTGTCTGTCTGTCTGTCTGTCTGTCTGTCTGTCTGTCTGTCTGTCTGTCTGTCTGTCTGTCTGTCTGTCTGTCTGTCTGTCTCTCT
>Ga0126342_10021483_pt1 | contig 10759 bp, 9 predicted proteins | sample Cyp1metagenome_FD_92528 | JGI IMG/M metagenome (GOLD analysis project Ga0126342, IMG submission 92528) | Coral microbial communities from Lord Howe Island, Old Settlement Bay, Australia - Cyphastrea 1 metagenome | ecosystem: Host-associated > Invertebrates > Cnidaria > Coral ... | reverse complement strand
GGTTTTGGAATTCCCAAGGTCACCAAGATGAAATCCCATGAGCTGAGATTTGGCATTTTATTAACTAGGCCAAGGATGCCAAAGATAAAACCCAAGGTCTGACAAACAAGCATAGATATATCACAGAAATAAAATCCCTTGGTCTAGCATCCAACATCTTCTCATTGTTTGAAGCCGTGCTCTGGATAAAATCCATGGGTCAAACGTGGCGCAGAACAAAGTTGCGCGGCAAAAATTCAGAGAAACTCACTGCCATGAGCAAACTGTTCCATGGTTGAAGATGGTTGAAGTAGTTTTTGAGAAGTGGAGAAACAGGCGTGCAAGGCTGCATGCGCACTTACATTGGGAAGTGCACGCAACCCCCCTTAAAACAAACCGGCGATACCCGTCTGGTATGCCTGGCTGAAATCCCTAGGCTGGAGCCTCGAGTTAAAGTCTTCAAACCTTTTTAGGGATTTCAGCCAGGGAAAATTTGATATCCATTGCCAGACACTTTGCTCCAGTTTCGAGGAGTGGGTCACTAAGTCACCAGAGCATGAGCATGAACGTTAAAATCAGCGAAACATGAACGTGAACGTTTATATCCCAACCCACCCCACCCCACCCCATGATCAACGTAACATCATCAGCGTAACATGAACATGAACGTTGACATCCCACCCCACCCCACCCCATGATCAACGTAACATCATCAGCGTAACGTGAACAAGAACCTTAACATCCCACCCCACCCCACCCCATCATCAAACAAAAACAGAAAAACGCAAAAAACAAAAAAAGCACCCAGGCACCTGCAGCAGCCATGGCAACTACTTGCTCCAGTTGGAAGGCTTGCCATGGCGGCCTATCTGGCCTATCTACCATACAAGACTGGTTGGTGGTTTCAACGGAACATATTGGTCGGTTGGGATCATCATCCGAGATAGGATTGAAGATGAAAATCTTAAATAACAGCCTCTGTACATCTGCTTATGCTACTGAACCATACAGAACCCTGCACCCTTGTCTTCACAAAATTGAGCTAACCAACGGATATTCCTCCCACTGGTGGCCCCATAAGTATAACATATTTGTATATATTTGTGGCGTGACCGTCGTGACCCATTCCCATCTTTTTTTAGCGCCACGCGGAGTTAGAGCTCGGGCGAATTAGGGCAAACTGTGTTCACACAGTTCCACAGCCCAGACGCAACCCATGCACTGCTTGCTGTCGAATTGGCGCTGTGACCTATCTGTACAGTCGTCATCCACGCAGCTGGAAACTTCGATGCTATGAGAGGGCATTATTTTAGAGCTAAGGTCATAGGCTGGTCGCATAGGATGCCATACGGTAGGTATGTGAAAGCCAAATTACCACAGGGGTAAGTTGACATCAGATTCAAATCTAAAATCCAGATGTTTATATATAGCTGATGGATTGTTTTTTTCTTGATCAAAATCAAACTCCAAGCCATGTGTTTGAACAAACATAACACAAGCCATGTTAAAATCACTGCAGCTTCCTGCGCCACGGATGCGGTCCTCATGCGCCAAACATCACCGCCCAGGTCAGCGGGCATTGCACAGGGAAGTGAATCATGTCTTTCATCATCCGGATGCAGTTGCCGGTTGCATCTTGACTCCGAATGAATAACATAAAATTATAAAATAGTATATACTATAGTATAAAACCATATAATATAATATAATATAATATAATGTAATATAATTTAATGTAATCTAATCTAATATGGTACAAGATAATAGAAAACAAATCAATACAATCTAATGTAATATAATACAATGTAATGTAATCTAATCTAATATAATTATTATATAATATAATATAATTATTATATAATATAATACAACACAATATAATTATACCATAACACAATATAATACAACAATTGGCTATGGTTCAAAACTCAACACACCAAATATATCCAAATATGGCTGTTCAACCATCGCCCCCCAAACATCAACCCAGAGGGGTCTCCCAAAAGATAGAAACGTTTTCCAGGTGTCCAACGTTTCCTGGTTGGTGGTTGACATACCCCTCTGAAAAATATGACTTCGTCAGTTGGGATGATGACATTCCCAATATCTGGAAAAATGATCCAAATGTTCCAAACCACCAACCAGTTTCTATCTTTTAAATTCGTTTCAGGGGTTGCTACTTATGGCGTGAACTGGTGGATAGGTGAGCAAAGCTGGTGAGGGATAGTTGCTATTGCCCTGGTACACATGGAGACACCCAAAATCATAAGACCACCAATCAAATCGAAACAGTTGCTGATTTTTGTGTTGAAATCAACATTTTTCTGGGTCCAAACCTATCAAAACCCCATCAAAACATCCCGAAATTTCTCATAAGGACCTCAAACATCGGGTCTGCAACATGATTTTCCTAGGTGAATCCTATGGCTATGGGTCCTCTCTGTCCTTTCTGTTCACACCAAAATACGTCTACTTTATCTGGTTGGTGGTATACCTACCCCTCTGAAAATATGAGTTCGTCAGTTGGGAAGGATTCGGAAGGATTATCCCATATATGAAATGGAAAATAACACATGTTCCAAACATGTCCAAACCGCCAACCAGTTATGGATGTTCATCTCCCCAAATATGGCAATGTTTCGCTGCTGACGCATCCCCATACCCTGAGCTCTCCCCCGCTGCCAACAGGGCGAATTGTCGCCGCCACGGGTGGCGAACGCGCCCAATCGCGAGGCGTCCTTGCCTGTAGAAGATGTTTTTAAACACCCCATGGCAACTATGTTTTAGTGATGTTTAGTGGAGGATTTACCATTCAGGAGGTGGTCATTGGCAGATGGGATTAGTGACTAAGTTGCCAGGATCGCGTTTGTTTTTTAATTTGTTCAAGTGATCGACCATCAAAAAATTGATAGACCATCAGAAATGATTCCAATCCGGGATGAATGATAATCATACATCATACATAGTCATGCACCAACCTACCCTCTGGTAAATTAACATATATAGACCCTGGCAGATAGGGGTTGGAAGACTAGGTTCCATTAAACATTGGTGATTTTCAGGGTCTATGTTTATTTACCATAGGGTAAATCAAAATTCCTTTTGGGACAGTTACCCCTTAGAATGCCGATCATTCCAGTGATGTCACCATCAAGCAATCTGCCTCACGGATGGGTCTCGGTCGGTCAAATCATTTTGTTGCTGACGTTGCGTCACTTCGAGATACCATACAATCCCACAAAAAAATATGTTTTGGGTAATGACTCATTACTGTTCCATTCCGTACAGTTCCGGTGAGGTTGCCAGGTGCATTTCCAGAAATGATCCGGCCAACTCGAAAAAAATCCGACATCTTCTCTGCATCTTTCTGCTGTAGGCAGAATCTCATCGGTTCATCTCCTGCACGGGGTGCTAGATCTGCCATGGGTCGATAGCTATATACAGGACCATCAAAATGGGATCTCCATAATGGCATCTGTAAAACAAGGCAAAAACAACCACATATTATGCACATAATATAATATATATATATATAATATATACATAATATAATAATATAGACATAATTGTATATATATATATGTATTTATATATTATACAACTATGTTCTTGTGTGAAAACAGTTTGGGTTGTGACACATGATCATTTCTCACAGCTACGGTCCCAACATGAGCTTTCAAGGTGGTGCCCAGTTTCAAAGCTGAGTTGGTGAACAGAACTACCCTTTAAAATGGGGTTTCTGGTGATTATAGCTGTACTTGGGAGGGTTTATAAACAACACTCCTAGGGGACACCGTGTGGTACATATACCTGGATCTTCACAATTTTTCGTCGCAGTGAAGTCGTGATAAATCCAATAAGATGGTGTAATGCCACTAAATCCCAGTATATCTCATTAAATCATTTTTTCAAATAAACACAAATTGTTGAAAAAAACTAGTTTCACTCTACCACGTTCTGACTCAAATCATCTTAAAATATCTTATATATATATATGTATTATCATTATAGTTATTATATCTAAATTTGCGGCCACTAGTCTCTGGAATTTTGACCCCATTCCGTGGACATGCCGCGACATGGTACTTGCAACTCGTTTTTGGTGTCCGTGAATGTCACCTCGATGCTCCAAACTTTGGCAACCGTTCGTGGATTTGCTTAAGTGACCCACCAAAAAATCTCTTCAGATTCCCCAAGTTGTGGAATTTCCCTTGGGAAAAGTAAACATGATCTTCAAAAAGTCCAGGTTTTGTCGTCGTGTTTGTTCTTCTTGTTGTTGTTGTTGGTGGTGGTGTTGGTGTTGTTGGTTGTTCTTGTTCTTGTTCTTGTTCTTGTTTTTCTGCTTGTTGCTGTTGCTGTTGCTGTTGCTGTCGTCGTTGTTGTTTACCCATGGGTCATCCCAGATCTGGTTGGTGGTTGACCCATGTTGACCCACCCCTCTGAAAAATGATGAACTCCGTCAATTGGGATGATTATCCCATATATGAAATGGAAAACAAGAAATGTTCCAAACCACCAACCAGTTATGATTTCTTCTGAATTCTACCAGATTCGGACAAGCATGTCCATAGCTATATCATCGTCTATTGCCACACGATGAAGCGATGCAATTCCACCCGCATTGAGGGCGAACATTTCATTTCTGCCCGCTGAGTGTTCCCGCACACTAAGCGGAGCGCGCTTCAGCAATTCTCTGAAATCCTCGAAGCCAGAGACGGTGTGACCTGGTCCTAGAAAAGAATCGCTTAGGTGGTTCCTAAAATATGGGTGATCCCAATTTCAACATCCCAAGTTGCTGGTCATTTTTGAAAAGGGGAAACCAATGGTGAAAAGGGTACCTCCATTTTAGCAAACACGCACATGCTTTTTTTATCAGTAAGAAAAAACAAATAAAACATAGGCAAAGGTGTTGCACTTAGTACAAAAATAGATAGATCCATGTTTGAAATGGACAGGGCACATTGGTCTAGTAGAAAAAGGGTACCAGTTGCGGGCCCGAAACTTAAAGATGACTGGGAAAATTCAGTATGCCACGTAATCAGAAGGTACCTGGGCAAGCAGATTAGATCAAATTAGCAAGGTCCCAAACCCAGGTTTTTTTTTAGGGGTGGTGCTAGTAGGAATTATTTTCACCCACGACTGAACATACCCTCTAACTATCCAGCTAACCCAGCACAAAAGGCAACATGAAGAAATGGCCAGCGTTCCCGGCGCTGATTCGCTCGGTATCTGATTCACCAACTAGGAAAATATTTCAGTGATGAATTACCTCAACAATCACGAAGCAAAAAAGTTCGGCAAGTGACGACATCCGTTCACATAATTTCTCAACATCATCCAAACCATTACAGAACATTTTTTATATGATTATCCGACATCAATTCATGACGAGCAAACATTTCCGTGGGGAGTTGCTTACAATTGACTGGACAATTAGTCTAATCCTTATTATCTTAGCTACACCGGGGTTCCCTCCCAAGTTACAAGTAGGTTTACAAACCCATCTATATAGCTATAGATATATCTCCGGAAACCCTAGTTAAGCTATACTTATTATATATTTCTTGATGCTTCATCCCAGTTAATGGGTTAGTTCACCGAGCTTAGGATTATAATGGGGCAATGTCCAGGCATAATTGGGGTGACCTACTCCGGTTCTTAAGTGGGATGAGCCGTAAATATCAATTTATCCACCTATATACTATGTATATATAATTATTTATGTATATTATATATATACACTTACATTATATAAACTATATATATATGCATGTATATATATATATGATTACATTCCGATTTACTAACCATTCAACTGAGGTTTCGCAGCAACTGCTTATTCATTTTGCTATGAACTATTATTCTAAATATACCCCTATTAAACATTGATAAATATTGGCATCGTCCCATTACAAAAAAAAACTTAATACTAATCTGTATATTATATATATATTCATATATATATATATACATATAATCCATTATATAGCATTATCCCATTCCAGAACCATTCATCTTATTTAACCATCAGTCAAACTCTTGTATATTTTAGATCCATTTAATACCATTTAAGGGCCGCCACCATTCTGCAAGCGTTTTAGAAAATCATGACTCGTTGCGGTCACTGGGAGCCCGCACGAGCTTGGATTGTCGCACCTTTGGCGTCTTCTCCATGAAGGGATTCCTGGATGAAGTCGGGCGGTTCACCACGGGGAAGTTTTTGGGCTGATGACACCCACCAACATCAGCTAATAAAAAATCTCAAACAGGTTGACAAAAAGCCCACCAGATAATCTTATTATAATATATATATATACGGTTCATTTAGTGAAATATGTGGTTGAAGGGTGGCTTAATCGGATGTTATGGGATTTAGATGAACTATTTACCAGGATTTTCATGATGTGACGGCTTCGATCTATTTCTTCCAGTAGGTTTTTGATGGGGCTTCAATGGCGAACTTCACGTGCTTGTGGCGATGATTTTGCCTTACCAACCCACCAAACCATTCGTGGTGAGGTCGGTGAGGATTCAAGTGAGATTACCCTCCGGTAAACTAACAGTTTGCTATTGAAAATGGCCATAGAAATAGTGGCTTTTCAAAGAAAAATTGTGATTTTCGATAGTTATGCAAACGTTTACCAGAGGGTATCATAGAACTATTAACTATTATTAATGTATGTTAGTTTACCAGAGGGTATCCATGTATGAAGATAGGCGGGAGATGACGCAGATGACCAACAAACCAACAGGGCTGGTTCATCCCCAGGACTCGGGTATATTTTCCCATATCTTATGGGAAAATATGGAAAATATGGGAGTGTATCCATCTTGTTTCCCATAATTTTCCCATAAGATATAAATGTACCCAAAATGATTTAATATAATTATATATATACACATATATTGTGTATGTTGATGTATATTGTATATATTAAAGATATTAAAGATAGATAGATTAGATTAGATCAAATTATATTATATTATTAGATTAGATTAGATTAGATTAGATTATATATAGATATAGCGAGAGAGAGAGAGAGAGACAAACAAACAGACAGACAGATAAGATAAGATAAGATCATATAAGATAAGATACAAGGATAGATAGAAAGTTAAATAGACAAATAGAAAGATGGATAGATTTGGATAGATGGATATATAGAAAGATGGATGAATGCATAGATGGATGGATGGATGGATGGATGGATGGATGGATAGATAGATACAAGGATAGATGAGTAGATCGATCGATTGATCGATAAATAGATAGATTGAATTTCGGCACTTGAAGAAGAAATGAATCTCTGGAAAATTCGTATTTGTATGGGAACAAACAACATTCATCATTGAATAATTTTGGCGGCTTTTTCGTAGGCGGACATGTTTGTGAAATCCTCATTTTGAGTGGGGACACAACTCCTCCACTTTCTTTCTGTTGAAAAGAACATATTTACTAGTCGCATTTAGTTTGTCTTGAGCCTTGATGATAGTGGATAGAACATGATAGAACCTACGTACTGACCACCAAAAAGACAGAAGTGGCATAAAGTAGGGCCGCATCATCCTTTACTTCAGATGAGCAGTGTTAGACACCCTCTGTCATTGGTTAACAAGGATTCGCAAACGGAAAATGGCTGTTGATAACCCGCAAACATATTGAGTAGTATCACTGCCTATACTAATCAGCTGATCATCATCTATCATATATACATATATGCATATATAATATATGTTTGATGGTTAAACACCTCACAAATGATGGTTAAATCTCCATTGAATTACTTTAATCCCTTCCCTCTATTCTTAAACAGGTTGCCGAAACCATGGTTTAGTCGTGGATTTACACGTAAATGGGGGCCATAGATTGAAGTGTTTCAAAAACCTAGAGGGATGGGATGATTCCATATTCTTCCACATACCAAAGGGTATAAGGTACAATCCATTACAATCCCATATTTTATAATCCCAATAATCACATCTTACATCCTTTAACATGTGGTTAATATGTTTTATTTGAAAAGCCATCTAGCGTTTCTACGCAATGGTTCCCAACTCCTCCCCGTACCCCGAACTTCAAAGTTGTAATCCAAATTTGCTGTCGCAGGCCTTCAAGAAAAAGTCATTTTCGTTGGCAGTTCCAATTAACACAGCTTCAATATTGATGCCAGGGACCGTGGGGGACTTTGAACATAACTTGTGACATTGTGTCTGATGGCTGTTTTTTGGAAGAACCCGGTATAGGACTAATGTGGTATGGTTGATCATGCTTTATCCCAAAATAATGGGATTAATCCATATTAATCTCATCTTATATCCTCATTCAGTGAAAATTTCAACTTCATTTTTGGTCATATCCAAGGTTTTTCAGGTGCAATCCTATCCTCAATCAATGGGATTCGTGCATCCAAGAGGCTTGATCACTCGCAGAGTCGCCTTGAGCTTGGACATGGAGGCCACAGGCGCACCTACGGGGCAATGAAGAGTTCATGGGATTTAATAGATATGGGCCTATGGGCCTATGGGCATAAATAAACTATTAACTCTTATTTAATATCTATTAATAAAATCAATCACTTTGTTGGATTTTATGGGCCTATGGGAATAAATATATACGATTTACGCTCTGGTAAACTAACAATTTGCGAACTGGAAGCCATGACACATGACCAAATGGTGGTCCCTTGGCTGTCAAATTGGGGGTAAAGCATCCATTTTGAGATGTCCTTTTTCAGATCCATTTAAGGATGTGGTATTCCAAAAAAAACTGTGGTATTCCCCCAAACAAATGTGGTATTCCCCTAAACAAATGTGGTATTCCCCCAAACAAATGTGGTATTCCCCCCAAAAAATATGTGGTATTCCCCAAAACACATGTGGTATTCCCCCCAAACAAATGTTGTATTCCCCCCAACAAATATGTGGTATTCACCCAAAAAAATATGTGGTATTCCCACCAAACAAATGTTGTATTCCCCAAAAAAATGTGGTATTCCCACCAAAAATATGTGGTATTCCCCCAAAAAATGTAGTATTCCACCAAAAAAATGTGAGATTCCCCCCAACAAATGTTGTATTCCGCCCAAAAAATGTGGTATTCTCCCCAAAAATATGTGGTTTTCCCCAAAACAATGTGGTATTCCCCCCAAAAATGTGGTATTCCCCCCAACAAATATGTGGTATTCCACGAAAAAATATGGTATTCCCCAAAAAATGTGGTATTCCCCTCAAAAAATGTGGTATTCCACCAAAAAATATGGTCTTCCCCAAAAAATGTGGTATTCCCCAAAATGGATGTCTGAAAATGGGGGTATTCCCCCAACAAAAAGTCCACAAATCGGGAAAATCCATGAGCATTTGCTGTTTGTTTACCAGAGGGTATCTGGGTTTATTTTTTGTGTCACTAACCTGAAATAAGGCCAGCTATGGGGATGATTCCCCTTATAAAAACCATGGGATTCCCGGCCATGGATTCACCAAAGCAATGAACGGCCTGCGATTTTTCAACGGTTTCAAAATGTTAAACAAACAACATAAAGTATCCAAACACAATAAAAAAACCATGGATTTTGAGCAAGAAAAACTATGGATGATTATGAATGATGGATGTTTAAAGAACTAAATGATGCAAACATGGGATCTACACCACGCAAATTTGGAGTTCACTGACTTCACCATGTTTGAACGTCCAAACGCCAACATGGGACCCCCACATCGAACACGTATCGTCAGTGCAGGAGAAGCGTTGTCTTATTTCTTCCATATTATCTTCTACATAGGGTTGTAATAGAGAAGGATCTACATCTTAAGGATGATGGTACGATTTGATTTATATACATTCGATCAATTTGGCACAATGCACTCAAACCATCTCAAACCGCACCTACTGACTACATCCACGTGTTTGGTATAGGTCTATAGGTTTAGTGATTAGTGTGGTTATATAGTGTGTCAAGAACTCTCACAAATATCCGTCTGGACCATTAGAGTCAGTAGAGACAATTCCCAAACGAGAAAAAAAATCCGTTGGGGATGATTTCCCTTACAATATCAACACCATCAGCATGAGGTCACTTGGTCAGGTCGTTAGATCACCCATCACCTTGCCGGCTGGGTGCCCTACGTGAACATGATCGTAGCCTGACACGTGCGACCGGTGCTTCGCAAGGTGGGCCCAATGAGGCCGATGATGGCCGGTGGTCAAAACATGGGACCTGAATATGGGGCATGATCATCCCGCCATCCTTACCTTGTACACATGAACCCCTGATGGATTTTTGACCATCCCCTGTGACAATGAAACATGTTTTTACCATGGCACATGTGACAGTTTTAATGAAGACAATGAGGATAAACCATTGGATTTCAGGGTGGATTTTAGGGTTACCCGATTTCTTATCTGAGAACAACCACCCAACCACTGACCCAACCACCCAATCACCCCGTCCCTTTTTATAAAATGGCAATTCCAATATCAAATCCTTATAAAATGGCAGTTCTTGAAGCTTATAAAATGGCAATTCTGCATGAAGGTTCAGCCACTCCAGAACCTTATATACTGGCAAAGTTGAAAAGGCCCAAATCCTGATTCGTGTCTTAACTATGAATTGTCATTTCATAACCGGGGGTTGTTCAGGAGGACTTTGCAGAAGGACGCATTAAAAAAAAATACTTTACTTCGTGTGATCCCCACCATGACATTTATACATGTTCTTACTGGCACATCTTCTGGCATTCTATCTGACATATCTTCTGACATTCTATTTGGCATTCTATCTGG
>Ga0126342_10021482_pt1 | contig 10759 bp, 11 predicted proteins | sample Cyp1metagenome_FD_92528 | JGI IMG/M metagenome (GOLD analysis project Ga0126342, IMG submission 92528) | Coral microbial communities from Lord Howe Island, Old Settlement Bay, Australia - Cyphastrea 1 metagenome | ecosystem: Host-associated > Invertebrates > Cnidaria > Coral ... | reverse complement strand
AGCCCAGTTCATATCGACCAGCACCTAGTTGGAAAGTGGTAACCCAGATTTAAATACATGGTATGGTCAATAATTCGGTAGTCAAAAAATAATCTGTTGCCGGTTATGTTCATTTTCCATGTGCAGTTTCCACATGTTTCTACCTATCCTTTTGGTTGGGGATGAGCGGCGCATCACCTCAAACCATTCAAAAGGCTTCATGTCTAACTGGGGTAGCCCCTGGTAATGACTAACAGTTTGCTATTGAAAATGGTGATTTATAGTGATTTATGTAATGAGACTTATAGTGATTCAATGGGATATTAATGGGATATACCCTCTGGTAATTTAACATAGCTATTGAAAATTGCCATTTAGTTCGTGGATTTACCCATTAAAAATGGTGATTTTCTATAGCTACGTTAGTTTACCAGAGGGTACCCTCTGGTAATCAAACATGGCTCCACACTTTCCCAATTAGTTGGGTGATAATTCCCAGTTTTAAACCTCGATTTAGAATGGATTTTTCCCATATTTTCCTTTGATTTCCACAGCTATAAAGCTTCAGGTTTTTGATGGGAATTTCCCAGCAGTCTGAATCCATGTCTGACATGGTCAAGTGTCGCATCCTAAAATGGTTGGGATTTATGATTTATGGATGTTTTTTTTCCCGTCAGTCATATGGTAATTTCCTAGGTTTTACTGATTTTCACACATTTTACTGATTTTTGATTCTTTGATGATTTGGACATCCAAGTAAACAAACATATCTGTACGATAGTATAGTTCTCAGTTTGATGATTTTTGGAGGATATTTAGGGACGTCAAAACAAACATACGATCCATGTCGGAATGTCTATGTATGTTTCAAACTATCAACTCTCAAAAAGGATGTCAACTGCGAAACGTCAAATCCCGTTTTGCCAGTCAGCTTGCAACCATCTTTTCAAAAACATATCCATTCGAGTGTTTCTCAATTTCACCAAAGAGGCAAATGATGAACCAGGGTTTACCCTCTGGTAATCAAACATGGCTGGCTGAGAAATCCTACATTTATCTGGGTAAATTACAGTATTTCACTATCCTGAATCTTAAGGCCATTTGGGGATGATTTCCCTTATATTAACCATGATTCCCAGTGAGGGAGAGCAGTGAAGCCGTGATGAAATTCACCCAGATTTGTATCCAGATATGGTTATAATATGTTACTAACCAATTTTAACAATTTCTAGCCACTATTATATAATTGTTGATAAATCACCTAGAACCTCCATGGCTAGGGCTAGGGGTTTCAAAAACGCGGCCCGCCCCCTTTGATTTCCATTTTGGGCAACCTAGCCCGTTGCTGGTGTTATACCCTGTGGTTATTTAACGTAGCGAACTGGAGAATCACGATTTTTAAAAGGTAAATTGTCAAAGAACATCTATAAATGGGTCATTTTCCATGGCTATGTTAAATAACCATAGGGTATATTTCATTAATATCCCACCAAATATCCATAATCATTCCCTATGGATCCAAGTACCCTCTCAGGAAGTATTTGGATCGATAGGGCTTAAATTGTGGTTCGTCATTAAAATATATTGCTAGTTGGTAATATCATTATATATTCCTAAAATAATGTTAATGTTGGTATACCTAAAATAGGGGTACCTCCAAATCATCCATTTTATTGTCCATTAAAAACCAACCACTATTGGGGTACCTTCCCATTGTAGGAAACCACAACATATATATATATAATGTCAACTCCGGATGAATAAACCCTGGTTGATTACTTGTGGTGGTTCCCCCAAATAGTTCATAAATGGCTACTGAAATGGTAACTTCCAATTAAACAGCCGTTTGGTGTCTATTAATCCGGGTTTGACATTACATACATTAAAACCAATTCCTATACACATGGATATTACATTAATGTTGGTATACCTATATATATACTGGTTGGTGGTTTCAACCCCTCTCAAAAATATGAAAGTCAGTTGGGATGATTATTCCCATATATTATGGAGACATCAAGGTCATGTTCCAAACCACCAACCAGCAAACTTTAATAAAATGTGCATAACTGATTATGATGGATTGATACTTCATAATAAAACCCTAGAGAAAAATATGGGATTGAACCAAAATAATGGATTTAAACCAATTAATACAACCATTTCCAGCTAGCCAAACTCGATGACACGGGAGGGTCCCCTAAGGTACCCTGCCTGACGCCGTTGACACCCGGCTGTCGCGCCCGCCGGCCTTTTTGAAAAACAGGGAGCCGTAAGGAACCAACAATTTGAAGATGCTCAAGAAAAACAAGATGTACCCTGTGGTAATTTAACATAGCTATAGAAAATCACCATTTTTAATAGGTAAACCATCGAACTAAATGGGCCATGGCTTCCATAGCAAACTGTTAGTTTACCAAAGGGTAACTATAACTGATAATAACCAAGGAAAAACACACGACATAAGTCCGAAAAACTGAAACAAAGAATTCCAACCGGGAAGTCGAAAAGCAACGCTTCTACCAACATCTGGGGATGGGTCCAGGTAACCACAGAAACTACCGGAGCATCGGGACAATCTTGTTCCTGGCATACAGTTTTGACTGGGAAATTGGGGAAAACCTCTCAATTCCAATCGGAAGTCAGCATGTTCCTTGGAAAACTATGGTCATGTGGGGCTGTGCAATATTTTCGGACAAACCCACATACGATAAAATGGTTGGCTATATATTCCATTACATCATCACTATGGTTGGTTACAATTCTTGATTTTGGTTGGTTAAATACTGTGTTAACCATTATTAATCATCGTTTATACTATATGACGAATGCAGACCCAACTTTCATATTGCCGGTCATATATCCCACAATATCCGATACTTTGACTAGTACTAGATTTATACAATTATATGTTCACCTGTACTTGAAATAAAATCCCAGTTCTTGGTAAACAACAACATAGAATAATAATTTACTGAGCATTGTTATCAAACATATATCCAAACGTTTGGTTGCAAATCATTATGGTTTTCAAATAGTAATTATCCATGATTATTCGCATCATCTCAACTGCCATTTCATCTAGTTGGATATGTTCAATCCGTATATGAACGATATATCTATCATTATCCATCATGTATCCTAAATTTGGTAGGTCATTGAACTATTTCTGGTTGGAAATATTCTTATATATACTAGTAGCTTCATGTTGGTGTACCTCTATGTATATATATATAAACTGGTTGGTGGTTTCAACCCCTCTGAAAAATACAAATCAATGGGAAGGATGGCATCCCATATATGAAATGGAAAGTCATGAAATTCATGTTCCAAACCACCAAACACACACATATATATATACATATATATAAACACATTCATAGAACCATTTCCAGCTAGCCAAGCTTGACACGGGAGGCTACCCAGGGTGCTAGAAGCCTTGGACACCTTGATCCACTCGTCACTGCTTCCAGTCATCCTGCGGCGTGAAAAAAGCTGGATTTCCTTCATAAATAAGTATCTATTGTATATTATTGTTATATATTTAACATTTAATAATATACTTGTATATAGATATATGTATACTATTATACTGTGGTGAAATGTGTATATATATATATATGAATGTATATCATACATACATATATATATTGGGTAGAATTACAATTATTACACACCCCAAACAAGGGTCTTGAACACTGTTCAATCGGGGTTTTGACACCCACACATGTTCTTTCTTGTTGACCCTGGAATGCACAAGGCCCCAGGATCCACGGTTCCACATAGGTATGGATCAAGTCATGCAGGTTCCATGGCCCCAGGATTGATTGGTCATAAAATGGCTGGAAAAGAACATTGATCTTGCAAGTTTGATCCGATAATGGATGGATAACACACCCATATCTTTAAGAACTGACGTATTGTCTGAAAATTGTGTATGTACAAGGTGGTGCCCCCAAGATAGCATTCAGTTGGTTTATAACTCCAATAACTATGGTTTATAGGTGATATATCTATAGTTAATGGGGTTTATAAACCAATTTATAACGTTTGGGGGCACCACCTTGTAGCCCCAAATCCATTGGATGACCATCATGTTCTCCATGGAAATAGCCATTGAATAGGGTAGATCCCATTTTCAGACACCCAACTGTTTGTCTGAGAAATCACCTTTGGGTTGGTCACCAAAAAAACGCAAAAGCTCTTGTGTTGAGCATTCGACCTGCCTAGACCCAAGTACCTAGAAAAATGTGATAACATAATATGTACTAATATATCTATATACTGATATAATATGTGGACATATATATATATCTATACACACCTATAATACATATGCGTTTGTCTTTTTACATGTTTTGAATGGGCATTTGAAGTGTCCACATGGAAAAATCACACTGTTTACAAATCTGAAGTACCTATATTCTATATGTATGTCTATATCTATATCTATATCTATATCTATATCTAAATAAATAAAGAAATAAATTTATATATATATATAAATATTGAGGCCGACTAAGGATCATTTGCTTTGGAATTGTTGGTATTTGCTTGGATACTCAATGATCAAAACTCATGTGTCTGGCATAATCTCATGACATGTTTTGACACCTGCCACTGTCATTAAAACCTGGACCTGGATACCGATTTCGAACACACAAATAGAGTTCACTGAAGAAATGGAATGTTTTCAATGATGCCTACGAACAAGAAGAATATTGTTTCATTGGGCTTTGATCCATCTGAGGTGGCTACATAAGCTGATACACATGACATGTGCATTTACATGTATGTTTACTATGTTTACGTTCACAACAGTTAAACTAACAGTTATGTTAGCACCAGGCATAGAACTTCCAACATACACAATGCGTCAACCAGCTTCAAAATGCCTACAAGGTGGTGCCCCCTAGTTATAATTTGGTTTATAAACCCCATTAACTATAGATATATCACCTATAAACCATAGTTATTGGAGTTATAAACCAACTGAATGCTATCTTGGGGGCACCACCTTGTAGAACTTCCAACATACACAATGTGTCAACCAGCTTCAAAATGCCTACCTGATCCCTTGCCGTCGGATCTTTGGATCCTCAGTGACATGATGAGAGGAACGCGATGCGGCGATGCGCGAAGTTGCGGACAGGTCTCACTTGATGCGGACAGCTGGCGGCGTGTAACAAAAGTGGACAGCTGGCAAAACAAAAAAGAAAGACATGGTGATCATATGTGATCATCAATGTATAAATGATTAATGTTGCGAAAATAATGGGATATCTCATGAATAATCTGATCGTTGGGTCTGAGAATGGGCTCCACCCAATGCCCAATTGGCATCTTCTTTTTCACATGATCAGCCAATGGATTTGGGGTATCCCATGAGATTTGCGGGCAGAGTAACGAATGCTGAACCTTAGGGAGGAGGCAGATTGGTTTCGAAGCTCATCCAGCAATATATCCACCATGGATTCAACACATTGTTTATCTGGTTGGTAAAACAATAATAAACTATCCCAAGTCACCACAAATAGGTGGTATAAACCATTCCCAAATGAATGGTTTATCTTAAATATCTGGTTGGTGGTTGAGCCCTACCCCTCTGAAAAATAGTCAGTTGGGATCATTCTTCCCAACTGAATGGAAAGTCATAAAATTCATGTTCCAAACCACCAACCAGAAATTAAGTGCTTTAGAGAGTTTGGAAATAATGACACACACGGGTAAATATTGAAGATGAAACGAACCAAGTATGCATGCCATGAGCCCCTATCTTTGGAACCGGGACCTTCAACAAGGCTCAAAAAATCGAACCTTGCATCAAAACTGAAAGGCAATGGCAATGACAAAATGAAAGAGGCCATAATATGCTTCAGACTCGACAAGCCGATTCGCCTCGGGTTCCCCCACAACCCAGCGGCATATCTTTGTCCACGTTGAAACGCAACATCTCCCACGGACGGGCCACAAGCGGGCACACTTCAAAATCCATGGGCTATGGCGGCACGAAAGATCTCGCAACGTCGTTCAAATGTCTTCACTCAAGCTTCAACATCTCCGCACAATTCCCATGTAATAGGATTTTACATGGATTTCCCAAAGTCAAAATCGTCATCGGATTTTTTCCATTGTAAACCATACATGTCAGAACATCGACCTCGCGAGTGCCACCGCTGTTCAGGACAGCCCTGACCCCTGTGGAGCTTTCAACCACCGGGCCGGGCCATCGCGCTGTTCGATCAACCGTTGGTTCCCAACCCAGCCCAGACCCTGCGGCGTCGAATGGAGGTCGGGTACCAGGGATTCCCAAGTCAAAATTGAGGACTTGGGGTACCATAGATCTTATATAGTCTATTTTCAAGTCTAAGCCTAAGCCATCCAATAACTTGGGTATCCAATTTGGACCCGCACCCATATAACCCATGTGCTGCTTGTACGATATAAATTGGACCTAAATCTGGGTGATTTTAGATGATTTTCTAGGATACATGTCGGTACATATTCCAGCACCATGGAGCATCTGGGTAATGCAGCAATCATTAACGAAGGTTCCGTGCACATTGAAAAAATGTGAACAACATTGAAAAACTATATTTCATCATATTTGTCTAATTAGTGGGGATCCAAATTCCAGTGACTGCAACAACAGAAAGCAGCAAATCGATAAAAACAATTGCTTGGCATTAGCCCGTTTCTTTTCGAGGTCGACACTTACAAGTGACATCGCATTCTTGCCTATCCCATTTTATGGGGCACAATAATTGAAAGGGGTCCTGGAACCCAAACACGGAATTATTTCGGATAATGTTGCGATGGTGCTGAATTGAGCCTTCACGGATTTCAATGGCCGTTTCAAATTATAGTTATAGTATGTTATAGTCTCATGTCGTCATTTAGGCAGATTTCGAAACAGTTACACTATACAAGCGTGATTCATTTCACCCGGCAAACCCGGTCAAAACATGGGAAGACGGGTACAAATTTGGCGCTCATGGGCAACACGAAAGAAACATGAGGTGGGTGGTTTGAAAACCATATACATTGTCGCTGGGAAACCATGCCGATGTCTTGAAACTCATGATGCGATACCAAAAAAATTGTGGCCCCTAATGGAAATACGGGAATCATGTGGTGCGGTAGCCCTCCAATGATACGTAACATTACATAAACCATGGCGATTTGCTTCGGACCGATGGATCCAAAGTTCAACTCGAAACACTGCGCTGCCCGCCTCACGAAAATCAAACGACAAAATGAGACGTCGCTGCCTGGCGCCGTCAAATGTGGACGCTGGTTAAGGCTCACCCCGTTGCGAGATGTGATGTGAGATGTGAGATGTTGCAAGCATTATAACACATAGCAAAATTGGAGGTCTGTTCACCAAGTTAGCTATTAATTGTTTGGGAGCCCCACTTTGGAACTAAGTTGGTTTATATAAATAACACTAATGTATAGCAACACGGAAAAATTGAACAATGTTTCTAGAATGGTAATTTGATAATTTGTTCCTCAATTGTTTGATGTTTCCATCACTTTTTGGGGTTGTCCGGTTGTCACAGCTAAGGTTTACAATGGCTAAAACTATAATCTATAATGAATTGGCCTTGCAAGTTAGAAACCAACTTATAACTGGGGGGGCAACACGGAAGATTTACGAGAATATCACAGAGTTATGCTTGGACTCTCATGGGAAAGAATGGTAATGAGATAGAATGGGATACTAGTGGCACAAATGAACAAGGTTATGATTTGGGTTTGTCTCGAAATTATGTATATGACAATGATAATTATATGGTAGATGATTTGGGAATCATATCTAATGACATATGCCTGCACAGTCACAATTTTGAAAGGGAACGATGTAAACGCAAAGAACATCGATGAACCATCATTTTTTTGGAGCACCCGTTTGTCAGTAAGCGGTAGAAATCTCTCCCTCCACAACACAGCCCTACTTGCAAAATCCTGTAACTACGAAAACAAACACAGTTCAATTTCAAGCATTAGATATGATTCTCTTCTGCTTGTGGCAAACGATTCACCCATCAACTAGCTGGTATGATACTGCATCAATATAGTAGCTGGAAAACAAACCCGTGGAACCCTTTAGAACAGGTCTATTTTGTCCAAGAACATTCGAATGATTCCCCGAATTGGACGTATCTCCCTAGTAAAGGTCGGCCAGCTCATGCAATGTCAGGATAAATGACATGTTTAACATTATTAGGCACGCGTTAGACACAGTTCTCTCATGAAGCAAAAAAAAGGGTCTTCAACGGTCTTCACATGGGGACCCAAGTCATTCAAGTTATGGTATAGTGACCAATATGTTATTAGTTATATTCTACCATACATGGTCTCTGTTTGCAGGCTGTTATACAAGCTGTTACCCATCAGTTGCAAAGTGGTTTTTACTCTTTTATAAACTTCATTTAGTATATAGATATATTATATGCTGCAATATATCTACCATAACCAAGTTAACCTACCAGTCGTGAATTAAACAAACTTGGCTCATGAGTTTTATTTTAAAAAAACATCGAAAAAAAGAATGCCGCAACTGCAACTGCTTAACATGCTGATTCTCAGCTGCCAAACAATCACATTTTAGCTCATTAGTGCAGTTTCCCATTGATAGCAAACACATTCAAGTACTAGTTCGTATCTAATCAGTTGGTCGACCCAATAAACGGCTATAATCACCACCTTCTATAATCTCTTACAGCGCGCAGGCCGCACAGGACACTGGCACCATCCACGGCTGCCAGGGTGTCTTTCCGCCTGAGCCGGAAGAAGCTGCAGGAAAGCTGCAGCGGCCGAGGCATCGTAGGTGCAAAGACCCACGCCCATGATCTTCTGGCAGCTGCCCGTGCCTTGGAGCGTGGTCATACTGTGGTTGCGAAATCCTGCGAGTTGGTATAAATAATCCCATGATGTACAACGTTTAATAGCTACCAATGGTTCCCAACTAGTGCAGGATTTCTTTCATCACAGTATTTCCATCTACCTGAGGCAATTCCATAAAAATCAAATAGAACAGTAAAAACCTACGAAAATAGTGGTATATATGACGTGTCTATCTTTTCTTTAGCTAATACAACTGTTATTCCATTGATCTAACTTGGGAAAACACTAAAAACAACAGGATAGCATTTACTAACTCGGATGAACTCCATGTGTATTCTGGACAAGCTCTGAAGTCACCCAAGATGTCCCAAGATGCTCCATGAGGATGTGTTAAAGAGAATGGCGGGCTGAAACAAACATAACAAACTGAGATGAATTAAGCTTCAGATGTGCATTCCCGGAATCGTTGCTGAAGAAAAGCAAGGTTTTTTGACATGAGTAAACTGAAGGTAGGAGGTAGACAGGCAATCTACATACAAACATGTGTCAGATTTGACTAATTTCACAGATAAACTGGAAATGGTTCATGCCATCACCAAATTCTTCGACCATTCCATGGACGTGCACTTAACATCACTTAACCAGCAGCAAAGCTGCTGAACTAAATGGAATGCCATGGGCAAAGTTCATTTTCTGACTCAGCCAAATTCTTGAACTACCTGATGCGTCCTATCATATATGTATATATATATATCATGGATGCTGAACATGACCGTACAATTTAGTAGAGCACCCCATTTGAAAACAAGCTGAGGGAACCTCGCACTCAACTAAAACCATATACAAAAACCCAATGCACTCTGGGAGATCCTCTACGGAATGGCTTCTCAATCATTTCGAAGGCTTTCACAAATTCTATTTTGGGACACCACAAATCACCTCCACTAAGTGCTACCGGTCTCTTTTAAACCTCCACTGAATGGTAGTAATTAGCGAAAAAATACCAAACACTTCCCGGGTCGAGCATAAACACACCTGGAATGCAACCTCCGTGCCAGCTTAGGGACCGCAGTCGGAATCAGACTGGCAAATCAGAGCGCAGTACTTGTCACCGGTAGTGGTGCGGAGTGCACACTCAGGAGTGGCGGTGTCACCCTTCGGCACGTCACTTGGGCAGGTACCAGAGCTATTGCACTTGGGACTGCAGAAGTCACCGGACAACCCCTGCACTTTCACTGCCTGCTCATCCGACTCGCAGCCAGTGCTTGGGTTGCCGTAGTGGGTAGGGTTGGTTGCAACAGCCACCTGCAACATCGTAAAATGAGCGGTGCACATTTTTGTGCATGGAATGAACAAATGCGAAAATGAACTGTGATTCTCATCCATCCTATGACGTGTGGGATGAATCTTTGACGCCACTCTGAGAAGACGACAAATAAAGAAGAGTGCGCATATCGATCCGGAAAAAACATAAACCTATCATGATGCAACCAAGTAAAAGAACCAACTGACACGCGCTGCTTTGTACATGAGAGACCCTCATCAAAAACAGCCTGGGTGGTCATTGTTTCCACTGCTTCCGTCGCGGTGGCGTCGTAGGTGCAAAGGCCAACACCCATGATCTTCTGGCAAGATCCGGTGCCTGATGCCCACAAAAAAAACAACAACACATCATATCCCTGGCCCTTGAGAAACCACCATAAACCACATTAAATTCTACAGGAGGCAGCCTGTCGCAAACCGCCGCTACCACTATCTCTCACTCATATCTTAAAGAAATACCCTGAATATTGCCACTCAGCTAGTGGGAATCAGATTGGCAAATCAGAGCGCAGTACTTGTCACCGGTAGTGGTGCGGAGGGCACACTCAGGAGTGGCGGTGTCACCCTTTGGCACGTCACTTGGGCAGCTGCCAGTGCTGTCGCACTT
>Ga0126342_10021481_pt1 | contig 10759 bp, 9 predicted proteins | sample Cyp1metagenome_FD_92528 | JGI IMG/M metagenome (GOLD analysis project Ga0126342, IMG submission 92528) | Coral microbial communities from Lord Howe Island, Old Settlement Bay, Australia - Cyphastrea 1 metagenome | ecosystem: Host-associated > Invertebrates > Cnidaria > Coral ... | reverse complement strand
TTGTGTCTCCTCTTCGTGTTTTTCCTCTGCGTCTTTCGTTGCAATGTGCTGGGTTCGACTCTGCCCACGCCTCGCGCAACCTGCGCATCTTCATGTTTGTTCCCATTTCCATTGTGGTGCTCGCGATCGGTTTGCTCTGTCATTCTTACACCTTCTACGTTCCTATACCTCATACGGGTGGCCTGTCAATCCACTAGCTTTTGTGCAGAACACCATTTACACGCGCAGACTTTCTATGTATGGCCTTTTCCAAGAACCGTGGTTCACACACTGCTTCGGTTTAAATTCAAACCCTGGTTTACGCGAACACCATGCTTTGTGTAAAAGCGCATCTTCCTACTAAACAAAACGCTGATTCACAGAAAAAACGTGTTTTAAGTGTTTCACAGAAACACCATGTTTTACACAAACATCTAGCAAAATCCTGCTCTTGCTTCGCCCTTCTATCCTGGCTGCTGCTATGCTGAGCTGCACGCACTTGCACTTTATCTCCTCCTATGTCCTGTCTCTGCTATACATGTTTGAGACACCAAAATCTTTTCAGTTGCGTCCATGGCCCCAAATCTGCACCGCTATCCTGACTGCTGCTACGCTTTACTGCATGCACTTGCACTTTATCTCTCCTATGTCATGTCTCTGCTTTAAAGGTTTGAGAAACCCAACTAGCTCTGGCCGTGGTGGCCGGCGGAACACGCCAACGGCGGTTAAATAGATATAGCCATATAGCTATAGATATAGATACAGATATCGGTATTAGTATTTGTGATATGTATATATATAGAGAGAGAGAGATTGTAGAGATTACAGATATATAGATATTTTTTGCTATAGTCAAAGTGATTATTATATAGATGTGTGTATGTTTATAGATAGATAGATAGATAGATAGATTAGATTGGATTGGATTAGATTAGATTAGATTAGATTAGATTATATAGATCAGATCAGATCAGATCAGATTAGATTAGATAGATAGACAGACAGATAGATAGATAGATAGGTAGATTATTAATGCACAAAATGTGGGTATTAAAAATGTGGATACTATATATATATATATATCATATGTCCACACAACATTATATAACTTATGTTGGAATAGCAATATGATTCTTGGGGTTGCCCCTAAAATTGGCGGTGCTCCGAAAATTTAGGTATACACCAAATCCACTGGTTAATCATGATATTTCCCATGAACAATGACCATTTTGGGGGGGTATGCCTGCCCATTTTCAATCACACCCCAGTTGGATTCTTCACCCATTAGAAAACTCTCTGCTGATTTGGAGTTGAAGATCCCGTCTTCACTCAATGTCTCAAATCCACATACCAAGATGATCCATTATACCCATCATTGATGGATACCATTGATGGATACTGATATCATCTATAATGTATATGATCCATGCATTCAAATCATTTCAAATCCACCCATGGGAGAAATGTGCCAAGCCGTGACCTTAGTCACGTCACCACTGACCCGTTGTCGCCAGGTCCAGCCACCCACAGAGATACCGTCCAAGCCGGTGCCGTTGCCGTTGTCGAAGGTTGGCCTCAAAAGATGACCGCTGCTTGATAAAATGTACAGGTGATATAAATTTGTAACCAAAAACCACATCCATTTTGCATGATCATTTTGACTGGTTTTTTTGGGGGTGAAGCAAAATGGTTGGTTTGATGTTGTTTGAAGATTGGGGAATTACCCAGAAACTGGATAGTTTTACAGCAAGCATGGCTAGAAGCTGTAATCAGGGGCTTGTCAATCTTGACCTACACTTAACATGATGTGTTCATCGATTCATCGATTAGCGATACCTTCGGAATGTCAACCACAGATGGCAGGCAGCATCAAAGTTGGACATGAAATGTCTAAATTGCCAGAACAAGCAGACTGTGCATCTGCAATGAAGCTGCCACTTGACTGCGCCTTTGAATCGGCCAAGCTGGCAACAAAACCCTCCAAGCTGCCAACCAAACATAGTTCACCAAGGACTCTCCCGGTGAACAGCCTTGGAAAGAGAAAAGAGAAGGGTCGGTCCTGGCACTTCAATGATGCTACCTGATTGGATCTGATTAGATCTGATTGGGCTGGATCTGGTGGTCTCTGGATAAGTGCGAAGAATAGCCTACATCAGCTGAGCAAATTTGGTACTCTTCTCTTCCTGGGAGACTGGGTCGCGCGCTATATTGTTGAGTTGCAGTGGTCAAAGCAGCGTCCTGCTGCCAGAAATCTCAGGAAATGTGGATGGAACTGCCCAAATGATGTGTTCCTTTTGCAGACGATGCAGACGATTGTGACAAGTATTCAACGTCAGCCATGATACATATACCCCCATGTTTTTGAGTTCGAAAGCCAGTTGAATTCTCCCCATAAAGATCCATAAAGATCCATAAAGTGCGTTAAATCCTTGTGATTTTGAATGATGCCTCCCCAATAAACCAACCAACGCGCCAAGGGGTCCTGGCTAGTCACGGCCAGGCCACATGCCTCCTGCCAAGCTGCGCTGGCCTCACACGACTGTGGAATTGGATGGCCTTGATCCATATGAAGAATTAAAAGATGCATCTAGAATGTATCTGTATATATATATATATAATTCTATATAATATACTACAATGTATTACATATATATATGTATTATATGACACATATTATATATATATATATATTATGTGTACTGCAATACACCCAGTGTTGAAGGCAAAACCCTTGTCTGTGTCTCTCTCAGTGGCAAAGGCCTGTAGCCAATGCTCAAAGTTCCGGATTGCCAGGAGATTCTCCTCCTGCGGAATACAAAATCAAACCATGTTGGTCTTCCAATGAAAGCAATGCCTTGAAAGTCCTTCCACAAAGATCAGTAAAAGTCAGCAAACGAAGCACTACTTGCTGTCCCCTGACAAACCTATATAACTTTTCAACCCCAGCCCACCTTTCTCCCCCTTTGTGCCTCCAGCACATTTCCGCTCTCTTTGTAGTAGGCCACTGTTACTCCAGTATGCCTGGCACGGTGCTTTCCGCCATTGGAATGAGCACCAAGTTTGATCTGTTCGCGTATCAGATCCCAAAAAAAAACTAGACCACTTCCCGAGAATATGAACTGCGAGCTTTGTTCAGCATGGTGAGTATGTCAGTTACATTCATTTACAAGGTTTATCAACATTATCAACTAATAAGTTATTAGGTGTGAATTATTCATGGTTTATCAACCAATCAGAATCATTGTTATTTCTTCCCCGTGTTGTATCGTGCCCTTGTCTCCCTTGCGAAATTTGTGCCAGGAGTGCCTCCAGCTTCACGTGATTTCTTGAAGCCGCCGAGCTGGGCGTTTTCCAGGTGAGAAGCATGAGAAGCATTTCAGGTGGTGTGGTAGACCCAATAATAAGCCTACCATTTGGGGATGACATTTACCACCCATCTATTGCAATAGTGGGGATGGTTTACAGGATTGGGTTTCCCACATTATACAGATATAATAATAATATATATATACATAACACGGTAAAATAATAATATATATGATACTGGTAAATAGGGGCAGGGTGGCTTGAGCTCCGATTGCGCTTTCACTATGTTCCACTGCTTGGCGTGCCCAGCGTGTTCAAGTTATCAAGCAGCTTTCGAATCAGCCACTATGAAACTCATGAGGAATTTTTGGAAGAAAAGCCTTCTGTTTTCAAGACAGCTGATGAATACAAGTCTGGAGACAAAGTGCAAAAAGCCAACAACGAATTGATGGGTTGTTGTCATTGAGAGATGTTGTCAGAGAATTTCAAACTGCGATGCAAACCCCAGGTCCCACGTTGCCTTCTGGCACCGCCCATGCTTGTTGCACGGCGTCATACTGCCTAAGATCCGGCTGTTTTCCGCCCCATTTCTTTTTGGAAGGTAGACTGAACTCATCGACCGTTACAGCTTCTGAGAAATATACACGGAAGTCTCCGTGCTCGCTTGAAGAAAATCCTCGAAGTCCGTATTAACGGCCTTAGGCACCAAGACCACATGACATTCTCAACACCATCCCAAGTCTAGACTGTTCGGCTGTTCGGTAATCTTACCGAGAACAACTGGAGTGTAATTGCACTGGCAGTCTGGTGATGATCATGGTAACAATTGGTGGAATGGCGATTCGAAATATCAATTTTCTCTGCAGCGCATAGATATCCAAAGTCTCCGGCCCAACCATTGAACATAGCTCCACAAAGAATTCCAACAAAAACTTGCATGAGGAGAAAGATGCCTGGCTTGCTATACAATGCAATAACTGGATATAACTGGTAGGCACAATTTGCAGTCTTGAAAACATGATCGTGCTGTGTCTGCGTTGAAGGTACTGGGACAAAGGTTTCCAGGCAGTCAAACATCGGAAAGCTGCCTACTATAAGAATTGCACACGAGAAGTCGACAATGCTGCTTTCATGGATTGTCTATCGTCCTCTGATGCACCCGCCAGGCACAAGTCTGCTCAATCCACAGGCCAGGTATGCAGAGCGGGCATTTCGCCTCATTGTTCACACACTGCTGCTCTGTTGCAGCACTCAAGGAATAAGGTAGGCATGCTGCAGGAAGGGAGTGGAAAGGCGATTGAAGGAATATATAGGAATATCATGGAATATAGATGAATATAGCATCGAGGGTCTGATGTTTGTGGCAGTGGCTGCAGTTTTGGGATTCATCATGTTCCTCATTTTCAAAAACTGAGGGTAAAGTTCCGCGTGCCATGAAGATCTACGCAGGTTTTGCTGAAACATGCGCTGACGCACTGTCTCACCAGTCGACGCTATCAAATGCTAGATTCCCAAGTTCACTGAGGCTATTGTCTGCTTAAAGCGCATCCAGATCAAAATCTGCAAGAATCATGGGCAATTTATGTTTGTGTACGCGAGAGTGGCGCGACATTAATCAGAACGCAAGGGTACGGATGTTCAACTAGGAGAAACAATTCTTGACGAGACTCACCATAGCTGCAATTCGCATGTACGAGTACCGAAGGAACATCATGCTGAAATGCCATGCCGAAATTTGCTAAGTGCAGCACAACTCTATTTAGATAGCCGGCTGGACATCCTTTGAGACAGTCCAGCCTCAGGCTGGAAACCATCCAGAAAATCGGCAACATTCACCATATTCACCCCACTGCTTGTTTGATCTTGCCATTCAGCTCCCCACAGTGCTTTGGAAACGCTTAACTGACAGGCCAAAGTGCATGTGTGAGATGAACAAGGTCCAGTAGGCAAGACCACCACCACCACCAGCATCACCATCGTCATCATCATCGTCACCGTCATCCTCCTCATCATCATCATCATCATCGTCATCTTCATCATCATCGCCATCGTCATCACCATTCCCATCATCATCCTCATCATCTTCATCTTCATCATATATCATCATCATCATCATCATCATCGTCATCATCATCATCATCATCATCACCATCGTCATCGTCAACGCCATCATCATCATCATCATCATCGTTGTCGTCGTCGTCGTCGTCGTCGGCGGCGTCGGCGTCGGCGTCGTCGTCATTGTCATCATCATCGCCGTCCTCGTCGTCATCATCATCATCATCATCATCATCATCATCCTCCTCGTCGTGGTCGTCGTCGTCGTCATCGTCATCGCCATCGTCGTCATCATCATCATCATCGTCATCGTCGTCGCCATCACCATCACCATCATCATCATCATCATCATCATCGCCATCGCCATCGTCATCACCATCACCATCAGCATAATCATCATAATAATCATCATCACCATCATCGTCATCGTCATCGTTATCGGCATCATCATCATCATCATGATCATAATCATCATCATCATCATCATCGTCATCGTCATCGTCATCACCATCATCATCATCATCATCATCATCATCCTCATCCTCATCCTCATCGTCATTGTCATCGTCATCGTCATCGTCATTCCCATCATCATCATCATCATCATCAGCATCATCATCACCACCATCATCATCATCACCATCATCATCATCACCATCATCATATCATCATCATCATCATCATCATCAACGTCATCGTCATCATCATCATCATCATCGTCATCGTCATCACCATCAGCATCATTATCATCATCATCGTCATCTTCATCGTCATCGTTATCGTCATCATTCTCATCATCATCATCATCATCGACAACATCATCATCATCAACATCATCATCATAGTCATCGTCATCATCACCGTCATCGTCATCACCATCCTCATCATGATCATCATCGTCATCATCATCATTGTCATTGTCATCGTCATCATCATCATCATCATCGTCGTCATCGTCATCGCCATCATCATTATCATCATCATCATCATCGTCATCGTCATTGTCATCGTCATCACCATCACCATCCTCATCATCATCATCATCATCATCATCATCACAATCACCATCGTCATCATCATCATCATCGTCATGGCCATCGTCATCGTCATCGTCATTCCCATCATCATCATCATCATCATCAGCATCATCATCACCACCATCATCATCATCATCACCATCATCATCATCACCATCATCATATCATCATCATCATCGTCATATCATCATCATCATCATCATCATCATCATCATCAATCATCCATCATCATCATCGTGATCGTCATCCTCATCATCATCATCATCATCAGCAGCAGCAGCATCATCATCATCATCATCATCCATCATCAATCATCCATCATCATCGTCATCGTCATCGTCATCGTCATCGTCATCGTCATCATCATCGTCATCGTAATGTTCCATGTTCGGTGAATGTTTGCAGGTTGCACGCTCTCTAAAGGGCCAAATCAAAGCTCAGTCAGGAAAAATCAGACTGGCATACAGTAAATTCCTAGGCCTGCTCTTCGTCCTCGTTTTCTTCCTCGTCCTGCAAGACACAGAACCCTTGTGCAACAGTGACCGAGGTCGTGCGAGTCAGCCAGAACCTGCCTCCTCATCCAGTTGAGAACCTCCTATTCATCTTTTTCTACCATTAACAATTCTGAAGATATTCCAAGTTTCCAAGAGTTCTGTGTCTTGAAGTGTCTGATCTCCGATACATTTTAATGATGCGTTACAGCTTAGTAAACTGGCCATAACACCCTTGATCCATCACAGAAAGTGCCTGACCAAAATGCCGCGCTTGGCCGACAGGTGCCTTGAGAGTCTGCGTCCACCCCCCCATGATACTGAGATGATTGTACTGGATGATAACTATTGGGATTTTATTGGGATTTTATTCCCAACCATCCCCCAGTGACTGTTCCAGAAATGGATGTTCTATATGTTCTATGATGTTGTGCTTTCCCCCCAAAGAATTGGAGATTTATGGCCTTGGTTTCACCAGATCACGACGCCACGACCTTCGCACCCGAGCACCGGACGACATTGCCTCTCCCACCTCGCAGATCCGAACCTCGGAGAGGAGCATGGGGGATGGGATATACCCTCTGGATATTTAACAGTTTGCCATGGAAAATCACCATGTGTAATAGGTAAGCCATCTATAAATGGGCCATTTTCCATGGCTATGTTAAATAACCAAAGGGTATTTTGAATATTTTGGGATAGGAATGATTGCAATAAGCATTTGATATTTTGGGGGATAGAAATCATCTTGAATTATTGGGGATTACTAGGGATTCCTCGTATAATGATCATCCACGATCATCCCTAGTATCCCCAATATCCCCATAATTGATCATTACAATAAAAATCATTTGATATTACTGTAGGGATTGTTACGGATTATTAGGAGTTGTTCGGAATTATCCGAGATTATTGGGGATTATCGGGTATTTTCCTAAATGATGGTTGATAATTATTGCCACTTGAAATTTAGAATAGGGATACAAGATGGGGACAAACAGTAATGCGGCGTGGATATCTACTGGATTCTGCTGGTATGTAATGGCATATATCACACATTCAAAACCTCCCCCATTTAATCATACCCTTGAAAGTTGAGGGTCCTGGCTGGCAGATTTCTCCATGACTGCTTCGCAGTGTCCTGCACGGTGAGAATGTTGGATTTCCACTTATCATCTCCTAGAGAAACTATGAGAAACTGACCACTCCAAGAAAAACTGCTCCCAAGACTCCCAACACCACCCCTCCTCAGGACTGCCATACAGGAGCTCCTGCAGAGGTTGAGCGGGTTGAGTTTTGTATCGTGTAATCAAGACTCTGCTTTCAGATTGCGTTCGGTGACAGCTGGTTGCCAGTCCTTTGCTAGATGCTTGCAATGCCATCGAGGGTTCTGAAGGTGATTACAATCTACTTGAAATTATTTGGCTAAGCGGTTTTGCGTAAACTTTGCTACAGCATGGGTTTTGAACATTGGAAAGGAAAATGTGTTTGAAAGGGAAGCCTTACTGTTGGGAAAAAACAAGAGTTGCTGACGTCTTCGGAGGCCTGGTGCAAGATGCTTCTGCGCAACAATCATGCCCAAAGCGTTAACATCAAGAATTTTAGGCCGACTGCTGTTCATGCATTCTGACATCCAGTCCCTTTTTTGCTTTTGTCAAAATACTGAATTCAGCCAGCCAAAAAGGCAGCACACCATGATGGTTCGTCAGCATATCTGGCAGGCAGACCAAAACCGCAAAAAACAAACTACGTGAATTTGCAGCAAGAAGCAGGCTAACCCGCGGTTAAAACGCACACGGAGGATATAATAAAGTCATTCCCGCACAGAAATACAACAGTTTGGGGACAATCGTTCGAAAAAACATAAATAACAGTGCCTTTGGTATGTTACGGTATGCTCATGTATTTACCGAATATTATATATATACACACATACACGTATGAGAGGCATCATGGATTGCTCTCTTGCGAAGCCTATCGAGAACCATGACAATTAAGCCACGCGCCGAATTCACACAGAGACCTTTTGAAAACGGATTCTTTGTCCAAGATCTCTTGGCACACACTGAGCGAACTTTGCGCTGCATCCATCATCGCTCTGCGATGCGAAGACGCAGGGTCACGCAGCCGGATCGGACTCTTCAACATGAAGATTTCTCGCATGGGCTCGCATGTGTGCACCATGCAAGTCCGACAGAAGCACTGCGCCATTAACAAGCGGGTCATTGCCCAGGAGGGTCCAAAATTTCCAAGTAGCTAACTCAGCCGATCGAGCGCCTGGTTGATCTCAAGCACGAAGCCACAAACGGCTCTGCTAGAATCTACCTGACGTGTCCAGTCGTGTCCAATCAGATCTTGAGTCACGAGGCATGACTTCTGCTGGCATCTCTGGGCCTTGATCTTTGGCGCCATGGAAACAGCACCGCCTGCCCTGCAACGATGCAACGATGCAACGACAAAGTCTTAGAAGTCCATCGCATTCAACCGTGGTGTGTTTGCTTTTGGGGAGGTTCTCGTGTCCTAGTGCTTGTGAGATTCCGGGCTTTGTTGCATCTGGGCACAAGCACATCACCATAACACTAGATACTGCGGATCACGACTAGATTCTAGATGCTTTGTGATGTCACCTGATACCAGTCTGCCCCAGGTCTGCCCAGACTCTCCTACCTGACCAACTCCAAAACCACTGTGGTGCGCGATTTCACCCCAACTTGACAAAACTACGCCACCGTCACCAGGCTGCAGTTGTCAATTTTCTGGGCCGCCCAGACCAATGGAGTCCCGCTGGGCTGTGCTCTTTTGATTCCATGACCCGGCGGTAGTCCTGGCTGACTATCGCCAGCCTTGGATTCAATCCTGTAAATACCCTTCTGCTATGGGCTATGGATGCAAAACTTCAGGAACTATCATGGACTTACAGACAGAGCCATGATGACACGTGGGTTTATCTGCAAATTGCGTAACCATGCGTAACCTTTTTTCTAATGGTTTACCATCATTTTCCCTAGTAAATTTGCCAAGGTTTGGTGGTTATACCCCATTTTCAGGCAACCCCCAAAACAATATTGCATTGTTGGCCATAGATATATAACAGTATATCCACTTAAACCCCACCTCTCGTTTGTTAAATAGTTATATATCGCGGACTGTTTCACCGTCACACAGGGCGAAGCGCTAGCCGTGCCGCTGCAGCCAAGTGTCCAAACCTATGTTCGTTAAATAGTTATGTAAAATTACTTAAAATCCACTATTTTTTTGACAAACCCAAAACCACATCTATATAATATACCTCATTTTATATATATATATATATATTATAAATGAATAGATAATATTATATTATATATAATATCCATTAATATCCAATTACATTCCATTCTACCCCAAACTATGTTTGCTTAAAACATGTTCGCTGCAACCCTGACGTTGCGCCGCGTCTGACTTCAGGTGGCTATGAAGATAAAGTTGATGTTATTACCCCAATCAACATAAAGTTGATGTTTTTGCCCCAGCCAAAATATTGTTCAGAGGGGGTGCCGAATTTTAATGTGATGATGATCATGACGTGATGATGTGATGATGATGATGATGATGATGATGACGATGACGATGACGATGACGATGACGATGACGATGACGATGACGATTGATGATTGATGATTGATGATTGATGATGGTGATGGTGATGATGATCATGATCATGATCATGATCATGATGATGATGATGACGATGACGATGACGATGACGATGACGATGACGATGACGATGACGATGATGATGATGATGATGATGATGATGATGATGATGATGTTGATGATGCTGATGATGATGATGATGATGATGATGGTGATGGTGATGGTGATGGTGATGGTGATGGTGATGGTGAT
>Ga0126342_10021480_pt1 | contig 10760 bp, 5 predicted proteins | sample Cyp1metagenome_FD_92528 | JGI IMG/M metagenome (GOLD analysis project Ga0126342, IMG submission 92528) | Coral microbial communities from Lord Howe Island, Old Settlement Bay, Australia - Cyphastrea 1 metagenome | ecosystem: Host-associated > Invertebrates > Cnidaria > Coral ... | reverse complement strand
TTCTAGGCACGTTCAATCCGTCAGGTCTTCGTAACAAGCTGCCGTACATTTCTTCTCAATTGGCTTATGGTGATGTTTGGGCTATTTCTGAAACGCATTTCACTGGGCAAGACGCACAAGTTTTCCGTAAAAGCCTTGCTTGTTCTGACACGGACTTCAGGTACTTTGTGAGTGGCCATCCAGTTGCACCAAAGAAAGTGTGTAGCCAATCTTGGAAGGGTGTAGGTGTTTTGGCCAAGCATCCTACTAGATGCTTGCCGGTTTCTTGGCCGAAGCATCTTGTGGAATCCTCTAGGGGTTTGGTTTCAACAACGTTGCTGGATGACGTCTGGATGACAGGAGGCACCTTTTACGGTGAACCTGAAAGCCATCTTTACCCTGACCATCGCTTTCATAATGAACAATTACTGAGGCACTTGGCTGTCCAGGTTTGCAATTTAAATGTGGGGCCACGTTTTCTTGCAGGTGACTTGAATGAGGTCGCTGACAGCCTACCTGCGTTTGACATCATTCGTGCAGCGGGATTTCAGGATCTCCAAGAGCTTGCTTTGGCTCGATGGGGCCGCTCACTGCGGCCCACCTGCAAACATGCTACAAGAAAGGATTTCTGCTTTGTCAGCCCTGAACTTGCCTCTTTGTTGCTTGATGTCAGAGTGCATGAAGACATTTGGCCCGATCACGCAGTGGTTGAGGGTGTTTTCCGACGCCTGTCAAAGGCACCTCCTAGGATGGTGTGGCCAACACCCAGTGCTTTGCCGTGGCCTAAGCAGTTTGAAATTCCTGAGCAGTGGTGGGACGTTCACACCCCTGACCCAACTGGACAGTATGTCAAACTGTGGAACCTCATTGAAACGACAGCCTCTGCCCAATTGCCTTTTGTAGTCCCACGTCACCAGAGGGGACGAGGCGCCACCTTGAATACGAAGTGTGCAGCGGGTGGAAGAATTGCCCCAATCAAAAGAGCCAGGCTGGGTGATTTTCAACCCAACTTTCATGGGGTGTCCATCCGTCACGCCCAGTGGGTTAGACAGACTCGTCGACTCCAATCGTATGTCCGACATATCAGTAGTAAGGAGGTCTTTGATGCTCATGCCTTATTGCTCTGGAGTTCTGTTTGCCGTGCAAAGGGATTTTGCCCTGATTTTGCCACTTGGTGGGGGAGTTGCCAGCACTCCACGATTGATGCGCCAACATCCTGTCCTGTATCTCCGCCGTCTGGTAGAGTTGCCCAGGCAATGTTTGAGTCCTTGTCTCTGGCTGTCCGTGCCCTGGAGAAAGAGCTGACCATGAGCTCCCGCCAGTATGCCCGACTCCGTCGAGTCAACAATCCCAACTTGATTTTTCAGGATATCAAGGCTGCGCCCGCCCAAGGGGTTGAGCTGTTGTGTAGGCCCGTAGTGTCCACTGTTGCTGAGGTCAATGAGTCTGACTGCTCACTTGTCCTTTCATCAACCAAGCCATGGAATGTGTCCCATCCTTTGGTGGTTAATGGGGAAAGCCGCGAGATCATCCACCATGATACTGATTGTGTATGGCTTGATTCGATTGAGGGCATCCGTGAGGGCATGCAAGTTTCTCAGGTCCATTGCAAGGGATCCACTGAAGACCTTGCTTCAGAGTTTCTCTCCACTTGGGGTGAGCGCTGGAAGCGCCATGATGATGTGCCGGCCGATCGATGGTCCAAAATCTTGCAATTTGCACAAGAAAAACTTCCCCGAGGGCATCTGCCTTGGATTTCGATTGATGAGGAAATGCTCAAAGGGTGTATTTTGCGTAAGAAGTCCACAACCTCAGCCGGTTTGGATGGTGTTTCCATCCAAGATCTCAGGGCCATGCCGCCGAGTGTCCTCCAAAATTTTTGTAGGATTTTTATGACTGCGGAAGCGTCAGGCCAATGGCCAGCCCAGGTTGTTGATGGAAGAGTCACTAGCCTTGCCAAAACTGAGGTACCCCAATCGGCGTCGGACTTCAGACCCATTACGGTTCTGAGCCTTCTCTACCGATGCTATGGTACCATTCATGCCAAACATGCGATTCGGGTTCTTGAAGACATCTTGCCTGCTCATTTGTATGGTAGTCGGCCTGGTTGCTACGCAGCTCAGTTGTGGACTCACATTTTGTGGGCTATTGAGTTTTCCTTTTGCCAGGATATTCGCCTGTCAGGCCTCATTGCGGACATTCAAAAAGCATTTAACCACCTTCCCCGGGAAGTGGTGGTTGCCTGTTGCCTGTGGTTGGGGTTTCCCTTTCCAGTGATTAAAGCCTGGTCTGGTGCCATGGCCACCTTCAAGCGCCGATTTGCAATCCGTGGCTGCCTGAGTGCCCCTATTGGTAGTTCCACTGGTTACCCTGAGGGAGATGCACTTAGCTGTATTGCTATGGTCTGCATTGACATCCTGTTCCATGCATGGTTAACTCATTTTTTCCCACTTTGTCAGCCGATGTCTTTCGTCGATGATTGGCAGGTCATTACATGCAGTCCAACCGAGTTGCCTGGTATTCGATCATGCCTCCTTGAGTTTGTCCATGAGGTAGACCTCCTCTTGGATGATCGGAAAACTTTTGCATGGTCCATATGCCCTGCGGCCCGAGCCGCATTGAAGCAGGATGGTTTCAAGGTTGAACTGGATTGTCGCAACTTAGGAGCTCAGTGTCAAATGTCTCGTAAGCATTCCAACAAGGTGCAGACTGACAGGTTCAGCTCACTGACAGGGTTGTGGCCCAAGCTTCGGCTATCTGCGTGCCGATATGAAGCCAAACTGAGGGCCCTCCACACTGCAGCCTGGCCCAAAGCAATGCATGCGATCGCCTCAACAACGGTTTCTTTGGCTCAGTTCCATCACTTGCGATCAGGTGCCATGCGTGGGCTGCATGCTGATGGTGCGGGTAGCAATGCGTTTGTCCATTTGGGCCTCATCCATGAACCCATTTCTGACCCTCATTTTTGGGCCATTTTGAGCACCTTTCGTTTGATTCGAGCTTGTGCAAATTGGGCTGAAGTCAGGGAAGCCATGATTGGGTTGTCTCAGGGTACTCTCTCTTGCCCCAACAATAGTGTCACGTTTACGTTGTTGACCCGTTTGCATTTGTTGAGTTGGCACGTCACCAAGGCTGGGAATTTACGAGATGAGATAGGAGAATTTTCCTTATTTCATTCATCGTTTGCAGAGGTGGCCTTTCGTGCTGGTCTGGCGTGGCAGAAAGTAGTCAGTCAAGAAGTTTCACACAGGCCAGGGTTTCAACATTTAAGTAGGTGTGATCCCTTTCAAACAAGGAAGTGGCTTAGCAGCCTGCCAGCCTGCGATGCTGCGCTCATGCGTAAACTGCTTAATGGAACCCATATCACCCAAGACTGCAAGCAGTATTGCCAACCTGGTGAAACCGATTGCTGCCCCTATTGCGGGTCTGTTGATAGCCGATACCACAGATTCTGGCTCTGCCCACATTTCGACGCTTTCAGGACCAATGTGCCGGCTGACATTTTGAAACTCATTCCGTCTCTGCCAGATTCCTTGACCTGTTATGGCTGGGCTTTACGCCCATGGACTCAACTGCAATGGTGGACTTTGCTTTCAGGGTTGGTTTGTCATGAACCGGTGCCTTGTGCCCCGAGTGAGAGGGTTGTTAACTTTTTCACTGATGGTAGTTGCCATTTTCAACATCTTCCAGCACAACGATTTGCAGCGTGGTCTATCATCTTTGCGGGTGACTCTGGTGATGGTAGGGATAGCTATGTGCATGACTGTGGCCCTCTTCCTGGCTTGCTTCAGAGTGCTTTTCGGGCAGAAGTCTTTGCCATATTGAGGGCTGTGCAGGCAGCCCGTGTCCATGCCAGGCGTATTATGATTTGGACCGACTGTGCTTCAGCCATTGCTGGTTTGAGGAAAATTCTTGATGGTGAATACCCTGCGCCCAATGGGCCTCATTCTGACCTTTGGCAAAAGATCTTTCATGCGGTAAGTGATTTGCCTCCTGGTAGCGTTCAGGTAACGAAGATACAGGCACATGTTGGCACTGTGGGGTCTTCTCCTTTTGAAGATTGGTGCTTGTTGCATAACCACTGGGCTGACCGCACAGCCGTGCGAGCTAACTTTAATCGTCCTGAGAGCTTTTGGAAGGTTTTTCATGCCCATGTCCATGCTTGTGATGTTGCTCAAAGATTGTCTAGGGTAGTGCAAGATGTCCTGCTCAATGTCAGCCGTGCAGTTGTACGCATTGCGGATCTGCAGGAACCAGAGGAAGTGCCGTGTGAACCGGCAGTGAGACCCCCAGCGGAGTGTTGGCGAGGTCTTAATGCATTGCTGAAATTTCCTCAAGCGGCGGCACGTTGGTATGGACAAGCAATGGTCGAGAAGGTGTTGAGTTGGTGGCATTCCACCCTCCACGATGTGGGGGAACCGTGTGTCTGGGTTGCTCATTTTCAGCTTTATTTGGATTTTCAAATTGCAACTGGCTGCATTGGGCCGATTCATGAAACCCAATGGAAAGATGGTGATGATCTGGAACTGGTAGGACTGGTGAATTTCCCATTCCGTTTGCGCCAGGTGGTTTGCCAAAATGCTTAAGCAATGCTTGCGTCATGCGTCTCAACATCTTACTGCTAGCTACACTGTGCCGAAATCCACAGTTCTGGGGCTGCATACAGGGTGCGTGGCCGTGCCGTGGCCTAGCTGGCGGTTGGAAGCAATTGACAAGTGGTTGGTGACTCGTATTCCGTTTGGCATCCGTAGGAGAGGTGACTCACTGGATGTTCTCCCGTTTGCCTGCAGAGATGAGTCATGGCCGGTGGTGCCCATTTCCTCGTGTGGATTCTGAATGGACCTAATACGGGTCACTTCCGTGCGCTGAGGTGACGCGAATGGAAAGGTGGGGAAAATGGTGGTTTGGAACATGAACTTTATGACTTTCCATATATTGGGAATAAGGTGAACAACTGACTCACCAACCAGTTGTTTGCTATCAATGCTAAAATGCACTAACCAGCCTTTTGTTTCAGCAGGTATCTAAGATTCAATTCACCATGTCATGTTTTCTCTGATTTGTTCAAACGGAGCTGTCCAATATTGCTCATTGTCACTGCAATGTGGTGCCCCCAAGATAGCTAAGTTGGTTTATAACTCTAATAAGTAGGACTTATGGTAGATATATCTACAGTTAATGGGATTATAAATCAACTTTTAACTAGGGGGCACCACCTTGTGTAATTAGGATAAGACTTCATTGAAAGGTATGGTTAAGCCTTCGGTTGGTATCTTGATTGGTCGGTTGAACCACCCTGGAGACCATGACTCGATGACACGGTACCTGCTGGGATGCCCCACTCTTAAGCACGATGACTAAAAACACACACAGAAAAACCATAGGAAAACCATAGGAAAACGATAGGAAAACGATAGGAAAACCATAGGATTGACATATGTGGCTGATGTTGATGTGATTCCTCTTGACCCTTCAGAAAGCTAAATACCTTGACAGATATCCTGATAAACCGCCAACAGTGACAAACAAAACACAATCTCAGTGTTTCCCGGCAATACCAGTTTCAAAAAACTTGGTGAACGTGAAGTTTTACTTGGAGCCAAAAAATGACCCGCAAAATAGCGATATGAACCGCAAGAAAGGTCATGTCCCAAGCTTCCTTGAGCATGGGGGCCTCGATGAACCATAGGGACCAGTATTGAACCATAGAGTCTCAGTAACCTACCCCTAGATAAGTTGACTTATGTTGATGACATACAACTACCTAGATGGGCCCTGGAGTTAGTTAACTGGTGAGTAACTGGGGATATAACCCCTGCCTATCCCAATGATATTCCATTTACCATCTAGTTAGCTAACTCCATGGCCCATATAGCCAGGGCTCATGAGTGATTGAACTAATGAACTAATGGGCTTTACAATGTTTACAAACCAACTTATGATGCACCTCACCTTGTCATATGACGTGGGATTTCATGGGGAGTTAGTTCGGACGGAGGTTTTAGCAATATCGAAGAGCACCAAATATGATCCAACATTAATCCAGATATATATGACAAGCTGAATATTGAAGACAGCCAGTATATTAGGTCTCTAATATGAATGATTAATACCAACAACAAGGAACCCACAATGAAAATATACAGATCCAATATGACTTGTATCCAATACTAAGCCAGAAGTGGTGCAGGGCCGGGTTTGGAAATACAGCATTCCCAAAAACAACCCCCTAGATTGCTAAGTTGATTTCTAACCTTGGTTAACTGCGGTTACCTGTTGGGTTGATTGGGGGGATATAACTATATATAATGAATACGTGTATAGCCCCGAGTTATAAATTGGTTTATAAACCCGAGTAAGTATAGTCATAAATATCATAAATAAAACATAGTTATTGGAGTTATTAAACTGACTTAGCTATCTAGGGTTAGGGGGCCGCACTTTGTGTATATATATATATATATACACAGTATATAATTACATGTATATATATATATATATATTAAATATATTCATGGGGGTTATAAGCCAACATCACTGGGGAAACCTGGAAAGCTCACCTTTTTGAGGATGATCCAGGTGGTGACTGGTGATTTCGAAAAGGTCATCCTGGACGAGATACAACACCTGGTTGGTGGTTTCAAACATCAATTTTATTTTCCATAATATGTTGGATGTCATCCGAAACCCATTGACGAACTCCATGATTTTTCAGAGGGGTAGGTATACCACCAACCAGAAACTATAGTAGTTATAAATATATATAACACCAGTTAGATTATATATTTCATTGGGATTTGGACCAAGTTCGTTTTCAGGTTTCATTGCTTAAAGGAATTCTGATTTGGCATGATGATCCCCACGGTTTGCCAGGAGAACCAGCTGGTAGAATGGCCTGACAAGGCATGGGGCTGTCGCAAGTGACATTTGTCTTTCTGCCGCCAGTGACGAGGGCCGTACAAGGAAGGTGGTGCCCCCTGACCCGTACAAGGTGGTGCCCCCAAGATACCCTCTGGTAATTTAACATAGCTATTGAACATGGCCATTTATAGTGGATAATTATACGCATTGAAAATGGTGATTTTCCATAGTTATGTTAGTTTACCAGAGGGTAGCCAAGTTGGTGAACATAACTCTAATTTCACTAGGACTTATGGTAGATATATCGAACTAGTGAATGGGATTATAAATCAACGTTCACATAACTTGGGGGCACCACCTGGTACCTCTGCTGGAATGATGGTTAAAAGGGATACCCTCTGGTAAACAAACATAGCTATTGAAAATCACCATCTTTGTAGGTAAAACACAACTATTTCTTTGACAATTTTCAATAGTTATGCAACAAATTACCAGAGGATAACTGTCCCAAAAGTTGCCAAAACTTTCATGGTTCCGGAACTTTCATCCACGTCCAGGCGCCTCTGGAAGAAGACCAACCTGTCAGGAAAGCCCAGAAGCCCGCAGGAGAAGCTGACTCATGGTTGGATTGGTTCGGTTCATGATATAAGTATGGATGATTATGGATTACTGGTTGGTGGTAACATGAGTTTTATTTTCCCCAATGGTTGGGATGATGATCCAATCTGACTTTCATACTTTTCGAGGGGGTTGAAACCACCAAATAGATTAAATCTATAGGGGCCGAATATGTGTGGGCGATGAACATCCATTTAAATCTACGTTGCAAAGTATTTTGGGTTTCATCAGCACACCAGGGTCTTGACCGCCATATATGTTCAACGTGATCAAGTCCTGTGGGGTTGGGTTAAATGGAGCCACAAACTTGGTGATGTTTAGTAAACAAAGCCTGCAGTTATGGCCCAAAATACCAGTTATAAGTACTAACATAACCCCATTTATAGAATGTATAATCCCACTTATAACCAGTTATAACTGATAAATGGCCATAACTGTGGGGTGAATCATATATTGAACCATATCCCTGGCTGTTTCTGAAACAGCTTTTGGGGAGCGAGCCTTGGTGGCCATGTTTGCAACGGCTGTACCATGACCCCAAATCTATTGTTGTTGTTATCAGTTAGGTCATGAAACCGATTGCGGTAGATTGGAGAAGTAGTTGTCATCATGGATACCAAAGCACCGATGCAGAGCACCAGTTCAGCACTTGCTCTCATATCTGTATGTTGAAGGGAAACAAACATATGTAAACTGCTTAGAACAGTCTGTGCATAGGTTATAATAATTATATATATATTCAATTGTAACACACTTTTTGGTTTATACTATCCACTGGTTAGGAACGGTTAGGTGTTAGGAGGGAGCGATTCGGAGCCAGGAGTATTCATATTCCCTATTTTTGATGAGCCAGTTGGAGCTACAAATGGCGTTTGCCCACCACAAAGGAGGTTACTTAAATCATGTTATAAACCATCATGTTCGCTAATTATTCATAGTGAGATCCCAATTTTCCATCAATCGTAGTTCATTTTTATCATGTCAAAAAACTTTCAACATGGATATTTCTGTTAAAAAGAATTTTAACATGATATTTTTCTCCATAGTGAAATGCAAGTTTTCTGTGTAAAAAAAAACATCCCATGTTAGTTTCCCCATGGACATTTCCCAGATTTCATGCGCAACAGGTGGCCGATTCGCTCCGAAGGCGGATGGCCAAGGCCAACGGGACTGGGGCCGAAGAAAAAAGTGGCTGAATTATATGGTAGATATAACGAACTAGTTAATGGGATTACAAAACAACTTGTAATTTAAGGTTAACTATGGTTTACAACTCCAATTTCACTATGGCTTATGGTACTTATTAAGAACTAGTAAATGGGGTTTACAAAGCAACAAACATAACTCGGAGGCACCATCCTGAAGTGATGTTTGTTGGATTGTGTTTTTGTTGGTTTAGGTTTAGATTCACCCCATGAAGTCGTGATGTGGGTTATGCTTCGTTGGGGTGTATATATCTTAAGTTGGTGAATAACCGTGCATGGGATACAAGTTTGGTTATTAAACCCCATATAGTTATGGCCCTTTACCAGTTATAAGTACTAAGAAAACACCATTTATAGAATGTATAATCCCACTGAAATAACCAGTTATAACTGATCAATGGCCATAACTGTAGGCTTAAGTATGTAGTTATACCCCCCTAAAAACCCTCCAGTTCACCCTAAGTGAACTGTGCGCCAACTTACTGTAGCTATCGCAGTCGTCAGCGACCTCACCTTGGTTGGATCGACACAATCCACAGATTTTGCGGACATGCTTTTTGGAGGATTCGTCGTAAGTCATCTAAGTCATCTAAGTCACCTGCGGCGCTCTTTTTTTTTAGATAGGATTACCATGAAAAAACCGTGATTACCATGGCAAGCTGGGAGAAATCCAACTAGCAGCTAGAGGGGTTTTCATGGGAAAATCAACTATATACAGGAAGATTTTCCACTGCCATTTTTGTTGATTACCGGAGGGTACTTTTTTGCGTATTGATCCGATAAAGCTAAATTAGCTATACAAGAAAACGTTAAACAAAACAGGCGCTTAAGGTTCAAGCAGAACTTGCTTCAAGCAGAACCTGGTTCTAGCGACAAGCCTGGATACGAATCATGTCTCGAACTGCTAGAACCAGTCTGGCGAAGACACTGTTTTCTGGGTCCCCCCGTCCCGCCTGATGTTCATTGGAATATCCAACAATTTGGGGAGTGAAGTGAATATATCCAATTGTATTGTTTAATAGTCGGCAATTTCCATTGAATATATCCAACAAGAAGTGTATTTCCATTGAATATGTCCATTGAATTTCCAATTATATGTCTATTCATGTATCTTATTGTGTCGTTTTCCTTCGACCATCTTGACCCATGGTCACGCTACATGATGGGCCCACTTCGGGGATGGTTCTCCCCGGGAGGGCAGTTCTTCAGTTCCAGTGGTGGATATACAAAATGGTTCTTAGGGGTGCAAAAATCTCAACTTATGAAATTCATTTCCATAGTTATAACTGTTATAACTGTTATAACTGTTCTAACTATACCATGTGAAATAGTTGACTGTTATGACTATAATTAGTTATCAGCTATCCGCTAGATGGTCAACTTATTACCATACTTGCTCTCTGGTAAACCAACATAACTATGGAAAGGGACAACTCACTATTTCTATGGCCATTTTCAATAGCGAACTGTAACAAATTGCCAGCGGGCATCAGTTATAGTCATTCTTCTCACCCCCGGCCTGCACCCCTGTCATGATGCTGGACTCCAACAGCTTCAAGGCCAAGCTGTCCTTGGAAGCTCTGCGAGAACGAGTGCAGGCGGGCGCCGGTCGACAGCGCCACTGGAGCTGATAGACTTTTGGCGCGACCACGATGGAAAGGTGGGATTTATCAACCAAGAGAACTCAAGAAAACATATGAATTCAGTGGATTTACCTGCAGTTATGGCCCTTTACCAGTTATAAGTACTTATAACCCCATTTATAGAATGTATAATCCCACTTATAACCAGTTATAACTGATAAATGGCCATAACTGTAGAAACATGCTCATGGGATTCAATCAATAAAACTGATGATTGAATGGGATTGAACCAACAAGGTCAATGTGGATGTCAGACCAACCACGAACCAATTTCATGCGGATACATTGGGATGATGCGTATATAATATATTTCATAGAATGTGAGGCCAACGATGTTTGTTGGTGGCTCGGTCGACCTGTAAACGCGCACTTTCTTATGCGCTTTTCCCATAGGCACAGCGTGTTTTTGTGCATTTTTTACCACGTATATCATGGTTTCGTGGGGTGGGGTGGG
>Ga0126342_10021479_pt1 | contig 10761 bp, 7 predicted proteins | sample Cyp1metagenome_FD_92528 | JGI IMG/M metagenome (GOLD analysis project Ga0126342, IMG submission 92528) | Coral microbial communities from Lord Howe Island, Old Settlement Bay, Australia - Cyphastrea 1 metagenome | ecosystem: Host-associated > Invertebrates > Cnidaria > Coral ... | reverse complement strand
ATATGTGTACATATGTGTATATATGTGTATATATGTGTATATATGTGTATATATGTGTATATATGTGTATATATGTGTATATATGTGTATATATGTGTATATATGTGTATATATGTGCATATATGTGTATATATGTGTATATATGTGTATATATGTGTATATATGTATATAGATAGATATATGCATACATCTGATAACTGGCTGGACTGGCCATGGTTAGTGTTGGTCTCATTCCCTGGCCAAGGTTTATGTTGCAGGTGGATCTTTCTTCCACAACAGTTCTGATTTCTTTCACATTGAGAAACTGTTCTAATTCGAAAGAAACTGAACATGTTGAACATATTCTGTCACAATTGTTTTTCTGATATGGTTTGAGTTCACAAAATGTTCTGACATGAATTATGTGTGGATGGCACGATAACAACTCTGGAAGCACCTCGCAGAGGGTTCACATCTTTTTTTGTGGGTCACCTCGCTTCGATTTCCGTTGACCAAGCCCTTTCTTTGGAGATCTCATGATGGTTCCCCTCTGGTACTGACTAAGAGAGTGCTAACTGGAAACTCAGCATCAACAAAAGTGGTAAATCAACGAACTAGCCATGGGCAATGGCTTCATGGCTTATTAGCTGACTCCCCCATTCTTTGCAGCTTCCCATCTCTGTGCAAGCAGTGGATCTGCCAGCCCTAAAAGCAAGAAAAAATCGACCACAGTGGTGGACGTCGAGGTCCCGCACCGGGCGGTCCGGTCTCAACGGGGGCACGGTCGGCTTTTCCAATTTTTAGGGCAAATTTCAGGCCATTTCAATGGGGAAAAATGGGAAAAATGGGGATCATCAACCTATATGAACCGTGAGATTTTGGGCTGCCCTATATTCTGAGAAACCCAAGTGGATCTTTGTATTCTAAATCGAAGGCCAAATAAAGCCACAGATGGGCTGGCCATTTTTAGTATTGCCATTCAGATTTTGGACTATCCAAGTTTGACGCAGACTCAAATTGATTCTATTTTTTTCCTTGGAATAGATGTTGATTCAATATCTATTTATATCCGAAAGTTTACCAGCAACACTTCCAGCACTATTTCCAGCATTTGACTAGTGCTTTCACGGAACTGGGGATATTCTTGGCGAAATATGGGCATTCAACCTCAGGATGCTTTGGCTCCATTATACCCCCAGTTTGAGGTGGAAGTGTTGGGCCTGATCATATCTGATCATCACTTGGATCATTACCACCCTTTTAAAGGCTTGGCGAGTGGGATGATGATCCCCCGGCTTCTCGAGGTCTTGTGATGAGACTCTGGAGGTGGTCGAATCGGGAGTTGATCCGGTTGATCCTTTGGACACAACGATCTGATGGTTTGGGGTATTCAAAGATATCCATCCAACATTTTATCTCGAAACATATCAAAGATATCCTTTTTTTGCATTTTAACGGACATGTATTTGACCAAAAAACGTGTTTGCAACACTTGTTTGTTGAGCACATTTACATCAATTGCGTCTTATTGCTCAATCGAGGAAATCACTGCAGTGATGATGAAGCCGTTCTGATCGGACCCAGGAAGTTACACACCCCAAAAATGGATGGTTTCTACCCTCTGGTAATCCACAATGGCAATGGAAAATCCACAAGTTTGTATATCAAGGAGTCTCTGGGGAGGTTGGGATACTTCATTGCTATGTTTGATGACTAGAGGATACATGTTTTCTTCCCAGATTTTGAATGCGTTCATCTGACCTTTGGCCAGTTAAACGGTGCTAAGTACCCATTTTGTATCTGGCAACTGGAGAATCCCCCATTCAGATAAACCCAAATATCACACATATCAAGTTGGTCAATATATCCCTTGAATGTTGGTTCTATATATATATAATATAGAACCATTCATATGCCATTAATATCCCCAAATCCCATTTTCAGATAAACATGTCCTCAACATCCGTGAGGGTCCAGTGGCACGTGCAACGCCGCCCTTTCGTCAGGTTTGCCCTTTCGTGCTGTTGGCGTCATCGGAACGATGATAAACCAAGTCCCGACAGTGCAAAAAATGGACAGGTGCCAAAAAACAGGGCAGAAGTCTCAGACATAGGTGGTTTTATGGGGAAAAACATATGGAAAAAGCAACCATAAATGGTGGGTTAATGATTTTCAGAGTGATTCATAGAGGTCTAAAATGGATCGCTTTTAGCCTTGGGTGAAATCCAAAGGGAAAGTCATCAAGAAATGGTGGGACTTTCCAGCAAGGTTTGATTACCGGGTACTGACTGTGATTGTATCTAGTGAACCCACACACACACAGACACATACGCACACATGCTGTCAGCTTCTTCTTTTGGACCCAAGCATCACTCGAAGAACTGTGAAGATAGCCCAGCCATCAACCATCAGTTGGACGTTAGAAGCTCTAACTACATAATCTTCAAAGAGGCAGTCCTTGACGATCCTCCTGAGATCTCCGATTTCATGAAAAATCCCAATCAGCCCACGGATCGTCAAGTCGTGTCAGTGATGGGGTAGTTGTACCTGTTCGAAAACCCCCATTCTTGTTGGTTAAATTATCTGAAATCTCCGTATTTGTTTGTTTTGGTGGGTCAGAATCATCTTAAATCTCCGTTTCTTGGGTGGGTAAAGATATGTTAAAACCCCATCTGTCTAGCTGGATACCCCCACTTGTCAGAGTGCAAACTGAGAGCCCGCCCCCAGGATGGCCCTGGCAGAGTGACTAGAACCTCGCCTGGCAGAGAGCTACTGCTTTTAACCCGTGCTGAGTGCTGAGATGAGATGCAAAAATGCGGCAGAAATGGCTTGGAGGGAATCTGTCTGTGTATGTATCTATACACACACACACATATATATATGTATGTACAGTATATATATATATACACACTCTCTCTCTCTCTCTCTCTTACATATGTATTTACATGTATACAAACACGCACAGCCCCGAAACATGGGATGCGAGCCATGAAACCTAAAACGGGGAGATCAGAACCACAGATACCACAGCGGGTGAGGGCCTCCAAGCTTGGGAATCCATTGCAAGCTTGGAATGTTGCTGGTTTACTGGGAATATCTACTGGAATTCCATGAATCTAGCATCCACATACGCTTGGGTTTTCCTAGTTTTCGAAATCTTTTGAAGCAATTCTGGTAGAACACATTTTTCATGACAGTTCCACCATTCCCGGATTCCTACCTTGCTTGTCCCGTTGACAGATGGCTGGCTGCAGCCATGGTGTGCTTCTCACAAATACAGTCACAAAGAAAGGACACCACCTGATCGTGTCCTCATAATGGAGGGTTTAAACTGTTTAATCGACTGAAAAAGGTGGGTTTAACCAACAGAAGAGTTGCAACTCAAAGCATTTCTATGTATTGTTTCCCTTCAAGAGGATTTGCTTTAGGACACTTCAGAACCATGGAGGAAGTCTTGCGGGTTCAGCGCACAGAGGCACCAAATGGGTGATTGCTACGGAAATGCGTTGTGCATTGCCCATTCTTCTTGGTTGATCCAAAAAAACTGGGTCAATCTTAGCTGGAATCCCCATCAACCAGTGTTTTTTTATATGTGTATATAGATATATACACATGTCATGTGTACATATATGTATATATAATACACACATATATACATATATATATATATATATATATACACACACGCACGCACCAGCACATTTGTTCTGAGCTATTCCCTTTTCAACGTATTTTTTCTGATGAATATCCCCTTTGTTGAAATCATTGTCGCTGAACATCCCCGTTGCCGCTGAATAGCTCCATTTATGTCCATCATTTCCCCATTTTTGCTGGAGAAATCCGTGGAACATCTCAATACTTCTTGTTCACTTCTGGCTTTTTCTCTGAACAAATGGGTATGGATCAATACCTATACATACCATTTTTAGGGGGATGAGCATCCATAAATCCCAGCTATTTTGATGTGAACAGAAGGGGTACAAGGTTTTGACACACTGCCAAATAACCCAAGATCCACTGGTCAGTCATCATTTACGGCGTTTACGGCATCTGAGATTTCTGGTTGGCAGGATGGCCGCGGGCAAAGTACCGTGGCACTCAAAGACTTCGATGCTGGGGAGGTACCAAGAACGGGATGGGGATTCTCCCAACCAAAAGTGGAATTTTGAGCAACAGGCCAGTAGGATTTATGCCATTTATGCAACCCATTCTATTTTTTGGACGGGATCATCACCAACATAAAACCTGGAAGAGATAGAACTTTGTGTTGAAAGGTGCTTGGGATCAAGGACAATTGCTGTCAAAACTTAGGCCTCCGGAGAAAACCACGGCTGTCATGGGGCTGTCAGCCAGCTCCCGAGAATGGTTTTGAGAACCACAAAATCTGAAACAATCCCCCAATGGATCCCAGAAAATAGGGGGTACCCGCAGTCATCATCCATTTATAGAATGGATTTTCCATGGATTTTCCATGAAATAAACCATCCAGCTAAGGGGATTTCCCCATGACTATGGACCCCCCCTGGGTTCGGCCTCCAGGTGCTGCTGCGCGAGGCCTGCCTGGCCGTCACCTTCGAGGCCTCGGAAGCGCCCTGGGCCGCCGAGCTCCGGCGGAAGCTGAAGGCCATGGACGGCTGTTGCGCCTGGCAGCCGGGGATACCCAGATACCCAGGGGATGGGATGGTACTGGATGGGAGGGGAAATGTTGGGAACATGTTGGGAAGTTTTTTATTTTTTGGCATCTGTGATTTGAGTTATTTGAGAGAGATTCTGAATTTATCTAACGTTAGATAATTATAGAATGTTTGCCCCAGATGGGTTTAATGTTGGGACATTTGGGAGATTTGGGACACTCTTCGCGCGAGGGAACTGGAACTGAAAAAAAAAAAGCAAACCCTCCCAGTGGGCTTTGCGGTGAATGACGTTCCTCTTGAATCCAGGATCCAGTTGGATTTCACACAAAAAAAACTGCTTCTTGGCTCGTCCCCACACCAGTATTGATAATTGATCAATTACAGTATTGGAATTAGTATATATATAATATATATACATACATATGAGCTATAGATTTCAAGATATTTTCTGTACTCAGAATACCAAGTTTTTTCGTCGATCTTTTTGGTGCGGAGTTTTCCTCCAGATGCCTGGCCATGGCAGGTATTGTTTGGCCGCGCCGGGCTCAATGGCGGAGCACAGCGATTTTTTCCATGTTTCCAATGGGGATAGAAATTGCATGAAATGGCTATTTTTATTGGGTATAGAACCAATATGAACCAATAATGATCTGAATTGGCAAAACAAAAAAATCTATGTCATGGGCCAAAATGAAGAACTTACGTGGATGGGCCCCATAGACTTTCGCAGATGTTTCAAGGGGTTATTCAAGCGCCAGTGAATGTTTTCGTTGATTGGGGAAAGAGACGATTAAAAATGAGTGCTTTCAGTCCACCCCTTTGCTGAGTGATTTTGCTGGTACATCATGGATATCACTTTCTTTTGCTGGGGGTCTTCCTGTCAGGACCAGTCCCAGAATTGGTGCCTTTGCAGGAAGACCCCGAAGAATTTTGAGGGTCAAAAGCATGGTTTCCAGGTCAATTTTCCCCGTAAGCCAATTTTTCTTGGTTGGTTGTTGGTAATCGGTGGTTGTCCTAATGCATATGATTATAGTTATAGTCCTATTCATGCTATATCCCCTATTTACCATTCATAAACCGATCTATTGAAACCTCAGTATGGTTTCTTTACCCATTGTATCCGGAAGATAATCCCATTATAGTACCCTGATAGAACAGTACAATCTGAATGAAATCTAGTGGTAAATTATACCTATTTGCATTGGATTTACTTTAGATCAACCCATTTTCCAACCATTTACTTAGTATCACCAAATTTTGATATACGGTTGGAAAGGCATCCCCCAAAGATATATAGTGAAAACTCTACTCTAATTTCCCAAGAATCAGTGAAAACTATCACCCCATTTTTCAAACCATTTAAGGATCCATGTCTTTCTTCGATCTGAGGTGCGATGTCTTTCGCATGATGACCCGGTACGTTGGGAGGACTTTGAAGGTGCACTAATGGCCTCCAAGTACTTTGTGTGGCTTGAAAGTCCTGGGATTTTTCGGTGATTTAATGGGAAAATCAACAGGAAATCATGGTATGATCATGGTATGATCATGGTATGATCATGGTATGTTCATGCTTTACTATGGTTTGATGTGTGTTTATGTGTTTATATGTTTTTAACTATTTCGAGTCGTTTATGATACATCTGAATAAGTTTCAGATGCATGACAGTTCCTTCCATCCTTGGAGGCTTGGAACCCTTGAGTGCCGAAGGTGTCTGCCACCTGGAGGATGCGGGGGTTGTCACCAGAAATCCAGGTTTTGACCCTTCAAGAAACCTCCTTTTGCATGGCAAAACTCAAGGAGTTTAGAACGGTTCCTGCAGTCTGCCATAGTAGATCATGGTTATTTTTTTTGCAGAGTCTGCCAGTACTGCAATCTGGTAGGAAAACCGTGATTTTGGCTCAGCATCTGACGTCACCTCAGTGAAAGACACGTAGATGGTATGGTAAATGCCGCAGAAAGCCATGGGCCCTGAAAGCCACAGGGGGCCCCTGAACATCCAAAGGGGATGGTCCACAGCGAATAGTCACGGCTCGTTCACCCACCGGGGATTCACTGGCTTTCCCAAGACATCAAGCCCCACATCGGCCTTGGATTCCAAAAATGATTCAAAATCCCAACTGAAAAATGGACAAAAACATCCAGCCCCCAACTGACCTGGCCACATTTCGCAAGAAATTGCTTTCAAATTCTGCTAGGAGGCTCAACCAAATACCAACCCACACAGCAGATTCAGAGATCTGGACGCTATGGCGGCTCCACCCCATGGGCCGGGCCTGGTGAGTGGCTGATCTGACCGATTTTTTTGGGTTTTCCTATTGAGATTTGGATGATTTGGCACGGAAAACCTTGGACAACTTGCTGGAAATTGAAGAGTCCAGTCATTTTTTGGGAAAACAAACATATCCCCATGATTCGCATGATTTGCTTTTTTTGGTGTATATAATATGATATATGCACATATTTGTGCACATATTTGTGCACATCAATTACCAAGAAAGGTCTTAGCCTCTGGTAAACGTTTACATTTTACTATGGAAAGATCCACCATTTTTAATGGGACAATCCACTATTTCTATGGCCATGTTCAATAGCTATGTTAGTGAAAATCACCATTTTTAATGGGTAAATCACGGTAAATCCACTATAAATGGCCATTTTCAATAGCTTTTTGTATGTTTACCAGGCCGGGTAGCCCCATGACACCAGGCATTTCCCCATTTCGGTCGCAGCCGAGGCTTTGACCTGTTGCCGGACATCCAACACGTGCAGCCTGAAGACTTGGATGGCGACGTGTACGTGGAAACTTGGTGGCGATGTGGGAAGTTGAATTGGGGATGGGTCAAAACCTGGTACCCCTGGTGAACATCAAAATAGCTGGTAAATGGATGTTCATCCCCCTAAAAATGGTATGTATAGGTATTGATCCATAGCCAATTGTTTTTTTTTTCTGGGTGGACATCCAGCAGGATGGGGGCCCCCCAGTTATAAGTGGGTTTATAAAGCATTATAAGCCCTATGAACTAAATAGTTGTATCTACCATAAAGCCACTTATAAGGCATAGCTATCTTGGGGGCCCCATCCTGAGTGGAATAGGGAATTTTATTAGGATTTAATGGGATTTTAGTAGGAATATGTTCCATCAGGGGATTTTATTAGGATTTAAGGGGATTGAGATGGAATGTAATGGGATTCAACCATCAACCATAGGACTTTCATGACATTTAATGGGATTTCATGGTATAGTAGTTTTTGTCTCTGGTGTCAATCAAACGCGGCTGGAAAATCCCCAAACTCAACGGAGGGTTCAATGGATAATAGCGGAGGGTTTCTGCCCCATTGGGACTTGACATGACTTGACCATCGCCGGAAAGTTTCACTGATTTGGTTTCATTGTTAGGAATGTTTTTTCATCCCTAGGCTTCGAAGTTATTGATCCATAGCCATTTGAGATCATCATTGGACGGTCACCTGGGGTGCGTAGGACCTGTTGCTAGGAACTTCCTGTATGTTGAAGCTCCTTCTAACATCACCAGTGCGTAACCGTCCAAATTGGGACGAAGGATGGAAGAAACCGAATGATGAGGTCGGAAAGTGATGATCAGTGATGCCTAGGCATACTTTCTCAGGAAATTTGGGGATTCACCCGCCATTTTTGCGGTATTACCCTCTGGTAAACTAACATTTTACTATGGAAAGATCCACCATTTTTAATGGGTAAATCCACTATTTCTATGGCCATTTTCAATAGCTTTTTGTATGTTTACCAGAGGGTATTTCAATCGATGGTCGTTTTTGAATGTGGAAATTGGCACCGTTCGCATTGGCACCCTCCGCCTCGGCCTCGTAGGCTTCGGGGATGGGTCAAGTGTCGCTCCAGGTCGCTCATAGCACCAGACTTTGGCGGACATGAACACATCATTTAACCAACTATGATGCTATTACTACAATGATTTTAATGGATTGCCAGCTATTATCACAACAACAACAACAACAACAACAATAATAATGCCATGCCATGTTTGGTTTTTGGTGTTTTCCAACTATTTCAAGCATAACAATGTTTGTCCCCATGTTTTTTTTCGGATGCTCATCCCCATCTTTGCATCTTTGGCGGGATTTTCCAGGATTGATGGGAAAGGGTAGCTGTTGAATTTCATGAAAAATCCCTAGACAATCCCTGAAAAACTCCTCATGAAATCCTTATGAAATCCCATGAAATCCTTATGAACCTCCATTAAAGTCCACATTTTTTTTAAATGACATCCTATGGCCATTGATAGTTTGAAAATCCTCAAAAAGCAGCCCCAGGACTTTGTCAGCAGCGCACAGCTCAGTCAAGCCTCACAGAAGCCCGTGGCCCCAGGGCCTCAGGGGTGCCGGTGCCGTGCCATGGGTGAATTCATGGTGGGTTCATCAACCCTAATGGGATACGATATGAATTCGTGGAGGTAAAACCAAGCCTAATGGGGGGTATGATTCATGATTATGAATTTATGAACTATGATTATAGTGACAAACAACCGCTTACATCTTGGAACTTAGAACCTCATATCTGGGCACATTTTTTCAAAAGGTCGTCGGCGTGTTCAACCAAGGTGGCGGGCGTGGGACCTGACTTTTCAGTGGTTATTTTATGTTATATTTTCACTCCCAAGTGATTTAGCCTTTTAATGGGAACAATGAATGAACATGAGACTACAGGATGGGGCCCCCAAGATAGCTAAGTTGCCTTATAAGTGGCTTTATGGTAGATATAACTATAGTTAATAGGGGTTATCATGGTTTATAAACCCACTTATAACTGGGGGGGCCCATCCTGTATGCAACTAGTGAATTTCAAGATTTTGAGATACCCCATTTTCAGACATCCCGAGTCCTGGCATTTCGTAATGAATCTTACTGTAGGGTCCATGGATGTCCATGGGAGATGCTGGGGCTTTACTTCTGTGGCTTACAATAAAAAACCACCCCAGTTGCTGGCTGGGGTACAGTATGGTACAGTTGAGACATCAGTTGGGTCAGTCAAATCCGCACTGTGGGCTGCTGATACCAGTGGATTGTTTCAGTATTGTTGGACAACTTCACGAAGACTGTTCGCTAGTTGTAACTGACCTCATTGGTATTGTATCATTTGCATTGTTGGTCAGTATCCCATATGTTGGTGAATTTAGATGCACTTGACTGCTTTCTCAGGGCATTGAACTCATTGGTGTTGGTTTTGCAACAGTTCCAACGTTTGCACGTTCATGGCTGTAATTATATATACACCTTTGTTTGCTGACTTCTCCAGCATTCATGGCTTCATAACAACGCTGCAGTGTTGTGACGTCCGCATGTTTTTTGAGTGCATGCCACAGTGTTGTCTGTAGTCATCGATTTGGTGATTCATGCATTCATGGCCATTCGTTGATGGCAATCGCTATATTTTGCGCCAAAAAAGCATGGCAATCTGTGCTGTCCTCTTGGGGACTCTTGATATCCACATATTTTTGTGTTCAGACTTCAAGCGCAGATAAAGTCATCCTCAATTCGTGGTGCGTGCGAGGCAGGATTTCAAGAGTCCCGCCTCCATGAAGTCAGACTTGAAGTCAATCGATCCTCGACGGAAATCGGATGACTGATCCACCACTCTGACTGATCGGCTGGCGATTATTTACCCACTGGTTATTTAACATAGCCATGGAAAGATCCACCATTTTTAACAGGTAAACCATCTATTTCTATGGGCCATCTATACCATGGCTATACTAGTCATAACCGGAGGGTAACTGTTTTTCGGATCCACGGGAGGCTGAGAAACTGTGATGATTTCTGTGCCACGGACTTCCGGAAAAATCCAAGCTGGAAAAAGGGGGAAGAAACAAATTTACCATTCATATTTTCGTGAGAATGGGGGATTTTCCATGGCTATGTTAGATTGAGGGCAAAAATGGAGGTTAGAAGGTTCCGAAAAGAATGTATAGGCAGAATTGGGACCCTACTATGATGAACCATTCTATTTTATTTTGTCTGGTCGCTGCCCGTATACAGGCATCTGACAAAGTCGTACCTGTTTTAGGAAAAAATCGTTGTGCCTTGGGGAAGTGTGTTTCGCAAAAGTCGTGCCTTTAGCAAGAACGCATAGGAACTCTGGAGTTTGGATATGT
>Ga0126342_10021478_pt1 | contig 10761 bp, 9 predicted proteins | sample Cyp1metagenome_FD_92528 | JGI IMG/M metagenome (GOLD analysis project Ga0126342, IMG submission 92528) | Coral microbial communities from Lord Howe Island, Old Settlement Bay, Australia - Cyphastrea 1 metagenome | ecosystem: Host-associated > Invertebrates > Cnidaria > Coral ... | reverse complement strand
CCTGGTCGCAGCTGCTGGTCAGCTATGGCCCAATCTACCGCGGAAAATCCACCAACGTCTGCATACCACCCAATGGCTTCCACCACTGCCAGGCATGCAATGAAATGGCAGCCCTCCCTGGCCACATGCTCGACAGCAGCTGAAAGAGCTGCAGGCCCTCCAGCTGACCGGTGCAGGCTGCTCAAGCCATCAATGATGAGGCCTGAGCTCCATTTGTGGCACAGAGAGCCAGCCACCAGCTTAAAGGCCCCAAATGCCAAGGGGCTGTCCATTGTTGAAGCTGCAAACTCTTCATCTGACAAAGCTTCTTGAGGATCTCCAGCGCCACCAGACAGCCGCGACAGCACCTGGACGTGGGCCCCGTTCTGTCGCGAGAATTAAATTACATTATTGGATGCTCCGACCCCGCAGGCAATCTTGATTGACATGGTGCGGGTCCAAAATGAAGAACTCAGAAGGATGGTAAAAATGGTACTGCAACGCTGCATACCGATGTCAGGTATGCACTGTCTGATGTGATGCTGGCATTTACAGATGACAAAATGTAGTGAAGATGGTGGATTTGGTGATGGTAAAGGATGATGATGCTGATGATGATGATGATGGTGGTGATGATGACGAGGGTGAGCATGAGGATGAAGGTGAGAATGAGGATGAGGAAGACGATGAGGATGAGAATGAGGCTGAGGAAGACAATGAGGATGAGGAGGAAGGAGGATGAGGAGGAGGAAGAGGATGAGGAAGAGGATAAGGATGAGGAAGAGGATAAGGAAGAGGATAAGGAAGAGGATAAGGAAGAGGATAAGGAAGAGGATAAGGAAGAGGATGGTGATGATGATGATCATGATCATGATCATGATGATGATGATGATGATGATTGTGGGTAATGATATCTCCTGAGTTAAGGGAGTTGGAGGAGGGGGAGGAGGAAGAAGGAATGAGGAGGAGAGCGGCAAAGTGAAGGACGAAGAAGATGGCGAAGATAGACGCAACAGAGGCAAGGACCCCACACAATGGTGTTGAGAACTAGTGGCCGCGCACCTTATTGAAAAGTTTAGAAAGCAAAATTCTGTAATTAAACCCGAAAGGTATTGTCAGCTGAGCGACCAAAGCATGCAGAGCTGGAAGCACGGGGTTGTTCTCTTCCACCCGGCCCACCACTAGTGGTGAGCCCCGGAATGCTCTAGTGCAGGCTCGGAAGGGCCGTCCGCTTTTTCAATATCAAACTCTACATGGGCCTCTTCAATGCGCAGGGTTGGCGTGGCTACGAGAGGGACTTGCCGGCAAATGATCGAATGCACGTGACCACCTGGTGCTTCACTCGCATGACGCTCTGGTGCCTCCACATCTTCCCTCGCATGACGCTCTGGTGCCTCCACATCTTCCAACATTTCCAACTCATGCTGTTCATTTTCACCCGTGGGGATCAACTGCCAAGCCAGGTAAGATAGGTAAGCAACTGGAAGAAATGCAGCCAGGAAAGACACCAAGCCGACACAGGCGTTCATCGCCTGTTTCCAGGCAAACTCTACAGGCGTGCCGGTCTGCTGAAATGGTTTTACATTCACTTTTGCAACATCTTTCTGTGGCGTGATGTTGATCGCAATTCAAAACCATCTAAATCCATCTAGTATCATTCACTTGATACTTCCGTGTAAAATCCGATGGATACATGTAACAATGTAGGACACATCAGAACACTGCCACAACCTGTTCAGGGTAATATCTGAAAAACAATGTCAATGATCCAAAGATATCCTATGGTCTAGGAGTCTAGGGTGACATTCTCCAAACTCGTGTTTATTGATGTGGCTATGAGTGCTACTGCTTCAGAATTTGTCTTTCACCATTGTGATCTGCACCTCTTCCTCTTCTGCAACCTCCTTCACAAAAGCTTCATGTTCCTGACATCCCAAGACCGGAGCTTGGGACAGCCAACTGCACTGAATTCATTGGTATAGGCTCCAGTATGCTCCTCTCTTACTATTCACGTTCAGTCAACTCAGATTGCTGATATTGCGCCACAGAAAAGGCTCCACCTCGTGTTCAACATGCTAAGTGAAGGTCTCCTAGCATCTTTTCATCAGCCATTCACTTGAATGGCGCAATTGGTGTTGCAGATTTTTAAATGGCGTGATGTTGATCGCAATTCAAAACCATCTAAATCCATCTAGCATCATTCACTTGATACTTCCGTGTAAAATCCGATGGACTTGTCTCAAATTTCTCACATTCAAGTCGCAAGGCCTGAGCGACATCGCGGGCAAGCTCTGCTTCCTCGTCGGGGAGTCATCGGAAAACATGCCACGAGGAGCATGCGAAACGTTTGTTTCGGTTATTGCTGGTTTAAGCGTGAATCATTCAGCTCTCGTTCTTTCTGCCACAGGAGTCGCTCGAGCTTCTCCTGTCACCAGCGAGAGGCTGTGGAGCACTCAACACACCGATCACCTGCAGTGACTGGCTGCCAGCTGCCAGCTGGCCTTTGGCGTCAAGGTCAGACCCATTTCGATGTCCTCAGAGCAGTGTGAACACAAACCTCATCAGCTTGTTTGAAACAGTGCCTGCTGTTTCTGGCAGTAATTGGGAGGAGAAGATGCAACAAACAGCTACAAGACACAATATAGTTGGACCATCTCAGCATCTAATCTAATCTATTTTGTCCGAGCTTCTTCCAGAGTGCGCATGGTCGGCGGAGCCTCTCGGCGACATGGGTGGCGACGGCAACATGAACATGATCGATATTCGGTGCAGGCCCAGCTCAACCAAGAGCAGTTTTGTACCAAAACAAAATGGGCTGATCCCGTCAGTGATGCAAAATGCCATTAGAAACTGGTCCTCATCCTTTCACGCCCTGGCGACCCAACTAAACCACATGAAATCCAGGAGGCTTCACTCTCTAACCAAACCACATCAAATCCAGGAGGCTTCACTCTCTGAGGTGTCCCGGGCTGTCACCGGCTTTGCCCTGCCTGGGTGGTTGGCGTTGACGAACATTCGCGCGCTGCAGGCCTCAGAAGGCAGCGACCATGAGGGCTGACCGTGTTTTGCGGGCGGAGCAGTCCGAACGGCATCGGCATTGAGTGAGGCCCTGACGTTCGGCACAGCATCCAAAGGATAAAGTGCATGAAGAAAACGATGGCGAAAGCAGCAAAAGAGGCCTGAGAACGCACGAAACAAAAACAAAACGAAACCAATGAAGCGCATTGCCCGTGCAAACGAAAGCCATCCACTAATCCCATCCCTCTCCAGCCGCCAGCCCAAACTGAGCACAGAACATGCCCGAAACCGGCTTTGTAGCCCTGGAACGCCAGGACAGGTTCAGAAGGGAACCATGAACGTCTGACCACAACGGGGACAGGCTATTTTATATATATATATATGTGTGTGTGTGTGTGCGTGTGTGTTTTTTAACTCGCACTGCACACTGCCTTACCTCCACCTGCTATAGATTGGTCGCCGGCTGGGTTGTTCCAAGCTTGTGTCTAAGAACTGGACAGGGCCACGAAGCCAGGGATGAGCAAAGTCATCGCAGCAAAGGCGTGTGCCAAACAAACTGATAGTGCTTGAGCGAAAGGGCTCTGCAGAACAGAACGCGCGGAATCCATTCATAGATCCATGCCGAAGTAGGGCCAACATGGGCCAACCCCTGGAATCCTCGGCGCAAAAATGAGGATTCCACAGATACGCAGCCGAGCATGAGTGCACCTTGGGCCTTTTGGTTGAGCACATGCTGCATGTTGACAAGAATGGAGGGCAAGTGGCAGCACACAGGACATCAAACTGCTGGATATCCAAGCACACAGGATTTATTTTTTAGGTTCCAAGCTAGAAGCGCTGCAAATCAACGCCAGTGCCAGCACAATCACCAGTCACGTGTAGTAGGGGGGTTTCTTCAGGCGATAGGTGTCAATTACCAGTAGATGAACCACTGTGAAACATGAGCGTCATATTGATCCCGCATCACACGTCGGCTGAGGAATTTGCCGCTGAGCTGAAGTCACCACCAGATGCGCCCGCTTCGCATGCTTCCACTTCTCAAAGGGCTGGGGAGGTACCAGCCGATCCTGCCATGGAATTTCTGCTGTTCGGGGAGCGCTGGTTGTTCAAACCGAAGTTATCACTCAATTCATCTTACTTCAAATTACGCATATGTATACGTACATATATGTGCATATATATATATATATATTTATTTATTTATATTTATTTATTTATTTATATCTATATTTGTTTATTTATATATATTTTTTATTTATTTATATATATATATGTATATATTCACGTACATATGCATACACATATGCATACGCATAAGATCTACATAATTACATACATATGCATGCATACATGCATATATATATATATATATACATGATGTGTATATGTATAAGTTCTCTTCTGCCTTACTGCGCGCCACGGCTGAGTGTGAATGGGCACGGATGTGCTTTTTTTCGGGGCCCAACACGGAAATTTCGTTCCAAAAAGTACAGCAAGTTGAAAGCACATTTGGGCAAAGTACACCTTGTTTCTTTGGATCCTTCCTTCTTTTGACAGCGGTTCTGTACAGTCTGTGGCTACGCTGCGACGCAATGCTGCACCCTGCGTATGAAATGCCGCCGCTTGCTGACGCACATGAACATCCATGGAGGAGCAAAGGCCTGTTCAGCTTGTTTCACCTGCTTCTGTCCCATTCTCCCTTCCTCCTCACACTCAATCATAGAGTCCTGGCCGAAGAGCTGCTCAAGCATGTCAAAATCACCAGGGAAGTTGTGAAGAGGCCGTTGAAATGGATCTGGACGTGCTGGAGGACGGGATGAAGCTCGCACATGCCTGATTCAATTGATGGAGTGATCGTTGAAAAAGGCCATGATCCTCAAAGTCCACAAAACCAAGAGGTGAGTTGGTATCATCACTCCTCGAGGAGCCAAGATCCGAAAGGCAAGTATCCTGCTGTCCTGCTGATCCATGTCTCCTACAAACACCTTGATGTAATCTCCGTCAGAGATGTGCAAGGGAGATGAGGATTGCTCATCAATGACCACATTGTTTCGCCACAAGTGGCATTGATCAGCACGAACATCACAAAGAGAAGCAAGTCCAAGTTCTCTCAGAAGTGGGGCTCTGTCGTGACGATATCTAATCCACATGGGGAAGCGCCTGAGAGGTGCCAGTTGAACATCATTCTCCACATGAAGGTCCCTGTCCACCAGAACCAGGCTCATTTCCCACCGTTTCCCCTCCGTCCACCCTGTGGTCGCTTCCATCTCGCTCCTTCCCCACGGAGCTCTCCCCAAGCTATTTCCCACGGTTTACCCTGTGGTCACTTCCGTATTGCTCCGTCGCGGCAAGTGCAACTAAAAAACGAGAACCCAAGCATCCGAGATGCTTTTGGGAAAAACAGTCAATTTGAAGAGCAAAGGACTCAAGATGACTCAAGTAGCATTACATTTCTCAACATATCGAAACTTACCACGCCCAAATGAACAAACGAGTTTGACATTTATCTGAGGTATGCATGACTTTGGGCCGGATGTTTGGAGTCTGGAGCTTTGTGCTGTGGGGTTCAGATGGGTTCAGGCATGTGCGATATCTGGAGAACAAACAGCAAGGAAAGGAGGAGGATGGAGACGGAAGGTGAGGAGACTGAGGAGACATGAAAATCAACTTGTCATTTTCATTTTTTATCTGTCATGAAGTCATGAGTTGATTTTCATGTCATGACATGTCAGATCTTAAGAGCCCAACTTGGGAAGCTTACGGGAAATAGTTCGCCCACTCCAAGATAAGGCAAGCAGCATTCACGGTCATTCGACGTCTCCTTTTCACTGGACTCGCCTTCCAGAAATTCGACATGCAGCGAGGCAAGAGGCCAAGACTGTCACGCTTGAGCACGAATGGAATCTTATAACTTCCTGGAGTTCCACATCAAGAACATATGATCCGGATAATTCACCATATTGTTTCACATATGAGTACATCTACATATATCCACATATCTAATATCCATGTAAGCATATGTCATCGTCATCATCATCATCATCGGCGTCGTCGCTGTTGTCGTCGTTCTTCTCATCGTCATCCTCATCGTATATGTCCAGGCCTTGACCTCCGATTCATCCTCTACATCCTGCCAAATCTGATCAGATCTGCAGCACAAGAAACGATTAACACAAGAAAAACGACATGATACGACATGATACGACATGACTTGGCCATGACATGCCATTTGACTTCACGCCATTCCGTTTGCATTGTTGGCTCTCCATTGCCGTCAATATCTCATGTTTTCGCATTTCTCGGCATGTCTAAAATGTCTTAGCATTTCTCAGCACCCAGCAGCCCTGCACTTTCGTGGCCTTCGCTTCACATATACTGTCAAACGCCAAAACAAAATTCGAACAAACTAGAAAACTGCGAAAAGCTCTGTTTGGAAAATTGTTCAATTTTCATGCCGCCTCTTGCTCTCTCCGTGTCCAGGCCTAGGCTGGCAGTCGCAGCTAGATTGCTATGGCAGCGATTGCTCTATGATCTCTATGTGCCAACCTGCTTGCATCCTGCGAAGCTATCCAGGTTTCAAGATGTTTCAAGTATCTTCTTGTATCTTCTAGCATCTTCTAGCCCTGCTAAGCACCGGACTGCTTTCGACTTCTGCTCTGCTTGGCAACAGTCATCTTTGGACCTATTGGTAAAAGATGGTAAAAGGCTGAAAAGAATTTGAGGCAATGATGTGGGGCACAAGTTTCACCACAGTTTGAGATGTCGTGAGCCAGCCTTGGTTCCAATGGTTGCGTTTACACGACAAAACATCCAAAAACATCCAAAAGCCAAAACGCTGAAGTGTCACACGAGATGTGAGCAACGCTGAATGATGTGGAGCCATACGGATCCATATACGGATCCATGTGCCATGTCAAGTCATGTCAAGTCATGTCAAGTCATGTCAAGTCACAAGTCACAAGTCATGCCGAAGTCTCCCGGATGCCGGAGGCATCACTTTCTCTTTCTGGTTGCAGTTTGGAAATGTTTGGAAGTTTCATGAAGTTTCTTGTATCGTGTTGCTACTTTCCGAATGTTGATGCAAAGAACACAAAGTTGAGAGTGTTTTTCGGCCTTTTTGCTCTGGAGGCTTTTGCTGAATCTGAATACCTTTGACGTGTGTTTCTTGTCAGGGTCTTTCGTTGCCACCCTTTCACATTCAAAGTATGTCGTCATATTGCCTCAGGCTTGCTGAGTTGCTCTTTTGCTTCAGGTAAAGTAAAGTAATTTTCTTTGGCCGATCATATGTTGCCCCCGCCCAGAGGGGCCCAAGATTTTCAGAGCTGAGAGAAGCAAAGCTTCAAGTCATTCTGGCCATTCTGCTGCCTGTGACGGGTCCTTCGTGCTGTCTTGCATCTGGTGCTGTACACATATAACCTGAATTAATCTTAATCTTAATATATCTTAATTATATATCATTTGTGTTTACTTCCTTGCTTTGATGCATGAGTAACTTGCATGAGAATGGGGTTCTGCCCAGGCGACCGCTGTTTGTTCAGGCGCCACAAGCGTGGCACTTTTGGCCGTTGAATTTCCTTGGTACAGCTCAGCATGGCTCAGCGTGGCGTCGAGGCTTACGTGGTCATGGAAGAACGTAGAGCTTGGCTCAAACGTCTGCCACCATTGGCAGGCAAACGAGCCATCTTTGTAGCGATACGAAGCTTGGACCAGTGTTTCTCTTTCTTTTCCTGGCATGAGAGGTAAAAATAAGTATTGCTGAGGATGTGAAAGGCACTGGATGTCACAGCAATTGCATTGCTTAGCTAGAGCCGCTAGGCCGCTCGGGTGTTATAATGTGTTATAGATATTGCCCTCGAACGTACTTTTGGGCTTTGTGGAACGGCAATCGCAATTTATGCAATTCCAGTGGAGGCGCTTTTAGATCTGCATAAGTCATAAGTCATAAGATGTCATAAGTCATCAAATTCGTCCGATATCTGATTGATCTGATCCTCATGAAATTTCGCTTGAAGTTTGTTCCATGTTCCGTTGTTCCGTTAGATGTTCCGTTAGATGTTCCGTTAGATGTTCCAAGTGTCCTCTTTTGGTTGCAGAGCTTCCTTGTCCAGGTGCTCCTGGAGCCATCGCCATCTCCGTGAAAAGATCTGGAAAGTTTCTGAAAAGCAGCTGCAAAGATATCGTGTCCTTCAGTACTGACTGATATTCACCATATTTCACCATATTTGACCATGTATGTTGTCTGATATGTTGTCTGATATATGTTGTCTGATATGTTGTCTGATATGGTGCTGATATGGTGCTGATATGGTGCTGATATACAATTACATGCCATTACCATTTGTGTTTCATATATTGCCATTGCTTCATATTGGCTTTGTAGTGCTTCATAGTGCTTTATATGCTCCTGGAGCCTCTGCACCAGCTTTCCAAACAAAGGCCTCTCCTGGCGACTGCAGCGACTGCACATCGTCAACATCTCTGCGCTCAGTGGTCCAAGGCCGACTCAGGCTGATAAGTGGATAACAAAATATAACAAACGTGTTCAAATGCTGAATTGTGTGAATAGTGTGAATTGTATTGAATTATGTCATTGTCGTGTCCTTTTCGTCTTTTGTTTTAGTTCTAGTCAAGTCCTCTGAGCCATTCTCGAATTCGTAGCTGAAGGTCTCTGGGAAGACCTCGTTGATCCTGGCCACGAAACACTCCAACTGTTCCGTCTTTTTCCAACTGTCCCGTCTGCCATTCTCCGATTCTCGTGTCTTCATGAGATCTCGCGACCGTGTTCTCAGCTCCTCTCCGAGAGATGCTGGTGAATTTCTTTCAGGTCGGCAAAAGCTCTCTTGTCCTTGGCGATTCGACAAATGTCCAGAAATCCACACGAAAACAACTGAGAAGAGCATTCATGAATCATGTAGAATCATGTATGAATTAGATTGATTTAGACATAAGATATCGTTCATTACAATTCAGTAAGTGTCTGCTATCATTATATTTCTGATGATTTCACACATGAGTGTGATTCATGGATTCCTATGGATTCCTCACATGACTTGACCAGGGAACATCTGCGGATGCCTCGCTCTCATCCTTGCGTTCGCTCTCATCAGCCTTGGTGAAAAGGCCAGAAACTGGGGGAATGAACATAGGCATTACTGGTGGCCACTGGTGGATTGCAATGGCAATGGCATAAATCACACAGTTGGCAAAGTGATCAAAGTGTTGACAGCTTGAACGCAACTAGTCCTCTGGATCCGTGTGTCTCCTCACTGCTTTCTTGGATTGGTCATGTGTTGTCTCATGCATTCTCCGTACGATCATTACAAATTACACTTTGTTGGAATGATTGTAATATATTGTAATGTGATGTAATGTATCATGATTGTGTGCACAATTGAAATGTGTCATGATGATCCATTATGTAATCATTATGTGCCATTGTTTCATATATGTTTCATATATGTTTCATATATGTTTCATCATCTTTTTGGTGCTTTGCGATGCGTGCCACGCTGACAGCCTGAGGTCTAGGCTTGACTGCGAATGGTTCTGCAAAGCTGGGCCCACAAACCCAACATTGGCACAACGAGGCCTGGAAGGTCCAGGTCGATGCGACAGCAAATGAGATCAACATACTCAGACTTTCTCAGACGCTGAATTTTTACAAAATCACAAAGTCACTTCCATTTTGCGTTCAACAAAGTGTGACGCCTGCTTCAATCAATGGCAATGAAAATAACAAAAAATGTGGAAAAAATATGAACAACTTAGCCGTTGAGATCGGTTGAGATCGGTTGAGTCTCGTGCGTTCTCGATCGCACATGTCCATCTCAACATGCTTGCGCCTGGGCTCTCAGGAATCAACAGGGCGGAACGGGTGCAGAACAGGTTCTTGTTTCTACATTTCTAGATGTTTCATCCGGAAATGAGGGGGTGTTCCTGATTGGTTCATAAATGATTCATAAACGTTCATAAGGTCATAAATGGTTAATTGATGTTAATTGATTCATCGGTTTCCAAGGGATTCCAAGGGATTCCAAGGGCTGATGCTCGGTGGTAGCGGTCGCTCCTGCAACAGGTCAGTTCTCCTTTGAAGACTTCGATGGATTGCTCCAGCCATGCCTCGAATCCGACAAGAAGAGATTGACATAGATTGACAACATTTCACAACATGTTTTCAACATTTCACAACATTTCACCACAACATGTGTTTTTTCACAGTTTCACAAGGGTTTCACGAGGAGACAACAAGTTCTGACAACATCAACAAGAGACAAATTTGACAATCACCTGACAACAAACACAAATCCAAGAATTGATGAAGTCTCAGTAAGTCTCAAGTCTTGTGCCATTTGGGAAGTTATTGTTTTTCAGCATTGTTCAGCCTTCTCCATTCTCCACTTTTGAAAATCCGAAAGATCGCAAAGCCATGCTCAGGAAGGTTCTGGAACCGAACCGCGTGGAACCGAACCGTAGAAAATCAAATAGTTTACGAACCGTAGGAACCGTGAACCGCTGGAACCGTATGCAAAACCGAACCGGAGGAACCGGAACCGTCTTACCCTCTTCGGGACCTTCTCCCAATAAACTGATTGGAAAAATTGTAATTGCTTTTTGAGTTCAATGCAAAAAGCAAATATGGGATTCTTCAATTAATAACTTGCATGCACTGACAATTTCAGGAAGCTTTGGTTTTCCCGAGTTCAGCTCTCTCCGCTCTTTGAAAGCCGCTGCTCGTGAAACGCACGGCCCGTGATTCCTCTAGTG
>Ga0126342_10021477_pt1 | contig 10762 bp, 8 predicted proteins | sample Cyp1metagenome_FD_92528 | JGI IMG/M metagenome (GOLD analysis project Ga0126342, IMG submission 92528) | Coral microbial communities from Lord Howe Island, Old Settlement Bay, Australia - Cyphastrea 1 metagenome | ecosystem: Host-associated > Invertebrates > Cnidaria > Coral ... | reverse complement strand
GGGGCAAAGGGTGTGGTATTCTTGTTGTGTAATGACCTGAAAGGCTATAGCCTATAGTATTGTATAATTCTAGTCTAAGGGTTCATTTTGCTTCATATGAAGCATTGTATTGAAAGGAACCCTATAGATATATTTCTTGCTGTAGATTTGTGTTGCTGTTTGCACATAAATTCCTTGTGGGTAGAGGATGTGGAGGCATATGGCCTGACGACAAATTCTTTCTCCACACCCTCATGTGGCAGACACGCAGGCAAACAACGAAGATGAGACGGAGCAATCCCCGACCCAGCCACCATCTGGCGAAGACAAAGGAGAAGACAAGGGGGAAGATAATGGTGAAGACAATGCGAACGAGGTGCTCTGGGCTGGTTTCAGTCAGAAAAGAATGAGTCCTAGTCGTGACATGTGCCTCTCGCAGAGAAGGCCTTTAATTTCACCAAGGTTTCAACTTCTCACCCCCTTGCCCTCTCCACACGGAGAGAAGGAACCAAATTTTGCTCCTGACATGTCCTTGGGCCTGATGATATGTTTGAAGCCTCCCTTTCTTGGACTTGCAATGGCATGGAGGTCAAGTGATTTTCAGGAACAAGAATTTCTTGAATCATGTATCTACAGACTGCGAGCTGGAAGACATTGAAAGACCATTTTTGTTTTTGGCCGATCATCGTGTGGAGAATGCCGCGTTTGTTCCGTACTCTGATTTTTGTTTGGGCTACTTGCATCGTTTTTATGGTTAGTTCATTTCATATCATTATGTCAACATTTGCCACAAGTTGGGACTAGGACTAGGTCCAATCTGGTAATGACAGATTTTTTGTTGGCAGGTAATGCAAGGAGTGAGTAGAGGATTCCCTGTTGTACGGCTTATTTTCTGATGAGAAATTGTCTCACACCCCCAGCTGGCAAACACGCAGGGCAACAACGAAGATGAGACGGAGCAATCGCAGACCCAGCCACCATCTGGGGAAGACAAGGGCGAGGATCAGGGCGAAGACAAGGGTGAAGACAAAACGAACGAGGCGCTTTTGGGGTGGTTTTACTCTGTAGAAACGAACGAGATTTTACTCTTGAAATGCCCTAAGAGACCTTCAGGCCGTATCACCTTTGCTTGCTTTTCGATGTAAGTGGCAAGGAGGCCAATCTGGGGAAAACAAGCGCCATTCTGTTCAACCAATGGGAGCTAGTTTCCCGCAGTCCTTGGCCGATATTGGATTGATGGTTTTGTTTGCAAATAGGATACTGGGATAGCGGATAGCCTTTCAATAGCAATAATGGACATCCATTTGAACTGGGGGGTATATTTTCAGACAAACCCATATCTAGAAATCAGACAGGACATCTCCTAGCTCATAAGCCAGATATGGTGGCCAAGAAAAGGAGGGTATTTTTTAAATCGCAAAGCCATAGCTGTCATCAGGCTGTCATCCGTGGCATGCTGGAAAATCCTCAGTTCGATAGAATTTGATGGTCCCCATGGGGCCCCGGTATACATGCCAACATCGGGGGTATATTGATGGTAAATGTTACCATATATAGCATACATGGATCCTATGGGGTCATTGATTTTCCCAGTTTATAAAAACTTACTGGCGCGTTAAACACGTAGGGTTGCTGGATGGCTTGCTGGGGCAATGGGATGATGATTGATTGATGGTTAGCCGTTGTGGATCATAAACCCGAAAATTCCCTGCGTAAAACGCACCAGTAAGAAAACCTAAACATATTTTAAATATGTTTAAATGAACCATAGCTGGTGTAACCTAAACATCTTTGGTTCGGGGATGTTCACGAACATCGCTACGTTTGAGGACGCCGGTGGGTGGAGATTCCCACGACATGTACCGCCTGAGGCCGTCGTTGGCCCTCCAGAGTTAGAGGCCTGGGTATGCCTCCTAGGGCATGGGTGGTTTCATCAGCTAAAAGGGTGATCCAATGAGATATCATAGGGATAATATATATGATACATATATAATATATATATATAAATATAGTTATATATATATAGGCTTAGGTAGTATATATATATATATTATATGTATGTATATATATATATATTATAAGATATTTCACCATACTAGATGTTTGGGTGAATGAAATTGGAAAATACCTACAACATTTTGCAATTCTCATAGGAAACATGTTGAAAACACATGGGCTTCGGGGATTTTAAGATGTCCGGTGACTTGGTTTTGCCGTTGTTAGGGGAATGTACCGTCTGGTTTTTGATCGTAGCGAACTGGGAAATCACCATTTTCAATAGGTAATTCATCATGTTTATCATCTATAAATGGGTCACATTTTCCATAGCTACGTTAAATGACCAAAGGGCAACTACAATATTCATGTGTGTATAAACCAACAAACCAACAAACACAACTGCGGGGACATGATGGACTGGTCCGGGAAGCTGTGCTATAGGAACCAAAATCGAAAACTTGTCTAAGAATGGCACGTGGGGTTGAACTCATGTTGCGCTGAGCATGTTTGAAATTACTTTTAAAAGTGCCCCAAAAATTAACAATGCACAAATTTAGTTTCATATTCACCACCTTTCACCACGGTCCCATCAATTTTCAGAGAATACACTCCAAAACTTCCCCATTAGCACAAATGAATACAAATATACCATTATACCATGTATCCCCATTCATGGCAATTCCAACAACAATACTAATTATTATTATAGGTGAGGACAAGTTGGTTGACAAACCCACTAGTAACCAAGTTACACAAACCCCAGAGTTAACCAAGTTCACCAAACTGGGATAAATCAGCCAAAAAACCAACAAAATCCGTATTTTTTGTTGGTTGAAATCACATGTTCCTATGGTTTTCCTATGGTTTTCCTATGGTTTTCCTATGGTTTTCCTATGGTTTTCCCATGGCTTCGGTTTCGGCCAGGAACCTCACCTTGCAGAAATGTCCCATTGTTTGTCCAGCGCTAGGCTTCGAGCCCTACATTTGAAGCAGCGGAAAAGGCTGGGCTGTCCGCGATGTAAAAGATGCGATTTGATGAGTGGAATCTGATTGAATTTTGCGTAAGTTGGTTTACGGTTGTTGTAGTTGTAGTTAATGGGATTTATAAACCAACCCATAAGTGGGGGGCACCGCCTTTTAACACTTCTGGCGTTTTTTTTTTGCAAAAAAACATACTGTACACAAAATAAGAGGAATCTTACCAAAAACAGACGTAACCCGGGGATACGCTCCATGAACATAGATCTTAAATGGTTTTCATCCGGATACATATTGTAATATTTATCGACAGAAGCATGCTTAATCATGATGTGTTTGTTAACCTTTAAAACAAAAGACACATCCATTAAGGGAAAACAGTGATACCACAATGTTTGTTTGTCTTCCATTAATTGTTTTAAGGTTTTTGTCAAAATCCCAGTAGATGTGTTCGAAACAGCAACTTGCGAATATTATTGGTGACAGCTCCCATCATTATCTCTTCATATTTCTTACTCTCCAACTCTATACTAATGAAGAGATAATGATGGGAGAATGAAGAGATAGTAATGATTATATTATTGATTACTCTTGATTGGATAATGATTATATTATGGTGACGGGTTTGAAATCCGTAAGAGAAAGTAACTACGTCGGTCAATGGTTGAATCCAAAGTCTTTCAGAGTCAGAACATGTCGATGAGGCAAAAGCGGATGGTACCCGGATGGTACCCGGATGGTACCCCCCAATAGCTGGTTTCTGGATGTGTATTCCTCTAGTCATCTGGTAATTTCATACAGTTATGGCCATTTATCAGCTATAACTGGTTATAAGTGGGATTACATATACATTCTATAAATGGGGTTATAAGTACTTATATATAACTGGTAAAGCGCCATAACTGTAGGTTTTTGAGTTTTGACCCATCCATGGGATCAGGTCATGAGGTATACCTCGAACATAGTGTAAGTGACACACACATATTGACCATTTTTTGTATGCCGGTCGTTGGTCGTGGGCCTTTCGCAAAGTGTTGCTGGGCATCACAGGTAGCCCTGAACAAAAACGCTGTTTGTCGTGGCAGAGCGCGGTCTGTTGGGACAAACCGGACGAACTCTGGGATTTCCTCGAGAGGGCTTGCCCATGCAAAGTGCATTATGTGCATTGTCGATCATTGTCACAGTGCATGAGGGCAAGTCATGAGTCATTTGATGTGCTTAGTAAATGGATGGGCCATGGAGTTAGTGAAAACTAGTTAGTAGCCATGGATTATTTCATGTTGGGTATTTTTGAGGGTAACAAATCCCCAGTTACTAACCGGGAATCGGCAACATCCCATGGAATCAACGTTCGGCCCCGAAAAAATGTGACCTGGAAAGCTTTGGACGCCTTGGAGTTCCCGATGTTGCTGCGATTCAAAAACATGGCGGGGCGAGCCGCGCGCGAGCCGCTGAGATTTACAATCTATTAAAATGTATTCGTTAAGAATGTATATATATATATATTACACACGTGTATTTATAACTATTTATAACTGTATAATCTAGAAGCATGTAGATATATATATATAATAGTTCCTGGCAAATAACATATATAATATACATGTATGTGTTTTAAACATGCGCTTTCTTTGTTTGCATTCACACATTTTGTTTGGATCCATGGAGTGTCTTGGTGTATGTATATATATGTATATATATATGTATATTGTTTATATAGTACACATCGGCCCCCCCCAAGTTTTAAATCGGCTTCAAAGACTTCTACAGTAGAATCAGCTTAGCAAGGATCATAGCTCAAAATATTTTCAGTAAATTCCCATTGTTGCTGGTTTCCTACAAGGCGGTGCCTTATAGCTAGAGCCGGTCTAAAACTGTAATGCAACTGGGTTTGTGGCAGGTATATTGGCATGGTTTTTCTGGTGGGAAACTTCACTAAGACAACAAACATTTCAATTTGTAGCACAGAACTCTCTTTCTGGATGATCAAATTTCAAATTTGTCGGTATCCTGTGGTGGGCACCACGCATAAACCGTGTAACATCCCATGAAATCAGCATGTTTGTTGGTTACATAATTAAATCACATTCAATCCCCATTAAATCATATTGAATATCATCATGTTTGCTGGTGATATCTCATAAAATCGTTCTTAAATGTCAAATCCCATGAAATCCCATAAAATCCCATGAAATCATCATGTTTCATTGGCTAAAGTCCCTTAAACCACATTTTTTGTTGGTAAAACCCTCATGAAATCAGAATTTTCACATGGCATCTGCAAGGTGGTGCCCCAGTTTTAGTTTTTTTTTTAAACTAGGCGAACTAACTATGGTTTATGATAGATATGTCATGATATATCATGATATATCTAGTATTCATGGCATTCATGGGGTTTAGAAACTAACATTCACATCACTGGGGCACCAGGAAAACTGCTAAAATCCCTGAAAAATCCGCATGTGCTCTGTTGGCAACTGATTGGTGGTTGCAAACATTCTTTATTTTCCCCAATAGTTGGGAATAATCATCTCAACTGACTAATATTTTTCAAGATGCTTAAAACCACCAACCAGTCAAAAGTCCCTTCCAAATCACAATTTTTCATGGCAGCTGTCCTTCATTGCCATGACCAGGCTGCAGATCTCAGCGCCGCCGTTCCCGACGACGACTCGGTTCATGGCGCTGGGACCCCCAGATCGAACCCTGTTTTCCAGGATCCTAAAATGGAGGTACTTAGATGGGCCATGGGATCAGCGATTTATGGTTAGTAACTGAGGATTTGTCCCCCCCCCTAAATCCCAATTAGAATCCATTCACTAACTAGTTAACCAACTCCATGGCCCATCTAAGTACTGAACCAGAAAAAAAGGTTGTATTTTCTAAGGATATTCCCTGAAAATTAGCATTGAAAAATAGTCCTTATATATGGTAGGTTCTTCCAGTTTAGGTTCCAGAAATGGCCATTGACATTTCCATGTTTCCAACTAGTTTGTCTATTTTGCAGCTGCTATGGGGAGGTGTAATGGTGTTGATTTGGTAATTCCTTACATTCACTCTAGAATTTCGGTGAATTGGGGTGGACTTATATAGCATGATGAAGTTAGCAAACATGAGTATTCTAGTGTGGACTTGACCAACTGAAATTATGATTTTACCCCTGTGTATTGGATTTCCAATCCTATGTGGTGAGCTTGGCCAGAAACGCATGCGAGATGAAACGCCAGATAGCATGTTTTAATATATGATATGTGTGCTGTGGGAGAACATGTCAGGTAGTATGTCACCATACGTACAAGTCAAATAAGATGTCAGTTTGCCTGTCAGATTGAATGTCAGGAATCACACGAAGCAAAGTAAGTTGACATCCTTTAAAGAAGTCCTTGATTGATTGAGTAGGGTGTGTCAGTCTCATGGGTACCACAAAGGATATCCCTGGAAAGTGTTGAAAGTCAGCTGTTGGTTTGTCAAACGCTTAAATTATAGATATGTCCACCGGACATGTAACTATTGCAGTTATATATCCCACATGCTCCATGTAAGGAATGTTTACCTACATTTGAGCGATTTTGGGGGTAAATGTAGGTAAATATTCCAGCACCATGGAGCATCTGGGTATGGAAATTTGCATGTTTTGCGGGCTGCGCACATTCTGCTGTAGATATTTTGCAACATGTGATTTAGGTATGAGACACAGAAGCAACACAACAATGAGGTATGGATAGGTATGGTATCCGATGACGATGGAAAAGCACTTCTGAACTGGGTGTGAATAGTATCCCAACACTTACAAAAGCAGGTACCACTTTGGAAAGGAGTTTGTCAAGCCAAGCGTTTGGTTTATCATAGACATACCATTTGGCTATTTAACATAGCCTTGGAAAATCACAATTTTTAATAGGTAAACCATCTATAAATGGGCCATTTTCCATGGCTATGTTAAATAACCAGAGGGTATTCCCTATTAAATTGCCATGGCGTGATCATTCCCCTTCGGAAAAAGCATCATGGCGAAGGAAAAGATAGGGCGGGGATTTCCCAGGTGGTCGCCATGTTTTTGATGACCGAAGGGTAGTCTATGACTGTTCCAGACATGCCATTTTAGAGGCCAAAAAATCGTCCATTTCCATTTCCAGGCTTCGCTTGGCCAAGCTGTTTTTTTAAGCCATGATGTTGTTGTGAAATCAGTATAGGGTGATGTCCCCCCAGCTAACAGTTGATCATAAAGTCATCAACTATAGTCTATAGTATAGTCTATAGTTATATTTCCCATAATAAACCATAGTTCAGTTGTTATAGTTATAAAATCTACTATAGTTAATCAACTATAGTTATAAAATCTAGTTCTTATAGTTCTTATATAAATCAACTTAACTATCTACTTATGGGGTCTCACCTTGTACCATAGTTAACTATATCCCAAGCCGAGGACTTCACGACGGATTGTCCTCAGCCAAAAGTTCCAAAGGCCTACCGTTTGACGAAGAGAGGCTACCGGATTCAACGGGATCATCCATGGTTAAATCTGTGGAAATCATGATGGTTATAGAATGTTATTAATGGGATGGTTAATTAATGGTTATTAATCTAAAGCATAAACCATTAATCTAAACCACATTAACCATTAATAACCACCATTTATAACTATAATTAATCTAAATCATGTATGGTTAATGATGGTTAATGATATGGGATTTCATGGGATTATTATAATTTGTCCAGATATATGGCATATCACATTCATGATGGATATACCCTCTGGATAACATTTAATGGATTTTTCATGGGATTTAATGGGATTGCACCAAGAAAAATGGTGATTTACTGGGATTTAATGGGATTCACCCTCTGGTAAACAACATGGCCGAACTATTCAGGTTAGTGAATTATTATAATTTACCCAGATATATTGCATATCACATTCATGGTGGATATACCCTCTGGTAAACATACAAAAAACTGATGGGAAAATCACCAGCTTTAATAGGTAAATCAACTATTTCAACAGGCCATTTTCAATAGCTATGTTAAATTACCATAGGGTAATATGGATATTATGGTTATAATGTGGAATATGGGATATTATATGGTTAACAATGATTCATGGTGATTAATGTGTGTTCTTTGGGGGGATTACTGGTGATGAATGATGATGAATGTGGTTAAAACAAAGCCATAAACTACCCATGACTGGGATTGGTAAACATACCACCTATATATAAAAATGGTGATTTTCCTGGGGGATGGTGCAGATGACATTGTTTTAACATGTTTGAACCACATTTTCATCAATTCTCCAATGGGATTTATGGGATCATCAAGTCGTTTTTTTATACTATCTTCTGGTAATTTGTTACATAGCTATTGAAGCCATGGCCATAGAAATAGTGGATTTACCCATTGATAGCATGGTGATTTTCCATAGTTATGTAAACGTTTACCAGAGGGTATCTTCTGTGTTTATGATCTTGAAGTAATTAAGTAATTTATCCCATCTCCCTAATTAATTAAACACCCCAATTGCATGGTTCCAATGGAATGTGGAAATTCCTATTTTTACCATGGTTTCTAAGGGTGTGTTTAATATTAGCGGGAAGGGATTATTTGGATTTGTCCACCTCTTTCCTTTGGTGCCTTCGAATGACGACTACTGAGTACAGCTTGATGGTCTACCCATATCTACTCTATGGCAACATTTGTTTACAGTGCGATCTTCATTCAAATCCTATCACACGTGTAGGTCAAATGCCGTTGTTTGCCTTTGGACTCCTTGGAAAAATATGATTTTGATGAGTAAGTCCTTTCATTGGTTTGTATATAGGATTTTTCCGGTTAAAATCTTGCATGTCTATTTCGGTGAAATCGTGTTTTATCTGGACTTTCGCCAAAAAATGCAGAGGGGACCCCATCGCCCTGCTGGGTCTCAGATCCACTACATTACATCAAATGTGTTTGTTTTGGAAGGGAAAGGACATATTTTTTCAGAGAGCGCTTGAGACTCCAGGTGGTGTGGGTAAACTATGTAAGCCGTGATTTTACTGTTGATTGGGGGTTATTGCTTCGCAACTTGATGCAGAAACAATTTATATTCCACACAATATGTATTGTTCAAGGTGGTATCCAAAGTTAGCAGGCTGGCCCCATGATCATTCCATAATCATTGACTAAATTAGATGGTTCTTGATTGTTAAAACCCCTATAAAATTACCCTCTGGTTATGGAACATAGCAAATGGACAATGGCCAAAATTCATGGATGATGTATCATGATGTCCCTATATATATATAGTATTTATATAAATATAATACTGGATAAGAATAGGGATTTTCCATAGAAAACCGTTAACAGCAAACCGTTAAGTAACCAACGGGCTACCAGTTGTTGACCGCACTCTCTGTGGGTCTCAGGCTTTTGGAGCCCGCAACACGTTCTGCCACAGAAATTCACCGTGACGCAATGTGCAGAGACGTGTACCTTGATGGCGAAGTTGGTGCGTTTATAACACGAATTTCACTACAAGGTGGTGCCCCCAAAGTGATGTTTGTTGATTTATAGTCCCATTAACTGTAGATATATCTATCATAAGTCCTACTTATTAGAGTTATAAACCAACTTAGCTATCTTGGGGGCACCACATTGTATGGTAGATATATCTACCCCGCTCCATGCTGGAATATTTACCTACATAACTGGGCCATTTTGGGGGTAAATGTAGGTAAATATTCCAGCACCATGGAGCATCTGGGTATAGTTAATGGGATTATAAATCAACTTAGAAGTTCTTTTATAAACCCCAGTAAGTATAGCTATAAGTACAATAGACCATAGTGACATTGGAGTTATAAACTGACTTAGCTATCGTTTGGGGGCCCCACTTTGTAGTACTTTCATTTTTTTTGGGGGGGGTATTCCCCGGAATATTCACTTTCATGTTTTTTTTTGGGAGGTATTCCCAGTTTGTCTTTCCTTTTTCTGGATGTCATAGATGATGTATATTGCATATGTACATATATTACATCCTGTATATATATATATAGCAATCGTTAACCGAGTGATTTAAACCAACTTTGCTACGGAACTGGGGCGCCACCTTTTCAATAGAGTTTCGAGTTTATCGGTTTATTTCGGTTTGCTGAGGTAGTCCCATTCGACGATTGATTGAAAGATTGGGGGCCTTCAATCTCTACATACTTTTTTTTTCATAGTTCTGGGTGAATTATAACGACCTCACTGCGACCTCACTGGAAATCACGGTTAGTAAGGGAAATCATCCCCAAATGGCCTTAATTAAGGTTAGTAAAATATTATAATTTACCCAGATAGTCAGATAGTTCGTTTTTTTTATGGTAGCACGGAATCATGGTTGCATTAGGAACTTCAGTTTTGTTGGTGAACAGTTTGTGTATATGTTTGCCACCTGCAACAAGCAGGACACACTGTGCTCAAAAGCCTTGTTGCTTGATGATTACATGCAGCTATGCTACCCACTATTGGGATTATTTGTGTATTATACATATATATATATATATATACATGTATATACATATATGCACATATAATATATGCACATATAATATATGCACATATAATATATACATATATAATATATATACATATATAATTTATACATATATATAATATAACATGCAAATATATATATATATATATATATATATATATATATATATATATTTATATATATATATTTATATATATATCTTATATATATATATTATATATATATATATATATATATATATATATATATATACTCCCCCCCCACCAACTTCATCTCACTTATCGCCTC
>Ga0126342_10021476_pt1 | contig 10762 bp, 14 predicted proteins | sample Cyp1metagenome_FD_92528 | JGI IMG/M metagenome (GOLD analysis project Ga0126342, IMG submission 92528) | Coral microbial communities from Lord Howe Island, Old Settlement Bay, Australia - Cyphastrea 1 metagenome | ecosystem: Host-associated > Invertebrates > Cnidaria > Coral ... | reverse complement strand
GTCCACCCATACCCATTGGTGGGGGGGGGGAGGGGGGGTGGCCAACGCTGCACCATATATATATACAGTATATATATATATGTATATATATACAGTATATATATATATATACATATACAGTATATATATATACATATACAGTATATATATACACATAGGATCAATGATGTCCTAAGATTATATATACAGTACATTTGTACATCTCCGATACATGTACAAGATGGGGCCTGCAAACGTGATGTTGATTTATAAAACCCATTAACCTTGCAGTTTAATATACCCCATAAACCCAACGAAGAATTCACCAACGTGTTCCCCCGGCCTGATGTGCTTGCAAGTGAAGCAGCAAGTACTGTTCTGTGTTGATCATCCACTGGTTCTGGCCGCTGTGGCATATGCGGGGCCGTTGCTTGGAACTGAACAATCTGAAACCATGGCTATGCGGCTATGGTGGAGAATTCTGTTCCCCAGAAAAATGCAGAAAATCTATCCACCATAGAAAGTCGATTCGTATCCACTAGGCCACACACAGAATCTCCCCTGGATGCCATGTTTGATGACGGTGAATGGAGCTGTCACTGGCTGCACTCTTGATTTTCTTACTAATGTTAGCAACACATTTTTTTTAACCATCCCCCAGTCATCACCAACGGCATTGTTTTACCCACATGACAAACTTACCCATTGTCTTCCAAAGTCTGCCGGTTTTAGTTGTTGCGGACTCCTGGCTCCCACCGAACATGGCTAAACATGGCTGGGAAATGCCCGAACGACCGACCCAAAAAGCAGTTTTATCGGAGTTTATGTCTGGAAAAATCAACCATGATGAAAATTACCCACATTTATGGATAATGTTCCCATTAAAGCACCTGAAAAATAGTTGATTTTCCAGCTGGCCATATATTTGATGACACCGGAGGGTCTGAAAATTGGATCGATGCTCTGCCAATTGGTCTCTGACTTCTGAAAAACTTATGTGGTGGTTTCCTAAGTCATAGGGTACCCCCAGTCATCATCCAATTTTTTGTTGGGATTTTCCATGAAATAAACCATCCAGCGAGCTGGGGGTACCCCCATGACGACGGGGAAACCTCCACTGTCCATCATCTGGTTGATCGTTTGTTTTTATTCCGGTCATGTCATGGCCATCTCTTTGGGGTATACAATCTACCCTCTGGTTAACGTTTACATAACTATAGAAAATCACCATTTCTAATGGGAAAATCAACTATTTTAATGGCCGTAAACTAACATAGCTATGGAAAGATCCACCATGTTTGATGGGAAAACTCACTATTTAACTGGCCATTTTCAATAGCTATGTGACAAATTACCAGAGGCTATTTCCATACAAGCCTCAAAATCTCTTTCCATTGATGGTGACATCTCCGTTTTGTATTCTGTACACCGTACACCCTTCTGTAATTGAACATGGCGAAAATCACCATGTGTTGTAGGTAAATCAGTGCACTAAATGGAAAATGTCGAGAGGGTATGACATTTTCAGACACAACTCATTTCAGCCTTTCCCACCAGCCGGCCGACCCTGGCAATCTCCCGGAGGTAACTCCATGCACTTCCGTCCAAGATGGACTGACAGCGTCAGTTCCGTCCAAGATTTCTGATTGATGCAATGATTGATGGGGAAATGTTGCACTTTACCATGAAAAATGAGGGAAATGTGGAAATTTACTAAGGAACAGTTGGGATTTACAGGTAATTCTTGATAGGTGATTCTATGCTAGTTGGGGGATGATATATTCGGAATATCCATGAATAGGTTTAATATGGTTTAATTGAAGGATTTGAATCCAACAATAGAGCATATTAGTCATTGATGTGGATCAGTTCTTCTGGCTCTGGATTGATGTTAGAGACTCTGGAGTCCAGAAACAGACAGATTTTACAGCCCACTTCTATGAGAATACCAACTAACAGAAAAGGATTTACCTGCAGATTCCATACCCCCACCAGAAGGGCCCCCCGAGTTCGAAGCTGGTTTATAATCCCATCTCAGTCTAGATCTTGATATATCCGCAAATCCAATCCCTGGCCTAGCTACTTTGTGGTTCATCCCACTTAGTAAGTAGCTTATATCCCAGGCTTTGTTAGTGAGATAAGTAGGATTAACGCACCTATAACTAGGTTTATGACCTACTTATATAGTAAGTGGGATGAGCCACCAAGTAGTTATAACCCAACTTACCCATAGAACTTGAAGGCTCGAAGCCTGTGGCTGCAAGGAAGACCAGTGTTTAGTGACTTTTGCAGATCTCGCTTTAGCATTTTTCAAAGCTGCTTGCGCATAGGAAGCCCCAAATAAAGAATCAAACACTTCAAAAAACCATGGATTTCTCGAGGATTTCATCAACTTTGGCCCAAAAAATCCCCACATTGCACGGACTCATGGCACTGCAGTGTGCACCAAGGTGTGGTTGTCACCTGTGATCTGATTAGCCTCTGCTCCATGTCGACATGGAAAAGCCAGCGTCGCAGCGTCGTTGTCGATGTTCCACATATCTATAGTCTATTGGGTATATTATACAGATTATAAGGCCAATAACTATGGTTTATGGTAAGTATAACTATAGACTATAGTCAATGGTTTAGGCTTTCCACTGCTAGATGTTGGTTTACTCGGTTTACAAGCCGAACATCCCTGTGAGCCGAAGCTGGCTGGAAAAACCTCCGACCACCATAGCTACCACCACAACTACAACCCAGTCATCATAGCCATTCGTAAATATACTCTATTTATAGCTATTTATAGCTACTAGATAACACAACACTATACAACTATATTACAGAACAGTAAAACATCTAAAATATCAACCATATATACTTAAAATGTGTTGAGATTTAACCATCAACAGCACCATATTCTAAGACTTCATCTCCGGCACCTCATAGCGGTTGAAGTAAGCCTTGAACCAGCGCTTTGGCACCACAGCGTGCCGGTCATTGATGCCGTACAAGGGGTTGTGGTTGTAGAAGTTGTTGTCCTGCGAAAGTCGAGTTGAACATGTTGAAATTATCGAGTTGACCATGGGAAATAACTAAAAAAATATGACATCGAAATTATGATAATGTCAACCCCGGATTAATAAACCCCAAACGGTTGTTTAATTGGGGGGATACCCATCGAAATTATGATAGAAATCATGCCGTGGATGTTCAAGCCAGCATTTTGGCCTCAGATGTTGGGGATGGACTGGTTTAGACCCAGCGCTAACCTTCCAGATATCCAAAAGCTAGGTGAAAATTCAGTGACACACAGATTGACGCCTCATTTTCAAGTTCTTTGAATGTTATTTGCCATCCAGGAATCCCAATTTCGACAAATTTCCATTATATGTATGTATATATAGTCTTAAGTGTCCTGATTTTTTTTACAGGGGCTGGACCACTGGACATGCACGAGACTTCCCACAGGCCTGGCCCTTTGGAATGTGTAAAAAGCGCGGGTCCAGTGCCTGCAGACGCTGGTGGAACGACCAGAAGACATGGGCCATGCCAAGTGGTCCTAAGATATCCTGAAATTGGCAGACGTTTATGCTATTTCAGGCAGTTTTCATGCAGTTTTCATGCAGTTTTCATGCTATTTCACGCTATTTCGTGCTATTTCACGCTGTTTTGTGCTATTTCATCCATCATTGCTTTCAAGCTGGCCGCTGCTCACTTGGGGGCACCCATGGGCACCCCAAAAAAACTGTCAGATTCACATTACTATCTCCTCAATGGTCGCCATTTTAGCTGAAATCCCTACAAGGTGGTCCTCCCAGTTTTTAAGTTGGTTTATAAACCCCATGAATACTAGTTCCTTGAACCCATAAACATGCATAAACCATTGAATCCACATAGAATTCATCAATTTAGATATCCCAAAATGGGGGCCCCCACCGATACGTACGAGTAGTATTCATTGGGCGCCTCTCCGCCCGATACGTCACCACCACAATGGTTACAGTAACTGTGGGGTTACTCACCACAAACTCGGTCTTTGGTTAGAAGGTCAGGTCATGATTTATCAGGGTACAAAAAAAAAACATGTCTTCATCCTATTCTGTAAACACCCCCCGGCACCTAGATTTTGTAATGATTTTGTTCACTTTGTCTCCGCAGTCAGGCTTGTGAGGAGGGTTTATTATTCGTCAGATGCAATTCTATCTATGATTTCAGGAACCTGCAACTCTGACCCCATTTCATGTCTGTTTGTGTGTGTTAAATTCCTCTTCTATAGCTCAAATTCCCATGTTTCTACGACTCAATAGCCACTCCCCAGATCAAAAATTTCTGCCATCGCAACAGGCGATGCGCTTCCAATGGTGGATGCTTGTGCGTCCAAAACATTTCGGCCCGTGCGAAGACCTTGTTGGGATGGTTAGGATTAGTGACTATGATCAGTGACTATGCTATCATTACGCTCTGGGCAATTTTATACCCTAAGTCTCTAAGTGAATGGGGAAAAAAAAACTAAATCTATTTGTCACTATGGGTATCTATTGCCCAGAAACTTATACTGTGACATTGTGACTAGGTGAAATGCAAAGCACCCCCCAAACCAACAGCTCACCATTGGTTGAGATATGTTTATGGATTGCGAGGACATTATAACAATTAACAATGGTAATTTCAGGATCCTAAAATGAAGGTACTGTACTATATAAGCCTATATTTTCTGGGGATGTTTCCTGAAATTTAGGCCTGAAAAATAGGTCTTATATATGGTGACTATAATGAGTGACTATGATTAGTGGCTATGATTAGTGACTATGAGTAGTGACTTTGACTAGTGACTATGATCAGTGACTATGATCAGCGACTATGATCAGTGACTATGATGAGTGACTATGATCAGCGACTATGATCAGTGACTATGATCAGTGACTATGATCAGTGACTATGATCAGTGACTATGATCAGTGACTATGATCAGTGCCCATGATCAGTGACTATGATCAGTGACTATGATCAGTGACTATGATCAGCGACTATGATCAGTGACTATGATGAGTGACTATGATCAGTGACTATGATCAGTGACTATGATTAGAGACTATGATTAGTGACTGTGCTTAGTGACTTTGATTAGTGACTATGATCAGTGACTATGATTAGTGACTATGACTAGTGACTTATTAGTGTTTATTACAATTAGTATAGTGTGACATATTGTGACTAGGTAAAATTCAAATCACCCCCAAACCACCAGCTCCCCATTGGTTGAGATATGTTTATGGATGGCGAGGACATAATAACAATGAACAATTCTGAATAATTCACTACTCAGCGAAAAAGATCACCCAAAAAATGCGGAAATAAAATACCAAGGTCCTTGTATAGGCAGGACCCTACAGTGAAGCTACTAAATGGGAATCTCAGAACCCTCTTATGTGAGGATCCAAATCAAAAATTGCTTAGTAACTGTTTATAGTAACTAGCTACCAACTCTTGCTGGCCCAAAAAATTGATAGTCGACAGCAGCTCCACAATTCGAATCGATTCGACGCATGGGCAAATCCTTGACATGACCAACGTCTCGTGTTCATGGGGCATATTGTTCACATTTGGGTCTCCAAAACCAAGATAAACATAGTAGAGAATGAATCTGTGTCCTTGCAGGAGGAATCTCTGTGTAGCGTTGGTTCTGAAAACAGGAGAACAACGGAGACCAAATATAGCCACTGGAGAACACAAAGCAGGAATTCCTGTCTCCAAAATGTTTTTCCCTGCCCTGAAATACATGGTTACAGTGCCAGGAAATAGTGCAATTGTCATGGCTAACCTTGAAAAAACTCTTCACTCTTCTTTTTACAGAGATATCAAAAGTCAACGTCTAAGAATGAACCAAACAAAAAAATAAACACCTGAACCATTCATCAGTTTGCCCAGTTGCTTCCTCCATACATCCTTAGCCGCCCCTAGGAGCGCGGCAATCCACTCGTACTGCCATGCTCTTTGGTGCCTTGGTTCCGAGGATCATGGGATCATCGGATGGATGATCCTCCAAGCCCATTGGTGTTTAGAAAAAAACGTACCCAAGGTCCAAAAAAAATCCATGTATGTATGTACGTATGTATGTACGTATGTATGTATGTACGTATGCGCGTATGCGCGTATGTGCGTATGCGCGTATGTGCGTATGCGCGTATGTGCGTATGTACATATGTACGTAGGTATGTAGGTATGTAGATATGTAGGTATGTAGGTATGTAGGTAAGTAGGTATGTATGTAGGTATGTATGTATGTGTATGTATGTATGTATATATATATATATATATATGTATGTATGTACGTATGTATGTACGTATGTATGTATGTACGTATGTACGTATGTACGTATGTACGTATGTACGTATGCACGTATGTACGTATGTACGTATGCACGTATGCACGTATGTACGTATGTGCGTATGTACATATGTACGTAGGTATGTAGATATGTAGATATGTAGATATGTAGGTATGTAGGTATGTATGTATGTGTATGTGTATGTGTATGTGTATGTGTATGTGCATGTGTATGTGTATGTGTATGTGTATATGTATGTATGTATGTATGTATGTACGTATGTACGTATGTACGTATGTACGTATGCACGTATGTACGTATGTACGTATGCACGTATGCACGTATGTACGTATGTGCGTATGTACATATGTACGTAGGTATGTAGGTATGTAGATATGTAGATATGTAGATATGTAGGTATGTAGGTATGTATGTATGTGTATGTGTATGTGTATGTGGATGTGCATGTGTATGTGTATGTGTATGTGTATATGTATGTATGTATGTATGTAGGTATGTACGTATGTACGTATGTACGTATGTACGTATGTACGTATGCACGTATGCACGTATGTACGTATGTGTGTATGTACATATGTACGTAGGTATGTAGGTATGTAGATATGTAGATCTGTAGATATGTAGGTATGTAGGTATGTAGGTATGTAGGTATGTAGGTAGGTAGGTATGCATGTAGGTATGTAGGTATGTATGTATGTATGTGTATGCGTATGTGTATGTGTATGTGTATGTGTGTATGTATGTATGTATGTACGTACGTACGTATGTATGTACGTACGTATGTATGTATGTATGTAATATATATATATGGATGTATTAATCATTGGGGGCCATTTTGAGGTATACATCTTGTTACAGGTAATATCCCATGCATATCCATGTTGGGGCCAAGAAGGGCTGTTTGGACCCGCATTTGTGGCTGGACATGTTTCAGACCCGCAGATCGTGACGATTTTGCTTCCATCTCTCGATGAGTCCATGTCACCAGGTCCAAGGTAACAATTAGCCTCTGGCAATCCAATATGGCTGGAAAACCCACCAGTTACTTCGATGATTTTCCCATATATATATTTATACTTATAATATATATGATATAGTAAATAAAATCAATATAATAAAATAAAATAAAATAATAACATAATATAGTAAAACACCATATAATATAATATAACATAATATAGTAAAACACCATATAATATAATATAACATAATATAGTAAAACACCATATAATATAATATAATATAATGTAATGTAATATAACAAATATATAATATAACATAATATAACATAACATAACATAATATAATATAATTTAATTTAATATAATAATATAATTTAATTTAATATCATATCATATGGTATAATATATAATGTAAAATACGAGAATAACAATAATATATATATATATTGTATATTTATTATAATGTTTTATATATATTATAATATGTATGTATGTATATATATATATCCATGGCTAGTTCGGGGATGCCCCAGCCAGCTTTGACACCACTCCCGACCCACTCCCAGATCCAAGACACTCAAAGCTCTCCAGCATCCTGACAGTATCTGGGGCTTCTTCGTTGGAAGATATCTGTGGCCATGTCTTGATTGGTTTAAGGGAAAAATGGAACCGGAAATTCCCACATTTCACGAGAAAATCGCATCGGTTTATTTTCCCTTAAGCCAATCCATGGATAGATCAGTCACAAGTCTTCAATAAATCTTATGTAAAATTCACCATTTATAGATGAGTTAATGATGAGTTTCCCAGGGGATTTCCGATTGATTGCCACATTTGATTACGGGAGCGTAGATGGCGGTTTAGAAACACACAGTTTTATCAGTGGCTCATGGATGGTCAATTTCATCATTGAAAAGTGCGATGGTTTTCCCCAGCGAACTAAAATCTTCATGGCTCATGTATAGATGATTTACCTACTGCAAATGTTCGTTTTCCATAGTTTAAAATACCAGAGGGTATGGATATGTATGGATCGTGTTCTCCCATCCAATAAATTGGATGCCCAGTTTTAACCCGTGCCCAATACCTTGCTCCAGTTTGGCTGTAAAATATTGTGCAATTGGGATGATTCATGGAGTTCTTGAACAATTCATCTTAGTGGTGCCAACAGTTGGGAATGGGGGAATGATCCAATCCATAACTAACAATCATCCCGTTCCCATCCATTCCCGCATTCTCAATTAAGCACCAATAAGTCATGCATCCTTTCCAAGTGGATTCACAGTTTCACGATGAGACTCACGGAGATTCCACCCGCGCCTACGACAGCCATGCTGGTTGTGATATCCCCACCTGGGCCGAGCGAAGTATAATATTGATCTTCATTTACCATGACTCAATATGACAAAGAAAGAAGTGAAGTGAACCAGGAGCCCTTCTTGAAGTTTTGCAGTGTTTTTTGTGACCTAAAGGGTCAGTTTTGAGGCCCTGGGTCACTGGTGCCTTGGGTGCATCAGAATTGAAGGGAATGTCCCGCTGGTCGCTGGAGTCGCTGGGCATCCCACATGCTATGCCCCATTTGTTTGTGCAGCGGGGCTCTCCACGGCCCTGTTGCCAATCCATAGAGCCTCTGGAATCGTCCCAGAGGTCACTCCAATAAGGGGCCCTATGTTTCGGACTTTACCCTCAACCTCAACAATAGGTGCTGATAAGATCTCTTGGGTACCAGGGGGTAGAAAATCCTCCACCAACACTGCCAAACACATTAGGCGAACACCCTACCAGTCACCAAGCGGTAAACATCGGCAAAATCTCAGTACAGGATGGCTGGGGCCTGAAAATCGATAGCGTTTAGTTGAGATAAGTATATGTAAGTGGCTGAATTCTGGTTTATGGTAGATATAACGAACAATTGTATTCATAGGGTTTATGTTCACCAACATCAAAAATCACGGTTTTTTTTTAAAGTCACCATCCTGGGCTTACATCCCAACTTATGGGACTTAAAATACCATGCTGAATGGCAGTTTTTTATGGGTTTTATAAACCAACAACACATGGATTGGATCCAAATGCTGAAAAAATCTCCGCGATCTCCGCCTGAAGAAGTCCGGATTCTTCAGCTCCGAGACCACACGGGCCTCGTGATTCAACGGGCTGGTTGGTGGTGCAATAACCATCTTGAAACATATGAGTTCGTCAATGGGAAGGATGACATCCCATATATGAAATGGTAAATAATCCAAATGTTCCAAACCACCAACCAGATGGTCATTAGATGGGCATTAGATGGGCATTAGATGATGAGTACATTGAGATACATTGAGTAGATAGACAGTGGTTTAAAACAGTGATGAACTGGTGGTTTAATGATGAACGAAAACAGGAACTGGTCACTGAAGTAGCGAGTAAAGGCTGGTAACTTGCTGGTAAATGGTATCTAGAACCATGGTATACATTCTATACACCGCCAATCTTAAAATACTCCGCAGACTATCTGATTGCATCGCAGGATAGTTAGATGTATAGACTTAGTCTGTACCACTACCAAAGTATTGAATTGATCTGAATTGGCACAAAAAAAACAACATCACTTAGCCCGATGTTCACCTCTTAGCCCATTTTTACGCTCCTCAAATTCTGTCTTGCTCACATCGGGGACTAACATCGCCGTAACCTCAGCATCGGTGCCATGGGGATTCAACCAGCGCCAAAGGTTCCAATCACCCGCCACGACCGGGATGAAACCTTCGCAAATTCATGGGGAATAGCAGGCTGGATGATGGAAAATTATGGAAAATTCATAGCCTTCGAAGATAGATCCTGCTAGTTGGCGAAGCTGGAACCTTTCATGGATCTATGTCTATAGTCCGCATTCACATCATGTCACATCCTTTAACTATAGTAACCATTCAGTATTTCACAGTCCTATGAGCCAATTTCATCCAATTTCATCCAATTTCTGGATATCCTCTACTTCAAATCCCCATTTCTGGTGATTTGTAACTTCCCCATGTTTCTCCCCCATCTTTTGTCCAAGGACGAACAGACCCCGGTACCCCGCCCTTAGGACCCCCGCTACTGGGCCCAGTTCTCGCATTTCGTTCTCCAGCGCGGGCGCAAAAAACCCAGGGAAAGGGACCTGGCGATGGTCACATTCTTGGCCTTTTACGGGCCCGACTTCTGGGTGAAGGAAGATTCAACTAACATCAAATAACTTAACCACTATTCTTATAGAACCGTTTTATGGAGAATATTCTGTATATATATATATTACTACATATATAATGCTAGATAAATATTATAGTATATATTATACTGTAGTATATATAATACATTTTATGTTATATTAAAAATATATTATATTATATCATATTATATTTTACTGTATTATATTATTTTATTCCATAGTTAATATATATTATAAAATCTCATATCATACTATATTATATTATATTATATCAAATATTAAATATTATATTATAT
>Ga0126342_10021475_pt1 | contig 10762 bp, 10 predicted proteins | sample Cyp1metagenome_FD_92528 | JGI IMG/M metagenome (GOLD analysis project Ga0126342, IMG submission 92528) | Coral microbial communities from Lord Howe Island, Old Settlement Bay, Australia - Cyphastrea 1 metagenome | ecosystem: Host-associated > Invertebrates > Cnidaria > Coral ... | reverse complement strand
CTTTGGGGACCGGGTAGACATAGAAGCTCCGGTAGGCCAGCCTATCCCAGCTAGGTCCAATCGAATTTGACGAAACCATCAATCAAGTTAGCACCATCCAAGTTTAAGAATTTGAATGAACAAAGTAGGCCCCTGACACAGGGGAAATGGCCGACAGCTCTGCACCATCTTTCGCCGGGTTGGGCAAGTTGTCTGGTGCGTAAAGGGTGTACGACTTGGACAAAAGGTTGAAAACAGCGATGGCGATATCGATATAATTAGCTGGGGCACATATTATGTAATATTATATATTAATTATATATCATCCTCTTGAAGCGCACTATTATTATAGAGAATTATATGTATGCATATGCAAAATTCCCAGTGGCACTGAAAATGATCAGCTGAGGGCGGGGCTTCTGACCCTCCGGAAAATCAGGGAAACTCGAAGCATTAGGCAGTGACTTCAGAAAGTCCATGAGCTCCCGTCTGGCCACATCCTGGGAGAACAATGATCGATCAACTAGCTATAAGACTTGATTGAATGCCCATAAAAGAGAATCATCATGGGAGTGTGTAAATAACTATAGTGGTTGAGACGAGCTTCAGCGGTTTCTGCTCTTTTTTTCGCCCTCCTAACCTTCAAAGGAGTCTTCTCAGGTTTGCTTTCCTCGCTCGGTTGACTTTCCTTTGCTTTGCTCAAACCATGCTTTTTTTCTGTATCCGCCCCCCCTTCAACTCCATCCTCCGCTTCCTTGAACTCTCGGTCCAGGTTTCTGACTGCTGGGTCTGTTTTTGCCTTCTTTTTTTTGGGGGGGTTTTGTTCTTGCTTCTCAGTCTCATCCTTCATCGCCATCTTTTGCAGATGCTTGCCTACTTCCTGCTCTGCTTTGTCCCGCTGACGGTTCTCACGGGTCTTTTTCACAAATGGGCTGTCAGCGAGCTTCCTGCTATCCTTCTTGGGCTTGCCTGCCGGTTTTTCAACCTTGCTGGACTTGCTTGTTGGTTTGCCTTGCTGCTTTTCAGGTGTTCCTTTGCTACTCATGACCTCTACCTCCTCACTCTCCTCGTTCGATGTCGCTAGATCAAGATTGATTGCAGGGCTTCGTTTCTCTTTCTGTTGTCCTTCCTTCGAATCATCATTCGGTTCATCCTTTCCAGAATGTTCCTTGTTCTTTCCGTCTTTGGATCTCTTTTTGTGGGCCTTGTCTTCCTTTGCATGTTCATCGCAATTTTCTTGATCACGTTTCTTTTTCTTGGTTGGTTTCTCTTCTGGCTCTTCGTTTTCATCATCCTCATTCGCTTTGTGTTCATCTCCTGTGCCCCTCCTCCCTCCTCTGCCCCTGCCCTTGCCCCTGCCCTTGCCCCTAGCCCGACCTCGACCTCGGCCTCGCCGAGGTTTGTCAGAAGCATCTGAGGCTTCCTCAGCTTCTCTGAGGAATTTATCGGGATCCTCTGCCTCCTGTTCTTCTTCTCGGACTGCCTTTCTCATCTTTTTCTGTGCCTACCACATGAGGACATTTTTTCATACTTATAGTCCATGATATATACCTATAGCAGTACATTACATGCATGGGCGTTAATCATTAATCATTAATCACTAATGCGTTGCATGCATGCCCCTGGACACCTGCCCGATATCGATCATGTCATTGTCTTTTGCAAGTCCACTTGAAATTCTCTCCACTGAAGCCACGGCATGTAGATCATGTTCCGGCTCCTTCCTCAAAGGCTCCGTGTCCTGACACAAATTGCAAACCCCCACACACACACACAGAAATACACACACACACTTGCTTTGGTTGATAAATTAATCCCATCATTTCATGTCCACTCAAAAAAGAGTTGTTCAGAATTGTCTATTTGTCATCTCAACCAATCATTCCTAGAATGCTTGGGATTTTTGCTTGTTCACTGGAAAAAATAAGCTATAAGTGCTATAATTAGCGAAGTGGAAAAAAGATTGCTACTACCATGTGATCCATATGTGTCACATCCCCCCATCCCTCGCCTTGAACGCCTGCTTGTCGGCATCGTCATCATCACTGGCCAAAACGCTGTACGTATCATTTTTTTGCTCTTCACCCATATGACTTGACCCCGGTTCTACCTTTTCATGGGTATTTTCTGCATTCTCGGGACCTTTCCCTGTATCCTGTCTCAATCGCTTGCCTGGCTTGACATGCGATGGCATGCCATCTGGGCTCAAGTTGAAAGCAGCCAGCTCTTTGGGAGTGAATTTGTACCCTTCCTCTTTCCAAGCCACCATATCTTCTTTTGTTGGCTGGGAGCCAGCTTCAAACCAGTAGTCATCCCATGACCATGAGAGGGTGTCAACAGCATCGGGATTCACCGGACCAGTAGCTGAACTAGTGCCACCCTTCCCAACAACTTCAACAGTGGGTTCCCGACCTTTTACATCATCATCATCATCCAAGGGCTCATCAACCACCTTCACCTCTTCCTCCGGTTCCTCTGCGGGGGCATCTTCCAAAAGACCCAGTTCTTCGCTGTTGGCTTCCTCCGTTTCATATGTTTCTTTCTTCTCCTTTGCCTCATGGTTTTCATCCTGGTGGTCCTCCTCCTCCTCCTCCGATTCTTCAGGTTCTGTGGGTGTTATCTCTTCGTCATTGTCATCATTGTTTTCATTGTCTACCCCTGCATCAGCTGTGTTTGCCCCCAATTGATGGGATGACGCGCTCCTCCCTCTGGTAGCTACTTTCTTCCCACTTTTTGTCAAAAGTCCTGCTGCCTGTCAGTGCTGCACTTTGCTGAGATACAACTGTTTGCAATCGGTTCACTGATTGATTTATGTTTGCTTTCCCCATCAGAATGTTGAAGCGTATGATCAAATGAAGTCACAAATCAATTATTGGTTAAACTCTTTTAAAAGCAAGTATTTGAAAACATAATTGAAATCACAAAACTGATCCCCACTAGTAGTAGTCACAAATCCACAATGATGTGTGAAACTCCGTATCATAGTGACACACTAGCACACACAATATTTATACACATGCATGTCCCTGTCATCTAATTTACATAAATGACTCATCCTTCACCTGTCACCACTGTTTTGTTTTCACCTTCACTCTTCCAATTTCCCAATCCCTCTGTTTTCTTGCGCCTTGAGCTTGTGCTTGATGACCTCCTTCAACTGGGGCATTTGTTCTCTTCCTTTCCTGTCAGGTGGGTGTGTTACTCTTTGGCTAAATTGAATTAAATTTCACACCTTGCTGCTGGATTCCGTTGGAAACGCGTCATCACGTAGCTAACAAAGGAGCGCAGGATTGCACTTTCACCCTCTGCCCAAGCCTTGGCTGAGACCAAGGCTGAGTGAGCTCAAATAACACCGGAGGATGATATAATATGATACATGATGATGATGGATAATATATTAATTCATATTATTGATTTTCATTCGCTATATTATAATTACTAAAATCGCAGCCCCAAACGTGACTGAGTTCTTCGCTTGGTGTTCTGCACGGTTCCGCAAGTGCGGATTGAGGCCCAACTGCAGTGATGCCCACACCAATGCTTCCTGAGCGAGGCTGGGTAACAAACTGCTACATTTGACTGTGGTTGGCTATGGTCCAGGGGTTTTCAAAGCTATATATCATATCAGCTATACTAGTCATAATTTGGTACACTGCAGTTTTGTTGGAGTTGTTGTTGCGTTCGAGTCGCAATGAACTCAGTATCCACCGGCAACTGGTCGGCAAACATCGCAAAGAAGGTCAACAAAAACATTCCATTGGACTCTTCTTCAATCTGGCACAAGGAGGTAATTCCGAAAAAGAGAATCAAAACCAATGTGGGTACCTTGTGCTACCCCCTGGCAGTCTCGAAACAATGTTCAAACAAACTTCGATGTTAATACTAATTTATTATGACTAATAGCAGGGTATGATAGCATAATCAAGTAAAACATTATCACAGTATTGTGCATTCCCACTTTTGGGCCACTGCCTCACTCTCCTTGACAGCTTCCGCTTTCTCGCAGCGGATCATGAAAGTCCAGCGTGGTACCTAAGTGAGAAAAATATATGGGCTGAACTGAAAAAATCAAATATTTGACCCATTAATTAACATTCGAATGGTAATGAGCCCACCAGCATTTAAGCAAAGGTGCTCTCCTGTCATGTATGGACCATCCCCTTGCAGCCCTAAGATCTTGTCGACGCTTCTTCACATAGTCTTTGTCACATAGATCTTCAAAGAAAGTCTGCAATGGCGAATTGAGATTTCACTTAAACAATTCACCAGGGAACAGAACGATGGTTGATCCACTATTCAGCAATGACTCCCGGCCAGGCCTTCAACAAAACGATCTGCTCTTTAGCTGTGCGGGACATCGCAGATGCACAAAAAAACCGCTGCGGGATGGATGATGGATTGGTGAGACAAAGTGACAAACTCTAATCTGCTTCCCCCCAAAGGCAACATCCATTGATCTTTTATTTTAATTAGCCTTTAATTGTTTAAACGTTTCATGCTCCCAATAAATCCTCACCAGATGAAGGCTGACTGGGGGATGTTCCACCTGGTGCCAGTCCGCTGTTGTAGTCACCCTCAATGTCTTCAAGAAGGCCTGAGAATGAAGGATGAACCATTATTATCCATTATTACGTTTGGTAAATCAAACCAGCATGCCATATTTAAGGTTCGAACACTGACGTAGGCGTTTGTGCATCTCATGGGTCCATGGTATCTACCTTGGCCATTGCTTTTGGGCATCCCTGGGTGTCTCTGACATTGGTAAACGACATAAACAATTAAGCCGTGTCACATATCCATCAGCGGTTTTCCAAATCACATAGCTGAGAGATCCAGTTGCCCACATGCCATGGGCCATCAAAGGCAAAGGAAGTGGTAATGCCACTGGATACCCTTTGAAATTTATGGTAGCAAAATCATTTGTGTGATGTATCTTCTAATTGTGTTGGGAGTGGGACATATTCCTCTTGTTAAGATAGCACCTTCAGGGTCCATTGCTTTGAGCCGTGTAGGCCTCGGCAAGAGCGGGGACACAAGAATACATCATGTTCAGATAGGATTTCACTGAAGTACCATTTCGTAGAACCAAGAAATGGTCCTTAGCTCATTAGAAATGGTCGCCCATGAACAACCATTTAAATAATGGTCGTCGACTTCCAGGGTATATATATATATATAAACCCGTGTGAAATCACTTTGGTGTTCAAACATTTTCACAAAAGAGCAATGTTCAAGTGCCCCTGTCGTCCCCTCAAAAACTGCTTGCTTGAGGACGGGATTTCCCCGTGAATGGATTGTGATAATCCTCAATATATGAAGGATAGTTCCACGAACTAATCATCAACCAACCACCATAGACATCAAAGATATCCCGACATCTTTGACAAAGAAATTTCCCTTTTTTGATTCCCTATCATTCATAGATCATTCATAGATCATTCATAGTTATTTCTCATGATATTCCCGTAAATTATAGGTATTTTATGGGGATTCTATTTCTCATTCATTGATATTTATTCCCCGTGATTCTATTGATCATTCATAGGTATTCCCCATAAATCATAGTTAATTGGATAGTCCCCATGATATTCCAATTAAATTATGAATCATTCCATTTTTTGAATATTATGGGGAATACGATTTTTTAATTGGACTATTCCAATGATACTAAATCTATTATGAATATCCCGTTTTTTGTCACTGCTGCCCTCCCAGCTTACCTTCCCTGAGGGGCTGAGCCAGCTCCAGGATCTTCTGGGAAATTTCATCCCCTGCGGACCCGGGCCCTCTGCGAAAAAAAAACATATAGCTGGGGATGTAATACATATATCTATCTCTATCTATATATATATACTGTATGTGTGTGTGTTGTGTGATAATACTAAGTCTGTATATTCTAGGGCTCTATCATATTCTATGATATGATTGTCTCTTTATATCCCAAAAACAAACAGCAAAATCAAACACACAAGGGCATGGTTAACCTTGGATGCCAGTTCAGATTGAAACAAATGATGACCATTTGCCAGTTAGTGCTGCTATATCGCATGACAATCTATTACCACTTGATCTTCGTGAATCTCAAAGAAATAAATGGCATTGGTTTAAGTCTTAAGTTCGGTACAGCAGTAGCATATAGATATATGATGCATATAAATTTGTACAATAAATGATGATACATGTATAAACAAATATAAACAATAGTATACTCATCCGTTCGCTGCAAGAGATTGTCCACTGCAACGATGCATCAATCAAGAAGATCGAGCATCATGGGAAAACCCATCCATCAGGCGTGAGATATGCCTTGCACTAGGGCAATTTACGCTGCCTCCAGTGTAGACGTAGCCGCGGCCGTAGATCTTCTCCTCAGGGTCCCAAACGCCATCGAACATGGCTGGAAAATTCCTTGTTTCAAGTTTTTCTCCACAACAACTTCCATGTATATATAGGGGATTTTCATCTTTGAATGTTAACACAGCGAAATTTCCCTGGCTTTCACATCAAAATAGCGCGCAACTGGATGTTCATCCACCCAAAATTGGTCTCTATAGGATGTATTGAACCATCCTTGCTTGGCTTGAATCAGGATTCAACGGCGAAACTGGGCAAATATAAGTGGATCAGTGGATCTGCTTGACAAACAACAGGCAACCACGTACAGTAATACAACTCAGTTTGCCTAGAATTCATGCCATGTCTTTAATTTTATATCCTCTTCCTAATGTACAATGCACCGGCTGCACCGGTCCTCGAAACCTCAGCAAAATTACACTCAGCCCAAGGGTCATAGCGTAGAATCTTCGCCGGCGCATACTGCCCCGTTTGCAGCGTCATCAAATGTCGCTCACTCGCCGGGCTCACCTGATGAAGAGACCCCATACATACATGATACATTTGAGATCATTTGAATGTCATAAAGATTCTCATATATGCATGGAGCATATAGGCAATAACGCCAAAGAACGCTAATGGCAAGGGAGCCTGGGGCCCATGTTCCAACATTATTTCCCAAGATCGATTGGATTTTGTGCGGTTGCATCTGGGCACGACCTAGCTGATGACGCTTTAGAGTCCTTTGACTGCGATCACAGGTCATAAATGTGGTTACGGTTGCAAAATCTAACATACCATAAATATCCATAAATTACAATTCAGCGGTCCATTAATTAGAGTCCATTACTGCAGAAGATTGCCATGATTCATGGGCCCATATTCACAGCTATGGTCCAGCAGCAACTTTTTCGATTCAAGAGACTTTCTGCCAGCGGAACCAGTACTGGTGCATATTCCCTGGCAGGACAAATGATGGGATTCCAGCGGCTGATTTGTAGCGACTTTTCAGTTTTAGGGTTCTATCATGTTCTATCTTAGATTGCGGGGGTGAAAAGTGCCAAAAGCATCCAAAAAAAGCCCCTGCAAGAATCAAGGAAATACATCACCATTCGAGCAATTACTCATCAAAAATTGTTAACATCACCAAACGTGTATATTTCCCCATTTTCTTGGCACTTGGAGGGTCTCAAACAGACAAAGGGATATTTTTTTGGCAACCCCCACGCCCGCGGGCCTTTCAGCTGCGCGTAACTCTCCACAAAGTTGGTGCCACTGAGCTGGTAGCGAAAGTCGCCTGCCTCTGCATCGCTGAAGAAACCCGAATACCTCGCGACTCGTGGAGTTCGCGCGTTTTTTTCCCAACATATGGAGGGCATTTCCTTAAATCATCATATTATTCTTACCGAGTGGCACTGGAGAGTTCTTATATCATTTTATGGGTATTATAGGCTTCTAGGCTGGGTATACCTCGTTCTCGAGTCCCCAGCTGGGTTTCATGGATGACTTCCCCATTGGACCCCAGACATGCGATCTAGGAAATGAAGAAATGGAAAAAACAAATGGAGAAACATGTCACTGGTTGGTGATTTCAACCCTCTGAAAAATATGAGTTCGTCAGTTAGGATGATGACATTCCCAACATATGGAAATTCATAAAAGCCATGTTCCAAACCACCAACCAGGACATGTCCAATTTAGCGCATGATATCCATTCCCAGATCTTCCCCGGTGTTGAGTGATCGGAAAAAATCCCGTTCCCTTCACGGCCAGTGGCTGCTCGGGTGTTCTGTACTTGGTGGGATTGAAGCGCCGTGCCGCGTTGCCTCACCATTGAGTAGCGAAGGTCGAGCTGAGTAGCGAAAGCTGAAAACATTGAAATCATCGAAATCATGGAGGTTAAACATGGAAATAAACCATGTGAAGCGGTTAAAGACATGTTAAAGACATGTTAAAACGAGTTATCGGATTGTCCTGTGCTTGGGAAACTCAATTCGTAGCTCCAACTTGGTTTTCCATTCAATGGGGAATATGTAACATGTATGATGTTTTATCTAGATACCGCAACCCGAACCGATCCCTCCTGTCCGCCAGAACGAGGGCTGGGTCCCAGCTGAACATGAGCACGGTGAGAATTAGACCCTTTGTGGCCATGACCGGCTTCCAGCATCGTCCAATCCCATTTTCACAGGATACACAAATGACCTGTCGACCCACATAGAACCCCACAAAAGAGGCCTCCAAAACAGTTACAACAATCAGCCTATTTTCATCTATTTTCTCCCAAGCAAGAAAAACCATGTACCCTCTGGTAATTTAACATAGCTATTGAAAATAGCCATTTATAGTTGATTTACCCATTAAAAATTGTGATTTTCCATAGCTATGTTAGTTTACCAGAGGGTATCTTAAAAAGCATCAAAAAATCCACCGTTTTTTTTGCCCAAACATCCACCGGAAATCACTGAGATGCTGCGGATGGTCCGAGTCGCCTGAGGCGTGAAAACAGGACTCGCGAAAGAAGACATGGCCTCCTGGCCGTAGCCAACGAAGGAGCTTGGCGGCCAGTTCCCGACATTCCTGCGATGGCCGCCATAACGAAACTTGTTAGAAAGTTTTAAGTGGGGTGGCATATGAGCTTGAAGTACAAAGTCTATCAAAGTGTTGGCTTCAACCTAAATCATTTATGTATAATATGTATACATCCGCACATCCCGGTGACATGTGCATGTGAAAACGATAGCTGTTTAGAGTACAAGCGACGTGACCTCTGGCGCCCCTATTGATTCGTGGTTCAAATCGCCAGTGGAAAGGTTCACTTTGGCAGGTGCGGTCTGCAGGTCCCTTAAATCCCCAGTTGCAACTGCAGCTTCCCCAAAAAGGACAAAAATCGAGCCTTTGCCAAAAACACAGTCCATGTTCAGCAGGATGTAGATAATTCTATGATATTCTATGTCATGACTGAATCCATGTTCCATCTAAGCCAGCTCAAAATTCACGAACATCTCAGTTTGACGAGTAGTCAAAAGCAAGCAGCCAAGTTTCCCGGCCGATGTGCAAACCCCCTCCTCATCCGTCAGGTACATGAAGAGCCAGTTGGAGAAAACCAGGTCAAAAGATCCCGGCGGAAAGTCCCTGAGACTTGACTTTGATATCTTTGATCATTGATGGATGTTCCCAGGGCAAAGGTGCAGGAATCCAAAGGCTTTTCAACTCGAAACATAAGGCTTTCCATGACTTTTCCATCAAAGGTTATGAGCCAAAACCCTGGTACCCTAGGTACCCTAAAATAGCTGGTTAATGGATGGTTTTCCCGTCCAAACATGGCGATCATAGGTTTTGACCCATCCCCAAAATGTTCATACATGTTCCCATAAATTTTCAACAATGGTCTCTTCCCCTTGAAACGATTCTGGGTACTTTTTGGAGCTCCAATTGAGCTGGTTGGGTAACAAATGTGTATCGGGCGGCTTGACACTGCTGGACAAGCGCACCAACGGAGGGGGGAGAGAGAAGAGGGAGCGGCCTAGACATATCATATGATATTAAATGTACGCACACGTACTGCGGCATAATTATACATATTTTTGCTATATACATAGTTGTTTTTTGCTATATATTATATATATATATGTCTAAACACGCAAAAAATACGCATGAATGCTTTGAAAGCAGATGTTACCCCAAAAAAGTTCAAGGCCAGCAGCTATGCTTTGGGTGATGCAGCCATCAACCCAGTGCCAAACCTTTGGTCACCCTGCAGCCCAGCCACAAAGTTGTCACATCCGCCTGCCGTTGTTTGGAAACGCCCCAGATTTGTCGCCCCATGGACCGACCATCCCTTCTGGACCCCAATCCTGCGAAACGAGAACAGACACAACTTCTTTGGTAGGCATAGTTAGGCTATCTTAGGTGAATAATAGGTGAATATATCCCGACTTAAATGACTTCAATCGCAGAAAATAGTGAATGAGAACTCGTGAGAAATCGTTTTTTCAATTTTCAAACATATCCCCTTAAAAAGGAAAAACAGAATAATCCAGTTCAGCCAGACCCAGAAAAACCCATGGCCTGTATCACCTCCAAATTCTTCTCCGCGTTGGCCTTGCGATTCTCCACACAGGAGGTCGCCACAAAATCCACCGCTGTGACCTTCCGCGCTTTCCGCGCCAAAACGCCGCTGAAGCGTCCGATGCCAGCACCCAACCTGGACGTGAACCCAGAGGAACATTGGAACTTGGGAAATGCCAGGGGGGTTATGTATGCCATGTATAGCCCACGTAAAACTGATGACATTATATGTATATTTAAATATGTGTATATATATAAAGACTTTGCACGACCCCTTTTCACAGCGCAGCAAGATCTGATTTGTCAAAAGTTAAAAACTCATCAGACAAAAAAGAGAATAATACCATGCTCCCTTGAAAACTCGCCTCATATCCCCCTT
>Ga0126342_10021474_pt1 | contig 10763 bp, 5 predicted proteins | sample Cyp1metagenome_FD_92528 | JGI IMG/M metagenome (GOLD analysis project Ga0126342, IMG submission 92528) | Coral microbial communities from Lord Howe Island, Old Settlement Bay, Australia - Cyphastrea 1 metagenome | ecosystem: Host-associated > Invertebrates > Cnidaria > Coral ... | reverse complement strand
GTCAAATTCAGCATTGATGGGAAAAAGGGCTGAGCTCTATAAAACCAAGTAAACCAGAGGACCTCGTAAAACTTGGTCTTTTGCAAAAGACCTCGTAAAACTTGACCTTCCGACTTGCAGGGATAGTATACAATATATTAATATATATACACGTGATGTTATATAATATAGATGTATAATGAATTATAATTAGATATTTTTCTGGGCTATGAAAAAAATCCACCTGAAGAGCGTTTAAAACAAAAACAATTTGGGGTGGTCAGTCAGACTGAACTGAGATGAAATCCGCGATTTCAGGTTGAACTTGTTGCTAAAATTGGTTTTTAAACATCACCCATGACGGATCCATGGTGCTGCTATATATGGTATCATTTACCATCAATATACCCCAAATGTTAGCATATATACCAGCACCATGGATCCTATGGGTCATCAATGGGTGTTGTTGATGATTGAGATAATCAAACCATATCAAACCAGTACGAGACAAATGTCTGTCATACATTAATGCACATCTATATTTGATGGTTTTGTTGGCAAAGACGTCGCCATCTTCACAATCAATCTCATTGATGTTGTGGATGGTATTTTTAAATATGTTTAATATCTAGAAACATATGCCCAAATTTTGAGGAAAGTTACATGCCTGTCTACCAAGTTTGACTGTCCGGTTGCTCATTTGCTATTTTGACAACGGGGTTCACAGCTTATCAGACAGCTAATGGGTGGTTAGTGCAGGCTTGGTAAATACTCCCAACTGGATATCTCACAAAAAAAAGTGGCTTGTGCAGGTTATAGTTTTTTTTACAAGCTGGTGCACCCCAATGATGGTTTTATTGGTTTCTAACCACCACTAACTATAGATATCATATATCTATCATAAACCCAACAAATATGTGGATATTAGGGTTCAAACCGACTTCAAAAAAGGAACTTGGGCATCACCATCAGTACCAGTCTTTGTTGGTGAACCCCTCTAATTTCTTGGAGGTCACCGAGCAGATAGCAGCAGTTATAGTTTACAAAATATAATTTGCTAAGATAAATATCATATATTGAAAAAAACAAACAATTTCTATGTGTAATTGATCAAACTTATCGATACTTATATATATATAGATTGTTTGTATATATATATATATACATATATAATTATATATAGATATAGTCTCGATCCTAATGGGGCCATGGTTTGCTGGTCAACTCCAGGTGGAAAACGCCAAGGCGTTTTCTGGGCCAACTGGGCCATCTGGGCCAAGGGGCTGCCACGATCGCGGCCCCGATCTCTCACAGCTCCTTAAGGCTGCACCCAGCATCACGACGTCCATCTCAAGCGACTGATGCTCCACCTGGTCCCGGGACCCAACGGAACTTGCTTAGTTCGTGACAAGGATCGATATGATATAAATATCAATACTTAATATGATGATATAATGATATATATATATATATACATATTATCATTATGCTACTTATATGGAATTCTTATTTGATGCTGATTTAAATAAATCGAATCAAGTTATGTAGTTATTTAGTAATAAGTGCGAAACATCTGATAATGATATAAGGACATAGTATTATCACTTTAACTTGTAAGTTACTTAGCGAATCATATCATAATACGTATCAATAATCAATATAACATGACTATAATGATATCCAGATTTTTTTTTTTAAAAAAAACACGTCTGTATATATATATATAATCCAGTTATATTCATATAAGGTGTAATAATGGTAACATTATAATATGACATGAACGGATTTAACCACTATTTTAATATGTTATATGATATACATGGATATATGTTATATATATATATATATATCAGGTCCTCTGTAATATGATGTTTCATGATCCAAGAATGGGAAAGAACAGGACAATATATGATATAGACAATATATAGATGTCTGGGTGACATATTATATTTCACTAACCTGAATCTTGCGGTCATTTGGGGATGATTTCCCTAAAATAAACCATAATTCCAGTGAGGGAGAACAGTGAGGTCGTGATGAAATTTACCCAGAGATGTGTAATATTTGGGCAATAGTAACCAATTATGATCAACTGCGTATGTGTATATTTATGTGTATATATAATTATATAATTATATATATCATCGCACAGATCGCAACTGGTTAGTCCCCATTCAGGGTTATCTCACCTATAACTTGGTTACAAAGGGAACTCAGGAAACACCATGAATGTGTCTTTTCGTGATTTTCTCCCATGGAAGATTTTTTTCGGATTCATATGGGTTCCCATAGTCCCAAAAAGGTGAACCATGATCAATAGTTCTCCCATTGAGTTAGTTATTTCTTGATATTGGTGAACCCATATTCTTTTCCATAGTCCCTATAAAAATTCTCCCAACAGTTCCCAACGGGTCCCTAAAAATTCTCCCATTCATTATATCATACTTCCATTCTCCCATTAATATCCCAGTAATATCCCATGAATATCCCTATGATTTCCCACAGCCAATTCCCAATGGGCTGACTGGGATGGTTGTAAATTGCAGGGAGCAACACAAGGGCCTAGGGAGCAAGGGAAGAGAGTTCAAGCCATTGTCAAATTTTCAGTGGGCTTTCCAAGTTGACTGCATACCAATCACAGTTGGAGTAACATTCTTGTAGTCCTGGGACCTAAAACACATATACTCTACGCAAACAGGGGAAGGGATTAGATTTTTTCCTTCTTCCATAGTCTCTGAAAAGACCCAAATCATTTCTCGAAGCCTGATCTGCCAGCAGTACCCACCGGAACTCTACTGGTCTATTGTATGAACCTACCACAACCCACCAATATCCACCAACTATGTATATCGCAATATGTGCCTGTGGATCTGTACCTGTCCCCAATCTATCTTTTAGATCATCTTAGTTCAAAGAAAACTGAGCTAGCAGCTCTTTTGAGATGCTCGTCCGCTGCAATCAGAAACTAGGACAACGGTGCATAGACGGCCGTGGCGTTTTGTGAGTTTCAATGTACACCGGCACTGTTTGAAGTACACCGTTACAGTGGTTTTCCCATGCATCCAGTTTTTCTTGCTTTGACAGTGTCTATTCCATTCTAAAGTTGCAAAACATGTAGTTCTACCACAACGAGGTGTTAATTTTGAGCGTTTTTGGATTTGACGCAACTAATTCGGTTCCGCATGCTTTTTCTTTCCATGGTGACCCACAGCAGTTCTTCGAGCTTTGCTAGAAATTTCTTGGGTGCTGTTGTTCCAAGACTTTGTCTCCAACACCAGAATATATATATATACACAGTATATACTCAGGAACACCGGGGTGCATCTTACTGTGCCCTTTGTCTTTGTACTTTAGGCACATTGGCTTTGGCAAAAAGCGTTTTAAAATTTGAAACTTCTCTCTAACATCTGTGCCCCTGCAACGTTGGAAACATGTTTCAACAAACAGGACATACTTACCAAAGTGAAATTGTTAATTTGAGGAGTACCTATGGAATTGCAGGAGAACGTATCCAAGCCAGCATGCGTGTGAGAACGCAAAGCACATGACGCTATTAGCCCCACCCCACCCCACTCCCCACAAAATGTGCAAAAAACTACAAAAACACAGGGCCGTCTACGCGCCGTGGGCCAACTACATAGAGATGCAGTTCCAGCGAACGGGCCGTGGATATATGTCCCCATGGTTATCAGGGCCCCATATCCTAATTCACATGAGGTTTATTGTCATAGTCAAATATATTTAGATAAACAATAGAGATATATAGATATAGATATAAATATAGATATAAATATAGCTATACTACAATGTAATTACATGTATAAGTTATATATATACTATTTTTATAAAACTAAATAGAGTTATGTATATATACACTACATATAAATATAAATATATATATATAACCTATAAATATCACCCAAACTGCACCCAATAAACATCCACGCACCTGCGACAACAAATGGAGCACCTGCATCCATCGCGAAGCTTGTTCACCTGCCAGTCACCACGTGATATGACATAGTTTTCATAATGGGTACTAATGAAGGTTATTATATAAAATATTCACCATGGTTATTAAGCATAGTTAATGAAGTTTGACATCTATTAACCATAGTTATTAACCATAGTTAATGAAGATTAACATATATTCACCATAGTTATTGACCTAATATAATCCTATTAAACATAGCTATAACCATTGCCAATCTTAGATACCCTGCAAAAAAATAAATTCTTTGCTGGTGAACGTAGATATTCCCATTAATACCAAAAGACTAAAGGATCAAAGTATCCATGTAAGATTGACCTAGTAACAGCCATTCACTCCATTTTGAATCTCCCAAGCACCACTGAATGCAGGTCTAAGGGACAAGCGCTGATGCTGGCGCCGTAGGTGACGCAATCAGGGATGAGGCGACTGGAATTCACCTGGAGTACTACTGGTCTCTCCAACCGACTACCCATCATTTCAATGGGAATTTCAGGATCCAATACATGGAGGTACGTTAGTACCATATAAGGCCATATTTTGCTGGGATAGTCCCTTACATAGGCCTTATATAGGCCTTATATATGGTAGGTATCTCCAATTTAGGTTCCTGAGATGGCCATTGACAGTACTACTGGTCTCTCCAAGCGACTACCCATCATTCAGTCGCGAAGTTGCTGCAGTCGCGTACCACACCATCTGATGGAAATCAATCACAACTAGGCATTGCAGTTTCATACCAGTGTGGCAATCTCTACCACTCCGCGAAATCACAAGTTGATGTGTAAGATACAGTACAGGATGGGGTCCCCAAGATAGCGTTCAGTTGAGATAGAAGTGCTTTAACTATGGTTTATGGTAGATATCCATTTGTGGAAGGAAAAAGGACAAAGTCAAATTTGGTTCCTGGACGATCAATACTGGAGCAACATGTGTGGGCTTGGCGTCTTGCCATCTGCAAACACAGGGAAACTCCCAATCTTTCGAAGACAACCATCTCTCAGAACCAGAGTAGTTGGTTAAATTCATAATCTATATAGCTATATTACCGTATATAGTTATATAATAATATGTATGTATAAAAATATATATATACACGGGTATATAAAACATTGGATTCCCAAGTAGTAAGTTGGACAAACCACCATTGGATTCCCAAGTACCCTCTGGTAAACTAACATAGCTATAGAAACTCACCAAAACTCGCCATCTTAATAGGATTTAATAGGTAAATCAACTTTAAATGGGCCATTACCAAAACCATGTTTTGCCATGTTAGTCTACCAGAGACCGTTTAAGCCAGGATGTCGGGCAACCCTTCGCTGACCTTTGCAAGCATCTCTAAAGCCCCTTGCCAGAAGGAGTTGCGTTCCTCATCGCGGCTGAACATTTCCCGGATTTTGGTCACCATTGCAATTAGATGCTAAAGACTATTCTACTGTTGGAGCTTGCATATCCTACTGCTAGGGCTTAGATATATATATATATATACATTATATATATATATATGTATATACAGTGTATATATATATACTGTCCCCCTTTTTGTTGCTGATATTTTGGCTGAAACGTATCTAGAATTCTGTCGCAATCTGTCTGGGCTCTTGGGCTCCGTGGCGTCGTCTAGCCACATGGTTCCATCTACTAATGTTGACTATCTGGTTGGTTTTTGTGCAACAGTAGTTAATATATGGTTAATAATGGTGGTTAATAATGGTTAATAATGATTAATAATGGTTAATAATGGTAGTTATGTTTAACCATTATGGAAACGTATCAAAACGGGAGGATTTTTTGCGACTGAGATCGACTGAGACTTTCATAACCCAAAAATTCATAACTGGTTGAACTGGTTGGTGGTTTATAATGGGGAAATATGGGGAAATGGTATGTAATCATCCCCACATTTTCTGGTTGGTGGTATACCTACCCCTCTGAAAAATATGAAAGTCAGTTGGGATTATTATTCCCAATATCTGGAAAAATAAAAAATGTTCCAAACCACCAACCAGATTAATGTTGACTATACATCTCATCCCTCATTGAAGAAAACGAAATCATGGTTTCATAGGAAATATTTCAACACATCTTTGGGACCATTTGGAGGTTTCCTAAAATGGATCCCCAAAACCATGGGTTTTTTCAATGGTTTTAATTAACGAAAAAGGTCTGCTTTGGATGATTTGGGGGTACCTCCATTTTAGGAAACCTTCATTTCTATAGGGCCTAGGTCCATTTCAGGATATTTCAGGGCTGTTTCCTACGGATCCTCACCGGTTCGAGCCAGGGCTCCAGAGCAGAAATGCTGGCGTTGTAGGTGATGAGATTGGTTTCAAGCTCAAGGCGAAAAACCTCCTAAGGGCTTGGCTGGTAGAGAGTGGTAGGGTAGATGCAGGTTGATGTTTGATGATGATTTTTGGACACCAGGTAAAACATGACCAGTAGCTGGGTCTGAAAAGATGGTGTACCCGGTGTACCCCAAAAATTGCCAAAATATGGAAGGGGATAATGATGGATAATGATGATTTGCGGATGTGCATGTAGAGATACCTGATTTTCAGACAAACTCAGAAATGTCATGACAGTTGAGTCCATAGTTTCAAGGATTCCCTGGATGTGTGGAACAAAATGACATCCAGTTATCTCTGATGCAGATTGGGTTGACAATCAACTGTCGAGCTTAAATTTGTTACATTTGCAGATCCACACATGACAAATTGATACAAATTCTCATATCCGACTTCCTGTTGGTCACGATCTGTTTCTTGCTCTTCTATTCCAATTGTTCTTTGTCATAAAACATTTCAACTGTTGTTGGTCTTCTCCTGTCCATTGTCGGAAAAAAGCACTTTTCTATTGCTCAAAAAATCCCCATCTTGCGTCTGAGATCCACTTAAATTGCAAACTTCCAAGGTGTTGACGTTGTATATTCTTAGCACTGTTTCTTGCTATTCTGTTCAGATCCTTGCTGGTAAAGAATGAACACATACAAGTATTAGAGGTTTCCTACGTCATGGTACCCCCAACTCATCCATCTAATTTTCGGATTTTCCATTCTCAACCATTCAGCTATTGGGGTACCCACATGACTATGGAAACCCCTACTTCTGAACATAGCCTACAAAACGAGGGCATGGTTATCCTCAACCGTCCACAAAACGTCCACATTTCTTCCTGGTGTTTCCAAACCAATCATTTGAGGGTTTTCATAGAACTAATGTGGAATCCCCAATACCTGAATGGTTTAGCATGGAAGATCCGAAAAATAACATGGATGATTTAGGGGTACCATGACTTAGGAAACCTCCATGTGTATTGGACACACCATTTTTGGGGGATCCAACTATGTTAGTTCTTCCACCTGTTGAATTATGGTAGCATACCCCATCTTTGGTTGATTCGTTATCCTCTTGTTATTTAACATAGCCATGGTATAGATGGCCCATTTTTAGATGGTTTACCTATTAAAACTGGTGATGTTCCATGGCTATGTTAGTCATCACAAGAGGATAACTATCCAATTTTTTCCTGGCTTCAGACCTGGAACTGCCCATGATATATTTGAAAACTCATCAGTTGATGCTGAAATCCCCTTTTTTTGTCCTGAAACTTCTTGAGCACAAGCCCACCCGAAAAAAAAAAATAGTGTGTTCTTGCCAGAAACCATGTATACTGGCTGTTGTTTCTTGAATTAAACTACAACGTTCTCCTTTGTTTCCAATCTAATTCCAGTCTTTACTGGCTCAATCATGAATTATCATGAATCATGAATTCATCTCCAGTTTTCCATGTGCTTTTTTTTAATGTTTTGGTGGGTTAGTTCACCCCAATTTCTCCACCTTTTGTCCGTGGGTTTTTGGGGCCGCTCCTGCCACCCGTCCTCCCTCCTCGAAGAGATCTAGGGCCCTCTGCCAGGCGCTGGCCTTCTCGCACGCGCTCAAGGCACTGGCGCAGCAAATGACGCTGGGAGAATGGCGGTGCTGATGGCTTTGCTGTAAACACCTGGGAGATCGGAAGAAGCCTGGGTCAAAATGGATGAAGTTGTCATGGATTGGGATGATTGGATTTTTGCATGGGAATTCACTGGGATTGATGGTGTTTTTTAGTGGGTAAAGACCTGGGTGAAACAATATGGCTCATTTTTTCTGGGATTGATTGGGATGATCAAAAGAAAGTGGGGAAATTTCGAAGTCTGAGCCAACGATGTTTTCAAAAACATGGTATTTCATGGAATGACGGAAGCTTCTGACAGCTGCTCAGGAAACAAAAAATGTTTGATTTGGGATGGTTCAAAACACTGGCGAGCTAGATCGTCCAAGGCAGATGTTCCTGAACGTGGACTTGGGCATTCCGAAGCTGTGAAATACCGAATTTTGGGGATGATCATCCATTCAACCAAACTGTTGCCAGGATTTGTGTCGTTCCTTTGGGTTCATGTTTAACCCTCAAATCAGGATGGCGACTTCGCCAGCCCTAGATCAGTAGGGTTTTAAATCAGTAGGGTTTTTAGCATTCCCCAAAAGTCAGAAAGAAGATGTTGTTTCCCCCACATCACTATCTGGGGTTCTAACTTTTTGTTCGACATCCGCCGTCCGCCTCCGTCCGCCTCCTGCCGTCGTCTCTATCAAATTGTCTCTATCGTCTCTATCAACTTGTCTCCATCCACTTGTCTCTATCAACCTGTCTCCATCCACTTGTCTCTTTCAACTTGTCTCTATCAACTTGTATCTATCCATATCATATCTATCTACTTGTCTCTATCAACTCGTCTCTATCAACTTGTCTCCATCCACTTGTCTCTATCAACTTGTCTCTATCAACTTGTCTCTATCAACCTGTCTCCATCCACTTGTCTCTAACAACTTGTCTCTATCCACTTGTCTCCATCCACTTGTCTCTAACAACTTGTCTCTATCCACTTGTCTCCATCCACTTGTCTCTATCAACTTGTCTCTATCAACTTGTCTCTATCAACTTGTCTCCATCCACTTGTCTCTATCAACTTGTCTCCATCCACTTGTTTCTATCAACTTGTCTCTATCAACTTGTCTCTATCCACTTGTCTCTATCCACTTGCCTCCATACACTTGTCTCTATCAACTTGTATCTATCCATATCTATCCACTTGTCTCTATCAACTTGTCTCTATCCACTTGTCTCTACCAACCTGTCTCCATCCACTTGTCTCCATCAACTTGTCTCTATTGAATCAACTTGTCTCTATCAACTTGTCTCTATCCACTTGTCTCTATCAACCTGTCTCCATCCACTTGTCTCCATCAACTTGTCTCTATTGAATCAACTTGTCTCTATCAACTTGTCTCTATCAACTTGTCTCTATCAACTTGTCTCTATCCACTTGTCTCTATCAACTTGTCTCTATCAATTTGTCTCCATACACTTGTCTCTATCAACTTGTCTCTATCAACTTGTCTCTATCAACTTGTCTCCATCCACTTGTCTCTATCAACTTGTCTCCATCTACTTGTCTCTATCAGCTTGTCTCTATCAACTTGTCTCCATCCACTTGTCTCTATCAACTTGTCTCTATCAACTTGTATCTATCCAAATCTATCCACTTGTATCTATCAACTTGTCTCTATCAACTTGTCTCTATCAACCTGTCTCCATCCACTTGTCTCTATCAACTTGTCTCTATCAACTTGTCTCTATCCACTTGTCTCTATCAACCTGTCTCCATCCACGTGTCTCTAACAACTTGTCTCTATCCACTTGTCTCCATCCACTTGTCTCTATCAACTTGTGTCTATCAACTTGTCTCCATCCACTTGTCTCTATCAACTTGTCTCTATCAATTTGTCTCCATACACTTGTCTCTATCAACTTGTCTCTCTCAACTTGTCTCTATCAACTTGTCTCCATCCACTTGTCTCCATCCACTTGTCTCTATCAACTTGTCTCCATCTACTTGTCTCTATCAACTTGTCTCTATCAACCTGTCTCCATCCACTTGTCTCTATCAACTTGTCTCTATCAACTTGTCTCTATCCACTTGTCTCTATCAACCTGTCTCCATCCACTTGTCTCTAACAACTTGTCTCTATCCACTTGTCTCCATCCACTTGTCTCTATCAAGTTGTCTCTATCAACTTGTCTCCATCCACTTGTCTCTATCAACCTGTCTCCATCCACTTGTCTCTATCAACCTGTCTCCATCCACTTGTCCTTATCAACGTGTCTCCATCCACTTGTCTCTATCCACTTGTCTCCATCCAATTGTCTCTATCAACTTGTATCTATCCATATCTATCCACTTGTCTCTATCAACTTGTCTCTATCCACTTGTCTCATCAACCTGTCTCCATCCACTGGTCTCTATCAACCTGTCTCCATCCACTTGTCTCTATCAACGTGTCTCTATCCACTTGTCTCTATCCACTTGTCTCCATCCACTTGTCTCTATCAACTTGTATCTATCCATATCTATTCACTTGTGTCTATCAACTTGTCTCAATCCACGTGTCTCATCAACGTGTCTCCATTCACCTGTCTCTATCCACTTGTCTCCATCCACTTGTCTCTATCAACTTGTATCTATCCATATCTATCCACTTGTCTCTATCAACTTGTCTCAACCCACTTGTCTCATCAACGTGTCTTCATCCACTTGTCTCTATCCACTTGCCTCCATCCACTTGTCTCTATCAATTTGTATCTATCCATATCTATCCACTTGTCTCTATCAACTTGTCTCTATCCACTTGTCTCTATCAACCTGTCTCCATCCACTTGTCTCCATCAACTTGTCTCTATTGAATCAACTTGTCTCTAT
>Ga0126342_10021473_pt1 | contig 10763 bp, 9 predicted proteins | sample Cyp1metagenome_FD_92528 | JGI IMG/M metagenome (GOLD analysis project Ga0126342, IMG submission 92528) | Coral microbial communities from Lord Howe Island, Old Settlement Bay, Australia - Cyphastrea 1 metagenome | ecosystem: Host-associated > Invertebrates > Cnidaria > Coral ... | reverse complement strand
TGGTGAGATAAGGATGTTACTTGTTTAACCAACAAGACCTTATAGACCTGTGTATGATGTCTTACCAAGCTTCAGCATGTCCAAAATTTGTGAACTCAAAACTCAAAACCAATGGGTTTCCTCCCTGTTGCGGACATGATGGAAAGGCACGAACCGACCTCGTGTGCGTGACTTGGTCATGAAAAACTGCTGACCATGAGAGTCGTCATGAGTGAATTCAGCCCCCCAATGTTTGTCACTTTTTTGCTGTGATCTCATGTCTTTTCATTTACTGTAATTAATGATTATATTATAAATTATAGTCGTTGTTTTTCCACGTGACTTACACGTGATTCCATGTCAAGTACGATGTGATCTGTACAGATGATTTATATACATGTTGTGGCTTCACGACCCATCCCAGCTGTCCAGGCAGGATCAGGAGCGGAGAGATTGGAGGAAGCAGCTCGATGAGGCCTCGCTTTCAAGTTGATGCGACTTTGATAGAAGGATCTCACACATCAACCCTTGATGATATGATTGATGATCACAACTTGACATCTATTGATGAACCTCTACTGTATTGATAATCAACCCTGGCTGATTTTTGTTAGTGGGTGATTTTATTTCAAGTTCACTCATTAGTCATGGATCAAAAAATCGGTGCAGCAAGATATCGCCGAGAAACATGGGAGCATGATGCGCGTACACGCCTGGCTGCTGGTTATTTTTATAGGATCTGAAACCATCCAGTCCGATACTTTTGAATCACAGCGTAGAAAAAAACTCATGGCAGAAATCCGTTTAACATGCAGTTTGTTCTTTCAATTATTGGGAATAGTTCCATGAGTGTTTCCATTAATCGGCCTTAGTCAACGTCATTGTGGTTTAAGCGCAGAGTGGAAAACATGGCATGTTCCCCCCTTGCCAATGACGGATGTCATTTGCCAACAATGTGAACGTAATTATCTAACAAACTACGTAGTGTCACACATTATTGCAGTATTTCATGCACGTGCTGGGGAAACGAGTTGTAAGTGCACAGAAGAAGAAAGAGCAGGCTCGTGGCTCTCAGCTTGATCTTTATTATTTTGAAACTATTTGATTTTAATGTGTCGTTTGGATGCAGTAACCCTTCTAATTGCTGTAAACAAGACTAGACGGGTATTCTGGCCGCTTGATGGTCCAAATTGATTATAGCCAGCCGGCAGGCGCAAACAGCGTTGGAAAAGGCAGAAGAGACCTGCACCAAGAGGCTGCAGGCTATGGCTGAAGATCACAAGAAGCAGCTTGGAGCAGTGGGAGAGGATGGGAGAGGGGAGACCATGGGGGCTCGACCAGACGATCGTTTTTGTTGCTCGAAATGGTTGGATTAGTTTTAGATGGTTTTAGTATGTTTTAGTTGTTATTTTTAAGACATATGTTTAATCCCTTAACACGGGATGATATGTTATGATCTATTAAGAATCTATTACTGGTTGGTGGTTTCAAACATTTTTCATCATTTTTCATTTTCCATAATATATGGGATTCTGGGATAATCCTTCCCATTGACTTTCATATTTTTCAAGATGGTTATTGCACCACCAACCAGATTATGATCTTGTTTTGATTCCCCATATATTATATGATTCTCCGACATTTGATGGACCCTCCAACTTCGAATGCCTTTGGAGAAGGTCTTCTAAAAATTGGGGGACTAAGGCCAGGCTCAGGCGCCGCCGTTCGCCCAAACTCTAAATTGCACAACTTACACCTGGTCCCAACTTGATCCACATGTTCAATGATTACACTGATTGAAGATCTTCAAGAAGGGATCAAATCCCCACCATTGTTCTATGTGGAGGAAAGCGAGATTGCGTACAAAGGGGAAACCAGGGAGTTTGGACAGCGGGTTTTTGAGGACCTTTACAGCACTCTCAAATCGCAAAGCCTTTTGCAACACCGATATGATTAAAGTGAGAGTTTCACCGTTTCACCATCATGGAATGGAAGGGGGCACCCTATTTTCGGACAAAGCCAGATGGTTATAAAATATCCAAATGTGATAAACATGTATGAAACTTAGATTCATACTTAGTAAGAGGGTTAATCTGAGCTTATCCTGCAGTGTTAATCTCTGGCGAAAAGCTTGGATTTTCCCATGGCTGACTGAGGCACCTGCAGGTTCTGACCTCCAAACACAAACGATCCTTGTCGAAGGCGCCGGAACCCTTTTACGTTGATAGGGATGGTCCTAATGGAGCCTGATCCCCAACCAGGGGTTTGGCAGCCACTGCTCAAATGGGATATTGCCTGCCCAACAGAACTTGCATGATGAACATCTAAGGGATGGGAGAATGATCCCACCGCAGCGGCTCAGGCAAAGACGCAGCTCCAAGAAAAGCAAGGGAAGTACAAAGACTTGGCCAAACAGGTGTGGTCGTCACCTGGGGTGTAACCTGGGGAGGTTTCTGGACGTTTATTAACAGCTCCCCCTTTGGCCCATCGAAAACCATCACCAAGAATAGCATGGAGGAGTTCGACCATACGAGGATACCAAGGCCTTGACATCTCTGATTTACCATTGATTCGCGGCTGTGACCGCGACACCGGTCTTGGCCAGGGGGCATGTAGGTCTAAAAAATCATTGAACCTGTGTCCACACATCATAATGTCCAGTTGCTGTTTCAGATCTTTTCAATGTCAACAGGTTCCACAAGAAAAACTCTTGAGATTATCTGAATTTCATCCAATTTCGGAGTCTTTGGGATGGCTTGAAGCAACAAATAGCCCTGATTTTCAGCTCACCCAATCCTCCCTCCGCTGAGTCACAGGTGGCTCAGCTTCAGTCAGAGAAGGCGGTTGCAGTGCGGGTGTGTAGGCCTCAGGGGTTGTACTGGCTACTTAGATGATAGGGATTAAAATATGACCCTTACAGTAATCAAACGTGGCTTGCTGGAAAATCCCCTAGAAATGGAGGTTTAATGGAAATTCATCTATAAATGGGTGAGTTTCCATTGCAATGTTTGAGTACCGGAGGCTATAAGCCATGATGGGAAGCCTTGTAAAGCAAGCAAGTACCAAGGGATTATACCAATAAGACAGGCATTGCTCAAATCCAATATCATCAGCAGAACTTGGTCGTTTAGGAGCAAAGTTGGGATTGTTTAATATATAACTACTGACTGACCATATTTATCATGCGCAAATTACATCCTGTGGAAGTTGCCTTGTCAAAGGAGCATTAAGTGATGCCTGGCATTCAGAAACCGTGGCCCTCAATCAGGATTTCCACGACATCATCCAAATCTATGTACAATTCATAGATTGTAAAACAGCACAATTATCATTATACACTATAAAACATACACCGGCAAGAGACCCCAAACAGTGTGGGGGGTAGGAAGTCAATGTACCAGATAATTACAAGCCACAGTAGGTATGGAACAGTAACAGATCAGGTTAGACACTATCGTAACTGCAGCAGCCGGAACTTGTTTTGGCACAAGAAGCAACGCTACGTATGTCTACTCATCAGGACCTCATACCAGAACCTCATACCAGGACACCTAAGAAAATTTCAAAGGATCGTCAAAGAAGGACCTTCTATATATAGACCATCTCACGAGATCTTCATACAAGAACTTCCTATGAGCATCCCAGAAGAAGTTTCAGTATGAAACACCAACTCAGAGCATCGTCAAGATCTTGATTCATTGATGCAAGGACCTCTTGAGGAGGATTTCAACAGGATCTCCACAAGATCTTCTCACAAGGACCTGTACAAGATCATGCAAGGTCTTGATGCAATCCCGCAAGATCGTCATAGAAGGACCTGCACTGGTGCTGGCGAGGATACGACACGATCTTGATACAATAACCTCCCAAGAGCTTCCCAGAAGAGCTTTCATACAAGCCTTCCACGCGTGAAGCGTAAATGCGACCGTACAACGCTTTTCATTGCAATCAAAGAGCTTCATTTTTCGCGTGTATTCTGGGGCGTTGTCAGTGCTGCATCCCTGAATCTTGGCATGCGCCACACCTTGCAGAAACACTAGGAGATTTGGCAACGCAACAAACTGCCAGTTCCTAGTGGTGTCCACTCCAGCCGTCCCGCTAGTGTATGCGCAGTGGAGACCCAATGTCATGTTAAACTTTCTTACAAGAGTGGCCACCTAGCTGCGCAAGGTTGAAAGCAAGCCAGGCCCCACTTTGGCACCCTAAAATTCAAAGATTCTGGCCTCGTACAGACACACACACACACACGCGCACACACACACACACTTACGTGTGTATATATACATATATATACATATGTATGACTCAGGGCTCCCAGCGACATCAGAGATATCAAAACTGCCCATTCCCAAGTCTCAGGTGCGAGGAGAACAAGCGTTTCTTCGAGCTGCGCTTGGCCGAACACGTCCGTCAGCCCAGCGGCCACGGCATGCCACCTATAAACCAAATTTCAGAGTGACCTTGTGAATCAGGCACCATCAACAGTGGGTTCAGAATGGTATAGTAGGATTTGCACCATCAACAGTGGGGATTATCCTCGTGACGTGATTATATATATAATATATATAATATACATGTGTATAACCTGACGGATTCAAACATTTCCTGAGAAGGTGCTTAAATGTACTTAACCCGGACTTAACCCTCTAATCTTGCGAAAATACTTGGATATGGATTGGGATGGAAATGGCTGCGTGTATGGATGCATGGATGCACGGATGCATGTATTTACGTATGATATGTGAGTAGTGCAATGCGATGCCTGCCATGTCATTTCATGCCATGTCATGTCATGTAATATTGCAATGGTATGTATGGTAGGTATGGTATGTATAGCATGTATATGCATGTATGGTACTCGTATGGTATGGTATGGTAAAGTATGGTATGGTATGGCATGTTATGGTCTGGTATGGAACCGAACGGAATGGAATGTATGTATGTCTGTATGTATGTTTGCATGTATGTATGTAAACGAATCACTGTGTGACAGAATATATGGCCTCCGGTCTTATGTAAAAATTCATCCATACCTACAGCTATCTCAAAATGCACATTTCCCGTTCTATTTCAAAAATGGTAACATGGGAACTATGCCGTTCGGAGTTTCGCGGGTTCCAGAAAGATTTGCATTCAACGATCCAAAGTGGCAATGGCTCATCGTTACGACATCCCCCAACATTCGGATTCTGTAAATACATGTTGACACTAAAAATAACGTTTTTTTTCGACCAAGTGGCAGACAGTTCGGGACAACCTGATAATTTGTTTTGACCCACGAGCATGAGGCAACGTATACCTCGTCGGATGCCCAGAGGACACCGATCTGTGGTGTAGAAAGTCTGAGGAAACATATTGGGAGTTGCCAACATACAGATACATATAGTTATATATATATACATAGTCTACACATAAATATATATATATATAATAGTATCTGAATTACTCATACCAGATGGTCTTAACGTGAAATTATCCCAAGCTCATTTTCTTCCAACCCTACTTCTGAATGATTTGTATGAAAAAAGTCGGATGCCATGGGCCTTGGATGATTTTTGTTGACCCAAAGTTCAAGACCCCAAGGCCTCGGCGCTGGCGTTGGGAAGCCCATGACGTTGGCATGTTCTCAGAATGGGCCCAGAATGGGCCCTGGTCTTGAAAGCTCAAATGGTATGGCATGTATGGTATGTATGGTAGGTATGGCATGTTCTCCACTTTTTTTTCGTTATTTTTTTTCATTTATGATGTCAGACGTTCAAACGAAAAAGTCAAACTTGCCGGGATATTCAAGTGCTTCTCAAGAATTTGCTGTCCTGATTTTCAACGCAGCATACCCAAAGATATAGCCAGCTCAACCAGCATGGGCACATAGGAGAGATCAACTAATATTGTGATATTAATATATCTTACTGTATATGATACAGTATGAGTTAATTATACATACAATACGGATCGAGACAGTATATACTTGAACAGTATTTGGAAATGGCCCGCTCAAAACAAAACAATCAAGATGTTTGCATAAATTATAGCGACGGACTGCAATTTAGAATGGACCAGTATTTTCCAAAATGAACACGTACATAACTTAGAATGTGACCACATCAATTGCTCCGTGAAAACATTCTAAGTTTTCAGTCCGTCGCTCTAGAGTGATGAGAGGGTCACCAGAAAGTTGTCTTCAAATTGATACTCGAGATCCATGTGCCAAAAACCCATTCGAGGCTGTTGAATGGAAATCTGACAAGAACTGCAACGCCAGTAAAAGAGAAATCCAACGAGACTTACCCTCAGGTTAGGTTAGATGAATTTTAGATCGTTTCATTCTGAACAAGGTTGGAGTGTCGAGTTTTTATCCTTGCTCCCCACCAGGAAGGTGGCATGGAAAACGAACAAGAATGGAATTTGGAGGGTGATGGTTTGGATGTGACCATGTTGGGGCTTTACCTTTAAATTTTAAGGCACCGTCATAACTTGAAGCACCCTTGGTCCCGTGAAAGCCTGAAGATTGTGACTGGATTTCAGGTGATGTTAGCCCTGAGATGTCGGGAGACTCAAAGTTTCGAGGCTGCGGCGGAATTTCATAGACACCCATCATTCCACAGCCATTCTGATTGGTTGCAGATTTATGTAGAGCCCGTTTCAAACCTGCGGACATTATTTGCAAAGCGGAACATTGTTTCATTTGGTACGATTTTTCTGATATGCTGAGTCCCTGTTTGGGAACGTGCACAATTTTTTTTGAAGAAAACTTGCAGTACTCGTAGGTTGATTTCCTCCTTTTACATATGACACCTGCTGTTCTGCTCAAGACAAAATTGATCAAAATTGGTTTGGAAGTTCGACCCCCAAAAAGCCAAAAAAAATTGAGCCCGTTTGGCAACATGTCCTTGAACGTTACATTTGTACATCATTTTCTTTATTGGGGGATTGGGGGCACGTTACGTTGGCTGCTCGGAACATCTGGGTTGAAGAATCCCAAAAATCAGGACATGTTGGCAAAACGCACCAAAAACACTGATATCCCAGCTGTACATGTTAGTGAAATCCCATTATATACGCATCCTTAGAAAATGTGCCGAGTCTTTTCCGGAAGTTCTCCGGGGTCTGGGAAGAGTCAACACTTCTTCGACTCAGAAGAGTTGCAGGGAAGCACCAAAAAAAACATGTTTCCCGACAACTACCCCCGTTGTTTTTTCTCCTGGCTATGGAAAATCACATGCTTTTCATGCCAGAGCATCTATACATGGACCATTTTCCACAGCTATCTTAATTTGTAGTTTAAATATTACCAGTGGGCAACATGTCGTAAATGTGCTGTTTCCCAAAAGCCTGGAAAGCATCTTCCCCTTGGAAGTGATTTTGCTAAAAGAAGCTCATGCTAGTTGACCTTACAATGACAACACCGGACATGTTGTTTCTGGGAGTGTATGGCAGTGTATGGTGGGAACATCTGACTCGGATCCAGACCAACAATGCTCAGGAAATTCAAAACAGCAGGAATCACAGATTAAAGAAGTTAAAAGTGAACACGTAACCCACGCTCATGGGGGTCAAGAACTGGAACGGACAAACAACCTCAATGATGTTCAATGCTTGCTGCTGACAACTGGGAAGGCCAAGTCTGATATCTGAGCCAGACCTTGTTCCCATCCAACATGACCCGTTTGTATCCGTTTGTTGCATGGTCTGAAGACGTGGAGGTTCCCCCATACCGTAGTTCTGGTCGCTCCAAAGGCGCGACTTGGCGGAGCGCCATGACGAGCACGAGCGGCAGCTGCGAATGTTGTGTGGAGACTGAGGCGGTACATTGGTCTTTTGGAGCCGGACAGGGGCCCTGGCGGCCAGGGGTTAATATTGACAATGGTTTGTCCAAGAAAACAACGATAGACAACGGGGGGGTGAAGCATTGTAAACTATGTACTGGGGAAACATGGGGAAACCCTAAGCACCAGATCATATTGGACGCATTATGAATTACCCATCGGCCGGAATACGCTGGGTAGTGAATGGGGTTCACAGCACCTTACCTACAATTGTGACAATTTTCCGGCGAGTATCTGGGTATATGCGGGGTTTCATAAATTCAGATACAAGTCTAAGTGGCTGGAGAAGAATCCATCCAGCAGGTTTGCCTCAAAATGATGGATAGGCACCGGAAAATTGAAGTGCCGATGGGGAAAATGAAGGCAACCATGGTATGGAATTTGGCCCCAAATTGTGAGACAGACCCTCACATGTGGTAACACTTGGATTTAGATACCTCAAGTTGGGTTGCCACATTGAATTCCAAACCAAGTGGGTCAGTCCCGGGTCAGTTTCGAAACCGATCTACAACTAACTTGCCCACTTGCGGGGGACTACGTAGAAATTCTACGAAATTCTAACTGCATGATGTGGTGTTTGCATGCTTGGGTTAACTTGGGCATCATTCAACGAACTGTTGCATCTCCAGGAAGAATGAAATTCCCCCGCGAATTAAAGAATGGAATTCAACCCAAGTAGGTAGGTATGGCGGATGACCCAGCGAGGAATGCGATCATTGTTGCAGGAATTCATTACCACGTGGCTGGATATTCCCATGTTCGACATGATGAATCATTGAACAGCTCATCTACGATTCATGAGGAATTTTCGTGCCACCTCGTCTTATATTGATTTGCCAAAGGCTATGCTTGAAACATCCCTCATCAACTTGATGATTTGATGGTACCAGACAAATTGGGAAAGTGACTTGTGAAGAGTAGGCTGATGGCTGAAGTATGTTGAAGTGTTGCCATTCTGATGGAGGAACGTACGTAAGTAATTATATTACAGAAATGGAGGAATATATGAAAGCATCATCCTAAGAAACAATCACGATTTTGTGGAGTTGGCCGTGTGGAAAAGACAGTGGACCAATGGGTGAAGTGGTTTAAAGAGTCGATTTAACAAACAAAAACACGTGTGAATATCACCCATGATAACCAATCAAGACAACTATACTACCAATAGCAAAGGGAATGTGCCTGCCGCGAACGGATTTTGTTTGCCAGCGGGGCCGAAAAAATACCTTAAAGGAGTTTGTTTTTGTTGCGGAGGTTCGTAGAACCCCTCATTTTTCTGTGACCAACTTTCACAATTGGATCATCCGGTGACACGACTTCGGAATGGCCATGGATCCCAATGTTGATGAAACATCTGCCATGTTTCATTTCAGTTCTGTGGATTTACCAAACAGATCCAAACAGTACCTGGATTGGAAATCCAACGTCCCCCACTCCTTCAAGGATACGGTTGACTTGTTAGTCCTCGCCAGGCAGAAGATTTGCAAGGAAGTTCTTTGATGTGCAATAATTCGGCATGTACACTTTGGTTTTCACATTGCGCCCCCAGGCAGGTTGTACTGTAGGTTGTACTGTAGGTTGTACTGGTTGTTTGTTGCTTCATTGGCCAGTTGTTTGTACCAGTACTAAAGTTGTTTGAAGACTCCATGGAGTATTGATGTGGAGTGGCGAGAAGACCAAAGGCACTTTGCAAGCCGACTTTTTTACAGCTCTGCTCGTGGTGGACATGCAATGGTTCAATTTACAGCACTGAAGCAGACCCAGAAAGGAGGATGATCAATGATAAACAGTCTATAGGTGTGACCCCATTGAACCGCGAGCCTTGAATTCGCTGCGCACAAGCATGGCGCTGGCGGATGATAGTTAATGAATAGGCTGCTGAAATGGTGCGATTTGGTGCGGCAAGGCCATTTGCTGCATATACTGACACACCGTTGTTTTTATCTTCCCACCAAATTCAGCAGAGACACTCATATGACTCATATATCATATATCCGAAGGATTCCCCAGGTATTATTTGTTGGGGGTTCATAAAATTGGGGATCCCCATGTCACCATGATTGGTTCAATATGTTCAATACTATAGTTTGGTCTAATGACTTGGCTGATTTGGGGTACCCCCATGACTTAGGAAACCTCCATTTATGGATGTTCATCCGAAAAAAAAAATATGGAAAGTTATAGGTTCAAAGGTTTCAAAGGTATACCCATCAGGTCAACCTTTTTAGGACACCTCCATTTCCCAATGTTTCTCAGAGGTGGCCAGGTCGTGGTTTTCGGTTGTTCATGGTCTCCAAACCGCAGCTGTTCAAAGCCATGGGCGATATCATGTCACTATTGAGTGGACCTGTTGGATAATGTGGATCATGTTGGATCAACGAGTCAGGTGAGTACCTGGTATACCTGCTTATCAACAAAGAAACAAAAAACCCTGCAGTGGGGTTTGGCCGCAGTGCAAGTTTGTTGACAAACTGTCCCATAGAAAACCCGGGTTGCAGCCACACTGGATCTCAATTTGATGCATCGTATTTTGACAACAGATCGGAGCTTGAGGCCAACGTAGGCTACAAATCATACCGCTATTTAGATGTTCCATTCTAGCCGCTCAGTTGCTTCTAGTTTGATGTGATTGCCGGCTGTGATGGCTGGGGAGCAAAGCTGCGCTTATCTGCCCTTCAAGTGGCACCTACCAAACTGAGGTTGTTCATGGTGGAAATCGGCCCACACTTGGGATTATTATATATATATATTATTGTTTATCTGTGATATATTATAATATGTCTATTATATATATTTTATACTATATATATATATATATATATTTAGATTATATTATATATATATATATATTATATTATTATATTATATATATCATATATCATATCATATATATGTTTATTTTATATTATATATTATATTATATTATATTATATATACATTATATTATATTATATTATA
>Ga0126342_10021472_pt1 | contig 10764 bp, 6 predicted proteins | sample Cyp1metagenome_FD_92528 | JGI IMG/M metagenome (GOLD analysis project Ga0126342, IMG submission 92528) | Coral microbial communities from Lord Howe Island, Old Settlement Bay, Australia - Cyphastrea 1 metagenome | ecosystem: Host-associated > Invertebrates > Cnidaria > Coral ... | reverse complement strand
TTACTCTTTCTCTTCTACTCTTCTTTCTTCTAATCTTTCTCTTCTCTCTGCCTCTTCCCTGCTCTGCTTTTCATCTGTCCATATTGTCGGAAGTTTGACTTCTAAACTTCCTTCGATGATTCATACTTCTTGTGTCCCCTCATTCAAATTTGCTCTGGGTAAAGAAACGCACAATTTACGAACCTGACATCAAATAAATCAATTCATGTTGGTTTATAAACTCACAACTACATCCTATGAATGATTTCTTGAACATACTAAAAGTATATAAAGACATCATCCCCACATATGGCATCCCATTACATAGATATATGGACTATTCTTAAATTACCCTCTGGTAATCAAACATAACAATGATATTTTCCCTGATATAGTTCAATGATTTTCCCATTCAACCACCATTTACCATCAAATGGCTGCATGTTCCATCGTTTTGCTGCATTTTCGCATGATTTGTAGAGATTTTCAGGGGATGTTCCATGATTTTCCGACATTTTAGCCGATTTTCCCAGGATTACAGGAGATCTTCCAGGCCACGTATGTGATTTGCCGCCTGGCAGCATCTGGCGACAACGGTTCCCAAACGGTCCGCCTGGCTTCTCTTTTTCTCCATGGCTGCCGCAACCTGTTAACCCAATCGTTGCAATGTGGGGCCCCCCAGTTATAAGTTGGTTTAAAGAAACCCATAACTATAGTTATTTGCGTACCATAAACCATAGTTATTGGAGTTGTAAACCAACTTAGCTATCTTGGGGGCCCCACATTGTATGGGATGGACATGGGATTTCAATGGGAATGTCAAGATACATGATCGATGGGAGATCTTCAGGATACAAACATGGAGGTACGTTAGTACATGTTAGTACCATATATCAGGCCATATGTTGTTAATAGGCCTGAAAAATAGGCCTTATATCTGGAAGGTACCTCCCAATTTAGGCTCCTGAAATGGCCATTGAAATGAGGATTAATGATTTGTTTTTTTGTGTGGTGATGTCGTGGGGATTTAATGTGACTTGATGGTGGTTTGATGATGATTTAATCGGAATCTTGGTCAAATACTGCACCAAGCAACACATTTCTAGGATGGATGAACATTGGAGTCAGTCGTCGCATATACATGTTTTACCAAAAAAACATAAAGTCTTCATTTGTGTACGTACTCCTTTTTTCTCTCGGGTTGCTTCCAACACTTGTCGGGAATCTTGTTGGCGTTCTACTCCAGTGTTTGAAAAACGTACAGGATGGGGCCCCAGTTAGCGTTCAGTTGGTGCAACTAACTATAACAACAATAGTGTATGATACTCATAATAGTTATTATACATGGGCTTATATTTAAATCTTACACTAAACCAACTATTATACATGGGCTTATATTTATGATATTTCCATAAGATCTTACAATATCTTACAATGATATTTCCATGGCCAGTTCCACCAACCCTACCCCAATCGGAGTTTTGACATTGCTGCAGCCTCGGCACGGGGATCACCATGACACATAATAAAAACCACGAGAGGAGACTCCCATGAACTCATATCAAGTCGGTTATATATACATATGTATGTATATATATATTTATTTATTTATCTAAATATGTATAAATACGTAAATATGTATAAATATCCCATACAAAATGTATCCATTAAATATGTGTAAGTTTGTCAAGTTGGTTATATCTCTAAAATGTCTCCAGTAAATATGTGTTATATAATTCAATGAACCAATAATAAACCATCCCCAAAATCACCATAAATGAGTGGTACAAACCATCCCCAAATGGTAGGTTTGTTATTAGGTTTTCTACATTATTCATTATATATATACACGATTATACACGTACCTTTTGGTTATTCAACATAACCATGGAAGATGGCCCATTTATAGATGATAAACATGATGTTTTACCTGGTTATAAAATGCCGCTTCCCACATTCATCCCATCAAATTACCAAAGATCTGATTCAATTATAATAATTCATCAAAATGCAAGTTCGGCTACATTATTGGAATAATTCCTGGAATCCCAACCATCATTCCAGTGAGGTCGCAGTGAAGTCGTTATAATTTACCCATACATATATATATATATATAAATAATACAAACTATTTATGGTCAACCAATAGAATCTCAAATTATAAATTAACATAAATTAACCATTAATGTGGCTTCGTAAAGATCAATTATGGTTAAATTACGGAAAGAAATTAGTGATGATCAATTATGGTCATTAGTGATTATCAATTATGGTTAAATTAACATCAATTAACCATTATCTAGTGGCTTTAGTAATGATCAATTCTATCATTTATGGTGGTGGGTAAATTTGTGTGGCTTAAAAAATTGAGAACATTACTAACCCATTAACCCACATCATAAATCTGGTGGGTAAAAAACATGTGGCTTAAATAATTGAGAAAATTACTAAGCCACATTAATCTGGGTAAATTAGAATATTTCACTAACCTGAATCTTGCCGCCATTTGGGGATGATTTCCCTAAAATAAACCATGATTCCAGTGAGGGAGATCAGTGAGGTCGTTATAATTTACCCAGATTAATGGTGGATAATTACTACCCTCTGGTAAACTAACATAACTATGGAAAATCGCCATGTTCAATGGAAAAATCCACTATAAATGGCCATTTTCAATAGCTATTTTGACATAACCAGAGGGTAACCCACTTTTTTTGGTGGATAACCCACATCTCCAGCAGAATGATCTGCACCTCCCACGGAACGGCCGGTTCACGGCCTCCTTGGATCTGGCTTTGGCCTTCTCCGATCGTTCGTTGGCCGCTAGGGCCTGGGAGTGGCAAACCAGTGAGTTTTACCTGGTGAACATACAGAAAACGATGGAAAATCACTACTTGAATAGGTAAATCAATGGTAAATCAATGGAAAATAATCATTTACCCTCTGGTAAACTAACATAGCTATGGAAAATAATCATCTTTAATAGGTAAATCACCTATTTCTATGGTCCTATTTCAGAGGGTAATGGTGATTTGACTAAAAAGACTTGGGGTTTCACACGGTTGAACCTTTGAATGGTGATTTCATGGAGACCTTTTATGGTTATTTCCAGGGGGGTTGTTTATGGGATACAAAACCAACAATGTGATTAAATGGGGAGTTGATGGTGATATAATTCCTTTGAATATAACTAACGGCATCAATAGTGGTTTGATGGTAGTTAAATGAGATACCGTGGTGATTTAATGGTAAGCCACAAAACAAACATGAGCTGAACCGGTGATATAAGCTGATTTAATGGGAACATCATTGGAGTATCTAACCAACGTATATGCTTGTTGAGCCTGTCTGAAAATGGGTGATTTATTATCTGGTTATTTAACAGTTCGCCATGGAAAATCACCATTTTTAATCGGTAAACCATCTATTTCTATGGGCCATCTATACCATGGCTATGTTAGTCATAACCAGAGGGTAGTATTTAGCAACCCACATTGCCATTTGACAGAGATAATCATGCTGAACCAGGGGATGGAATGAGGCACCCTGCATCAGACAAACTCCAATATCACTGACTAATCATTCATGGCAATGACTAGCAGTGATCATTAATGAAGATATATATATATATATAACTACTACTGTTACCAGCACTATTACTCAAGATGATGAGCAAATAAGAAATGATGATGACAATCACAATAATGTGGCATGGAAACAAATAATGAGGATGACGTCTGGTTCGTTAACTATGGTTCAACCGCAGAGTGGTTGAGAAAGTTTGCCTTGCCCAAGACAGGTGATACCTTGGGAGAAGTTATGGACATTTCAGCTTCAACATGTCCACAGGAATCTATCCCCATATCATACGCCCATATTGCATCATCTATTATATATTAATTACATTACCCACATTACATTTCCCATGTTGGACATCATTATCATGTTCGTTATAATATATATATATGTATATATATATACTACACAAAACATCTGATTATATCCCCATATCTCCCGTGAACTAACCACTTACAACAACCAAAAACATATAAGTAACAGTCAGATATCACTACCGCAGAGATATATATATATATATATATATGTATACATATGATCCTCACATCATATCCCAAAGTCCCCTTGGAATAAATGAGACAATCTACAGTTCCCCATGTAGTAATACTGTGGTAAACCCAATTTGCCGAGCCTATCATTTGGGGATGTTTCTTGTGGTGAGAACCCATTTTTGGCAATACATGGGGTGGTTTGGGTCCTTAGGTGTACCGCAAACTAATCTCATCAACCTATGAAACACATCCTAAATGGTCCCAAATATGTGAACATCACCTACTAAAGCGTGGTTTCCTTTGTGGCGTTCTTTTTTTTAGGCGGAGGGGATTTTTCTGCACATTTCCGGTTCATTAAACACCAATAACCACTAAATATAAGGCTTATTAATCATCTATGGCCGGAAAAAAACCGAGGGGGATGGTGTGACAAGCCCAGTGAAATTGGAGGAACATGTGGTTCCCTTAGCGATTTCGTCAACGGAGGCCTCACCTTGTACCTAGCCAATCCAAGTCTAGCTTAGCTATCATCAATCAGCAACAAAAATCTATCTATAAATCCCATGCAATCCTTGTTTCTTTTGATGAAAAATCACCTTTTTTTCCGATGGTTTTCCTATGGTTTGCCGGGGGCATCTCCCGGCGCCTCGTTCTGCTTCTGCTGACACAACTCCTCCGCCTGACAGGCCTTGGCCTCAGCTTCCGCCAGCGCCGCACGGGCTTCCTGCCTGCGCTGGGGCTGTGCCATGGGGGAGATTTTGATGGTAGGTTTCATGGGAATATACTGGGAATATATGGGTTTAATGGATTTTCATGGGAATATACTGGGAAGAATCATGACTTCATGGGTGCTTTAATGGGACTTCATGTATTTTTGTTTAATGGTGATTTCATGAGAAATTTTGCGAGACAACTGGAAATATCATGGGATAAATTCATGGAATATTAGTTATATAATAGTAGTGATGTATTACTGAAATATACTGAAATATTGATTCATACCCTCCGGTAACATGGCATTGGGACATCCCTGAACTAAATGGAGTTTGATGGGAAAACCATAGAACTAAATGGTGGATTTCCATTCCCAAGTTTGATGAACGGAGGATAAACACAGAAATCCTGGGATAAATGGTGATTTAATGATCATCATTGCCAATCTTAGATACCCTGCAAAAAAATAAATTCTTTGCTGGTGAACGTGGATATTCCCATTGATACCAAAAGACTAGTAAGGATTAGTTTCTACCCATCCAGTCGATTGACCTAGTCATCTGATGGGAACAGAATGGAAAAGATATGTCACCGACAAAAGTTGGGATGAAAATGCTTGGATGTGGGATTTGCCTGACCACAAAATTGTGGCTGAAGGGATTCTGCCAAAAAAAACTCATCGGATGTATCACCGGGATTTGTTTGCAGCAACGGGGTTTTATCATGTGGATATAGTCAATAGCCATTTCAGGAACAGATTGATTGGAGGTACGATACCGGTTTTTTGCCATCTAAAAATGGGGTGTTTTGCATCAATGAAGAATTGATCTATGGAAATACAGGGTGTATTATGGGGATATTGTGGATTATGGGTATATAATTCACCATAACAAGGATATTCTGGGATATACTGGCGAAGCATCAAACAACTGGATGTTCCAACGAAACTCTTACGGGTGGCCGCATGATGATGGGGTCAACAATATGGATAGATGGGCTATGTGGGGCTTCATATTGATTATTTCTTGTCATTCCGGGGCTATCTTTTAAACACAGTATTGGATTCTAATGGCAATACATATCCCATAGGATCCATGGTGCTGGTATATATGCTACATTGGGGGTATATTGATGGTAAATGTTACCATATATAGCATACATGGATCCTATGGGTATTGGGGTCATCATGTGATATATTGGTCACGTGGTTTTTCCCCACATGTGTTATCCTATTTTACAGACCATGCGGCAGCTACCATTGCAATTTATCCTGTGTTTGCGTTGATCAAGGGAATGTAACGGGATACACTGTGATACATTGTGGATATGACGGAAACAAGACGGCGCTATTCTCAAGTCGTGGGTACGATTGTAGACATCATGGAGTTTTGTGGAAATAGCATTCAGGTGTTAGTTAGGGTTCTAATGGGATTAACATAGTAAGCTTTATGATGAAATATGTATCCCGTGTTTGTTGACACTAATCAAGCTAATCTGCCGTAGCAAAGGGTCTTATTGGTTGAGTTTACCACATGAAATAGCGGCTTTCCCAAGTGATTTGTCACAGGCAATTGGTTGGTACCCTCTAGTAAACAAGCAGTTTGCCATGGCATATTAATAGCTGGCCAGAAGATGGTCATTGTCAACTTAAATGGCAAACGCATAGATTACTAGAGGGTAAAACCTAAACTACATAAAACTACTATATTATATATAATGACTGGAATATCTTCCATGATATCCCAATTCCAGGGGATGAGAAACCGTAGATGCACTGCATAAAGGCTGAGGTTCAACCAGTATTTCACCAAAAATCATGTTCAACCAAAAATTAGCACGGAGCTATGAATCAATTCCAGGCTTCTCTGGTGTTCACATGAAAATGTATGCTTGTGATGGATGATTATTGATCTCGAGAATCGGTTTCATGAACACAATTTACAGGACCTCCCGAAATTCACCATCCATCTTACTTCATGTTAGAACTCCGAAACTGTCCAGAGGAATTTCCGCGAATGAGTCACCAAGATTGATCGAGGAACACTAACAACAGTTGTTGAATAAGGCCTTGCACTTCAACTTCGATCTTGGTGGAACATATGCAGATTCAACTGGTCCACGTCGTGGAGTAGCAGGGGTAGCTCGGTCTACGTCCTTCATTTTTGAGGCTAACTCCAATCTGCCCGCACCCCAAGCTACCCGGCCTGGTAAACATACAAAAAACATCAAAAAACTATGGAACATCACTATGCTTTTAATGGGTAAATCAACTGTTTCGACTGGGCCATTTTCAATAGCCATTTTGACATTACCAGAGGCTTGAGTCTCAAGCCTCTGGGAAAGATATTCATCAACATATCGTCAACATATCTTTGAGGATAATGGGATGGGTAAACATTGTTAGCTGCTAACCACATCAATGGGGATATAATTATTATAGATTAGGGGTTATATCAAACATGGTTTATTATATCAAACAAAAAACATTATTTGATATACCCCATACATTATTTGATTAATCATGATTATATAATAATATATATACATATCATATGTAGTCTTGATGGTGATTTCATGGGATTTCATGGTGTCTTCATGAGATTTCACGAACATTAGTCTCCATTAAATCCAACGAAATCACAAATTTAACCAACATGGTGATTTCATGGTGATTTAACATGTTTAACACGTTTTCACCAACATTCATCACATTTAATCACCATGGCCTTCCTTCCGATGAGTCCCCCCATCAGTGCCAATCTTAGATACCTGCAAAAAATGACAGATTCTTTGCTGGTGAACGTAGATAAATCCCATTGATACCAAAAGCATCCCCCATCAAATTTCAGGGGAGACGTTGTGACCCTAACTCTGTATGTTACAAAACATATTCACAAGCTTGGGGCTATAGAATGAGGTTGCTGGGCTCCATTTTTCCCAAAATGGCCTTAGCTACAAAAAAAAAACCTTCGTTTCAACAACCTTGACATAGGGAGGATTTTCCCTTGTTGCAAAATGCCCCTTCGTTTTCAACTGCACATACAAGGACATACCCTTTGCTACAAAATGCTTTGGTTTTGATAAGCTCTGATGAAGCTCATCATGTCATGCTACAAAATGCCACTGCGATTTTCATGATGGGCTAACATGATTAAAACGATTCCGTTGTAAAAATAGATTCAAAGTTTAAACTACAAATCTTGGACCTGGATTTCATGTCACGGTTAGCCTGGCTAAAATGGAAGCCTGTAAGGGGCACAAGGCCACAACCTTTGTTAGCTTAAATTCGTAGGGGGATACAAAAAACTAGGAAGGGGATTAAAGTACCCATCTAAGATTTACCTATGTGATTTGGGGGATGCTTTATAGTTATCCCATAATATTCCCCCATTAATTATCCTATGATTGCCCCACCATTATCCCATTATTATCCTATTTATAGTGGTTTGGGATACTACATTGATTTATGATTGTTTATGATTATTCCATAAATCACCATAAACATAAATTACAATACTTTTAATCTAGCCATTATCTCATTATGTTACCACATGTTGACCTAGATTCCCATAAACCATAGTTAGTGAAGTTATTTGCACCAACTTAGCTATCGTAAATGGGGGCCCCACATTGTAACCTTTGGGGAGTATTCAAGATTCCCCCATTAAGAATTATCCCATTATGTTACCACACGTATATCACCATATACCGTGATCATCCGTCATCACACGTGCTCCTCATCTGCTGGTGGTGCTGCGTGCTCCTCATCTGCTGGTGGTGCTGCGTGTGCAGCTAGTAGTGGGTCTGCGTCCAAGAGTTCGGCCACCTCCATACCGAACTTGATACATATCAATGTACACGTACACGAATCGAAAAGTCTTTCAACAGCTGGTCCTAGCCAAAGACGCCAAAGATCCTGCTCAGGTCGGTACGTCCCAAGTAGCAGAAGCTTTCGGCGTGGCAAGCCGTCGCCACCGTACTCGGCAAACTGACGGATCCCAACATCGGATGCCAGCTGCTCCAAATGAAGATTTCGAATTGTGACGTCATTGGTGCACCTGAAGTCACATTAAATCACCAGTAAATCCCATGGTTTCATCCCAACTAATCAGTTCATTTGCTCCACTATTATCCCCCAGAAAAACTATCCCAGTACTATCCCATGATAATCCCATGGTTTAATGTTTTTTGTTCATTCCATGTTATCCATATTTCCCTAGAATATCCTATAATCATCAACCAACAGAGGTTTCTTATAGTTGTCCCATTATTATCCCATGATTGTCCCACCATTATCCCACTATATCCCATTATTATCCTATTTTTGGTGATTTGGGATACTACATTGATTTATGATTGTTTATGATTATTCCATAAATCACCATAAACATAAATTACCATTAGTGTAACCATTATCCCACAACTGGCTGGTGGTTGAACCTACCCCTCTCAAAAATATGAGTGAAAGTCAGTTGGGATTATCAAATTCCAAACCACCAAATTATTAATTATCACATTATATTACCATATTATATATACAGTATATCACAGAGTTATCCATGGGATCCAAGGGAAACATAAAAAATCATGTTCCAAACCACCAACCAGTGTTTGTTGGTTTATAAACCATTATAATCCCCATTAACTAGTTCGTTATATCTACCATAAACCATAGAATTCATCCACATTTCAAAACCCACCAACCATAGTTATAAGTATCGTTGCCACATACCCATGGCCCGCTGCACACCTGGCTGCCGCGCACCGTCCGTCCTCAGGACGACTCGCCTCACGCGGATCCCGCGCGTCGCGGCTGCGAGAGGCCATGGCGTGGCCTGGCCACGCAGCGGCGAACCATGGGAAGCAGCAAAACCGCAGCAAAACCACAGGAAAACCATCGGAAAATGGTGATTTAACATGATTTAACCAGCAAACAACATGGATTTCATGGGATTTATAGCTTATCTCCGGCTTATGGTTATGAAATAACTAGAGTTGATGGGTTTATAAACCAGCTACAGCAACTGTGTGGGGGCTCACATTGTATTACTGGCTGAATTACAATAAATCGCTAGCGTGAAAATCACCGAAACATGCGGCGCTTTGGGGATGATTGCCCACAATCCAACCATAATTCCAGTGATGTCACGATGTGAGGTCATGATATCAACGGGAATTTCAGGATCCAACAGATGGAGGTACGTTAGTACCATATTTCTGGCCATATTTTCTGGGGATATCCCCTGAAATTTAGGCCTCAAAAATAGACCTTATATATGGAATCGGTACCTCCAATTTTGGAACCTGAAATGGCCATTCATCCATACAATAAATTTCTAAGAGGATGGAAAAGCAAAATCCTACTAACTATAGGGGTAAATCACTTTTCTGTCTATCTTTTTGCGGCTTACTATATATAATAGGCCATCATGGGAAGTTCATGAAACAACATACGGGATCATGAACCCAATCGAACCAAAATATTGAGATATCAGGAAAGAATATCATGGAACAACAGCCCCGAAAGGTGAACCCCCCATGTGACCTTGCTGTTGGTTGTTTTTCGGCCCTTACAAAGCCCAACAAATTATGGGGTGGGTCGCCTGCAAGGGATGCTGGGCACAAATGCATTGTAATCATTTCCGATACAGGGGAAAAGCCCTGACAATAAATATAATGGTGGTAAAACAATCTTATAGGTGGTATGTAGAAACCATTCCCTGTCATGAGTGGTAAACATGACATTGTTTTACGCACATTAGGATAGTAAACAGCAGCAGGCAATCATGATTTCCCAGACCATTCAAGGCGATCTCCTTTGTAGTGACCCCTCGTTTCGAAGTCATTCTGAACCGTTGAAATGGTCACTTACCAAGCCCAAAATCTAAAAAAATGTCAACTGTCCTTATTTACCCGACCCTATGTCCCGACACCATGTTATATCATGTGGTCAGTTTATGCAAAATTTGATGCATTTTCCCTGGGATTTATATCTCAAGCTCCT
>Ga0126342_10021471_pt1 | contig 10765 bp, 10 predicted proteins | sample Cyp1metagenome_FD_92528 | JGI IMG/M metagenome (GOLD analysis project Ga0126342, IMG submission 92528) | Coral microbial communities from Lord Howe Island, Old Settlement Bay, Australia - Cyphastrea 1 metagenome | ecosystem: Host-associated > Invertebrates > Cnidaria > Coral ... | reverse complement strand
TCTAAAAAAAAAATATATAATAATATTATTATTTAATAATAACAAATATATAATATTATTCTTATTTAATTATAAAATTATCCAAATATTATATATAAATTATATATATATACATAATAATAACAATATTTTTTAAATTAATATTATTAATTATTATTTTTAAAATGCAATAATCAATAATTATTATATCAAAAAAAAATAATTTTATATATTTAATATATATATATAATATTTATATATATATATTAAAATAATTCGTAATAAATATTATCTAATTATACGAATTTAATTTTGAATTATTTTATTTATCAATCTAATACTATGTTTTATACAAATAAAAATAAATTTTATAATACCATATATATATATAAGGAATTATAAGGATGGTTTTATAAATCCTTTTTTTTACATTAAGAAATTTGAATAATTATATGTTTTCCTTTGTAGAATATTGCCGGTTTCGTTCCCCTTTGGCACATGCACTAATTGCAGCATTAAATGTAATTGCCTGAAATGCACGATGCAAAAACATGAGATTATGAAATTCGATTTATCAATGTTTGAACTTCATAGCAAAAAGCATACCCTGCAAAACATGAGAGTGAAAGACTAATGCCTCTCAAAATGGGTCAATGCTAGTTGGAGGGGTGGCAATTCTGAAACATGAACAAAAGTGATCCACATGGTCAATCTTTGGTAGTCCAGAAAAAATCCTTTGCTCTGCTGAGTATACCTGGTTGGCTTGTTATTTTCCATACAAGGTGGTGCCCCCCAAGTTATAAGTTGGTTTACAACCGTAGTAAGTATAGATATATCTACCATAAACCATAGTGATTGGAGTTATTGGCACCAACTTAGCTGACGAACTGGGGCAACACCCAACGTAGGAAAAAACTGTAGGACTAGTTTCTACCCAAGGTTTGGGATGCCATCAACGCCCGAGATACGTCCAGCTCAAGTTGCCTCTCCTGCACGGCTGGCGACCAAACAAAACAGCTCCACTTGAGGCTGCTTTGTACAACCCATTTCTGGTAATAGTGGGACGGTTTATTATTGGTTTAGTGAGGTAAACCCAATAATCAACCATCCCCCAAATCACTACCTTTATGGGTGCAACATACCATCGCCAAATGGTCGGTTTATAATGATTTGTTATGCTTTATTATGGTTTATTATTAGGTTTTTCACATTAACTAACTAGTTTCCTTAATACTCTACATTATCAATCACCATCAGCCATCATCGTTGATATCTTCTCACTTTGCTCGCTTTGTTCAGCATCCTGTCCCATTAGCACCGCACCGCAGCGTCCTGGGCATCCAGTAGAAGCTCCAAAACTTGTTGCCATTCACCCGCTTCTTCGCAGGCACTGATGCAAGCGTTGTACATGATGCAGTTCCTGGAACTCTGGAACCGATCGCCGCCAAGTGGCAACAAGCTCCAACAAAAATCCAGATGTGTGATACAGTAATCCCAAATGTATTGGGTGATCATCAACAAACCGGAATTTATCAGTTATATTCAGTTATATAATGTTATATATATATATCCATATTTTGATGCTTAAAATTGCTTAATCATCATCAACCAATCGGGGAGTCTCGCAGCCACTGCTCAGATGATGTTCGAGCGTCGGTTTAATCTGCGTCCTCTCAGCTTCCTCAGGGGTCTCGCTTTGGGCATTAGGAAATGGGTGTCTGAAAATGGGGATTATTAAAGTACAATACCCCAATTGAGTTTTAATACGGAAAATGATAAACCTTATTAAGTGTGTATGATTTAATGGGTATCAGGATCTCATATACCACGTATTCAAAATTGCAGACCCAGAGAAAATGATTAAAACAAGGATAGAGTATCAACATGGCAATGCCTCCAGTTCAAGTGCGAGAAAATGTGTTTCAATATAATGTGTATAATCATGTGTAGATTTTTCACATATTATCTTCCAGTATGTGGGGTTATCTTGATAAGATGCAAATTCATTCCAAGTCCAAGGATCGTTTTTCGGGGCTATTAATATATTATCTCACATGCTGCATTGCAGATTTTGTACTTGAGGCTCAAAATTCACTTTTTGCTTGTGCGACAGCAGGTGCAGCCATGTGCAGGCTATCTGTTGCGTGCGAGACCAAATGGACTGGAGACTGGAGAAACGGAACAGAGAGCCTTCGGCTGGGTCCAAGTCAAAACACCTCCAAGCCGTGCAAAAAGACTTGCCCAACATCCAACAATTCACTCTCTTGTTCCCATCTCCGTCGGCTGTAAAAATTGTGCCCCAAAGGAAGAGCTTCAAAAGAAATGAGCAAATATGAACTGGTTGGTGGTTTTAACCATCTTGAAAAATATGAAAGTCAATGGGAAGGATTATAAGGATTATCCCATATATTATGGAAAATAAAAAATGAACTATATTCCCATCTGTTTGGTGGCTAAAAATTCACAAAACCCCAACCACTTTCAGCCTGAGTCATGGAGGAACTCTCGATTCGAGCTTCGAAAAGCAGGTCCAATGCCGGAATCCAATGGCAGCGACAACTGCTGATGCTGGCGCTGTAGGAAAATGCATCTCTTTGCAAATACCTGGAGGACAGTGGCCACGACCAAGCCCTCTGAAGAATGGGAGACACATGGAAAACACAGCATTTTTTTAAATGCTATTTCCCCCTTCAGGAACGGTTTTTGTTTTTGGATTGTATTCCAAGTGTACAGTATCATGCTTCAAATGATGGGAATATGTATATATGAAATTAAGATATTGTGACATGAAAACGTGGGCGAAAGCGCTGAACATTGCGTCGATAAACCAAGGGGTTTGGATGATACCCGGTGCCCACTTCAACTCATTTCCTTCCATCACACCCGTTGAGGCTTCTAGTACTAAACTTAGGCGTCTCCAAGTTCTCAGTCCTGGTTCTTTCCAACTTTCTGGAACCTAGATGCCCATATTCAGAAAATCTTCGCATACCATGTTTTCATCGTACTCCAGACCTGGGCTTAGATATATTACTTTCATGATCAGGACTTGTGGTGACGGAACAAAATTCGAGCCATCTCCCCCCAAAACGGCCTGTGATCGAACTCCATCATCAGAAGAAAGGCTTGAAGCCACTCAGCCCCGCTGATGGCAGCATTCTGAGACACGCTGGAACCTCAGACGCTGGAATTCACCATTGGTCGACTTTGAGGCTTTTCCACCCTATGGTTTCTGTACACCTAATTTTCCACACACCGCTGATGGCAAATCTGTATAAATTTCCAATCTCCATAACAAATAAAAGTAGGTGGAAATGTCCAATGTGACAAATCTACGGGATGCTGCCGATGGTTTCAAGACCTAAGCTTCACAGGGACCATAGGGAACCTCACATCATGTTCCAAAACTGGGCCAGTTTCGACCTGACATATCCGATCAACTGCAGAATGGGTAGATTTTGGCCTTTTGAGAAGGCACAAAGCACTTTGATTTTTGGACCCAAGTGTAACCTGAAAATATCTCAAACTAGATGATAACTCCCAAATTCGATGATTAAGGCTTAATCAATCATCATTGTTCCCTATGAAAAATGAAATGTTGGGCACTACCCAATTTTGACCCAGACCCAAACCTGCACTGCGTCACCCAGCGACATGGCAACTGCTTCAAGTACATTTCCTGCAGGAATCTTAGCGACCGCTGCCACTCAGCGGTCTGTCCACACGAACTCATTGCAGACGTGTAGGACGCTGTAGTACCTCTACGCGACTGCAGAAACCTCAAACTGGTCATCTGGTCAGTCTTGGTCCATATGAACTACCCCAAAACTAAGATTAACATCTTTAAGTGCAGATGTAAGTATCGTTTCATCTTTCATAAGAAAATATCTTCATTTCATTAGATATTTACAACAAAGATCTTTATATTACTGCTCCTATTCAAGTATCCCAAGGGTATTTAAGATATTCCCTTTGTGCCATGGATACGATCGTTCAGCTGAACCATCTCAGATGTCCAGCGTGTTTTTGATGGCAGGCCCACCTGATAAGCCCGTCATGTGGCAATAGTGCAAAAAGTGAATCGACTGCAGCCATTCGAGAGCTTGATCACCAGCACCTCATGGTTCAGTGGTTCAGAACCCATGTGCCAGAAAAAACATCAACCATCGTGGTGATGAATAGGGACCAGCTCAATGATCATGACATGCTTTTCTATTATTACCCAACAGCGTAAGCTAATGGGGTCTTCAGCCCAGAGCAGCTCCGGTGTGCACTGGTGCAGGCCCCGGGTCAGGTTGAAGGAGGTTCTGGAGAAGGTTCCGAAGGTTCCGGAGAAGGTCTGGAAGGCTTTGGTGCAGAGCCAGGTCAGGTTCAACAGGGTTCCGGAGAAGGTTTCGAAGAAGGTCTGGAGGCTTTGGTGCAGAGCCAGGTCAGGTTCAACAGGGTTCCGGAGAAGGTTCCGGAGAAGTCCTGGGAGGCTTGTTCAACAGGGTTCCGGAGAAGGTTCCGAGAAGGTCTGGGAAGCTTTGGTGCAGAGCCAGGTCAGGTTCAACAGGGTTCCGGAGGAGGTTCCGGAGAAGGTCGGGGAGGCTTGGTGCAAAGCCAGTTAAGCCAGGTCAAGTTCAACAGAGTTCCGAAGAAGGTTCCGGGGAAGGTCTGGGAGGCTTTGGTGCAGAGCCGGTCAAGTTAAACAGGGTTCTGGAGAAGGTTCCGGAGAAGGTTGCGGAGAAGGTTCCGGGAGGCTTTGGTGCAAAGGCAGGTCGGGTTCCGGAGAAGGTTCCGGAGAAGGTCGGGGAGGCTTTGGTGCAGCCAGGTCAGGTACAACAGGGTTCCGGAGAAGGTTCCAGCGTTTGGCTTCGCAGCACGCTTCAGAAAGATTTGTAAACATAAAACGTTGCGGCTGTTGGGGATACCAACGAAGCTTATTTTAATACATTTTAATGCACAGTATCTAAAGTTGTAAGACCTGCCTGTAAGATGCATGCGTATCTTCCAACAGCACAAAGTCTTTGATTCCAGCTCCAAGAGCCCCACACCGGCGCCATGGAAAATCCCCGAACAAAATGAAGGTTTACAGCTGGGAAAATCATCTATGAATGAGTATAAAATAGTATAAATGGGTGATTTTCCAGCACTTGTGTTAGTTTTCCATAAGAATGGTGATGTGTTGTTTCACATTTCCCTTGATTTTCCAGCAAGCTATGTCTGATTAGAGGAGGGTCATTTGTCAATTTGGATCGCCAATCTGGAAGCTGAAAAGCCCGCTGAAACGGCCAGTCACTGATGATGGAATTGAACGTAATGGTATCGCAGCGCTGCTTCTGCTCCTGTGAAAGAATGGAAAGTCCAGCTTCATGGGGAAGGGCAGCGTTTTTGGCCATTTGAAACGGCCTTTCTCGACCCTGTTTGGTGCAGGGTGAAGGGATGCAAGGGGCATACTGGGTATACTAACTACAGAGAAATAGTGAGGAGATACTGCAACCTCCAAAGCTTTGGTTGCGAATGCTGCAAACCGGGTTTCTTCATAATGACAAACGGGCTAGGTTTCCGATTTCCACAAGTTTCGTGAACTACATTTTATGATTCTAGCTGCTAGCTTGCAGGGAGATAGGGCTTAGCCAAGAATCTCTGAGCATCCGAAGCAGGCGCAGGGTCTCGCGCCACTCGCCACTCTCTTGACAAGCATAGGCAGCTGCGCCATACACAGCGCCATCGCTCTGGCACGGTGGGAGAAAATGCAAGGCCTGTGCCGAAGTGAGGTACCCAAATCCGCTCATTCATCTGGCTTTTTCAGAGAAATTCTTTTCGAGAAATTAGAGTATATATAAATGCATATAGTATGTGATACACTCCAGTAATTAAACATAGCCAAGGAAAATGGAACATGTATGGATGATTTGCCGATATTTGCCTAGTAAACATTGTGATTTTTCATAGCTATATTAAACAACCAGAGGGTAATTCATACCATTTAGTATATCCCATTATATCTCCCTGTTTGTTGCTTAAATCCAGATTTCTGGTCACAGTCCTCATATTCTTCAACCCATGCGGTGCCCAGAACGCCACATTCTTCGCCTCTCGCCAGGCTCCATGCGAAGCAGCTTCGTGCAACAGCGCGCAATAGCTGAATTGATCCTCAAGGTGGCGAATGTCGCTACTCCCTGGATCCAAAGATGAAACAATGGTGAAGGTATTCAACTGATTTCGACTGGCTATTCATGCGTTAATGGTGTAAATGCGAAAATAGCTGCCGGAAAAAACGCACATGAATAATCATGAGCACTGTATGTGTGTGTGTATATACATATATATATAGAGATATGATAAATATATATACAAATATATATATATACATACACACATACATACATGGGTACAGCAGATTCTGCCCTGCAGGCTTTCAGAATCTGAACAGTCGCTCTGGCGATCTCTCATGGCATCAAATTCCCATGACTCAAATGCATGTTTTTTTTGTCTGAAAATACGGTATACCCTCAATTTGATGCCATTTGGAGGCACCCTGAAGGCCCCTAAAATCCATGAAATATTGACCGTGTCCCGGAAAAAACACAAAGGGACTCGTGTCGTGCGCATGATTTAAATGTGTTACCACCTGCAACCAACTTAATAGCATGCGTGTATAAATAATATATATATATATTATATATAAATAAATGCAACTAAACATACATATTCGGACATATGATGATATATGTATATAATGTACATTATAAATAAATGTATACAAATGAATATTGGCTAAAACCCTGGTACCCTGGTGAACCCGGCAACAGGTGGTATTTCAAATGGATGTTCATTCTTCAAAATGTGGTATGAAAGGTTTCGACCCAACCCCATATACACACACCCACCAAGTGGTCTTCCTAAGTACAATCTCTCCCCCCTGATGATTACAGTACACACCCCTAAGAAATCATGGTTTAGTAGGGGATTCATATTTGGGGAGCACAGAAAGGGGGGTGTTTAATCATATGAACGGGGCATGGGCATGGGATTCTAGCTCTACTGATCATCAACGGCTCGAGCCCACCAGGCACTCTACCCACCCAGGATCCACTTCAATCGCCAGTTCTGAAGCCATTTGGATCAGAGACAGAGACTCCTCCCAGCGCCTCACCTCACAACCCGGTGAGTTTACCATGGAAAACCATAGGGGGAAACTATGGAAATAGTGGGACTCGTGAATTACCGCATTTTCAGCAAAGGTGGTCCCAAGATCGACCAAAATATGGTCAAAGAATTGACAACTGGAAACGGACTGAGTATTTAAAGCATTTTAACAGCATCAAACAGTAGTAAAACCTCAATCCCTACAGCCATAAGCAGTATATACTTGATACTGCTACAGTATGGTGCAAGTAATTAGAACAAAACCTTATAATCATAATCTTCTTGACTTTTCAATCCCACCGTGCGTAGAACTTGTATCGCGGCTCATCTCGTCCAGTACCACCTGAAAAAATCCAAGCGCGTCACTGCTTCCATGGCTGCATTCAGGGTCACAATGTTCACCTGTGCCAGTGCTAGGGCCATCTCAGGCGTTGGATCAAGCTTGAATTCTATCATTCCAGGATATTCCAGTGGATATATAATAGGTATATATAGATACATTTTTCACACATTTGAAGACGCAAAGCACAGCCCATCGCAGGTGAGTTCTCCTTGAAAACAACCCAGGCTGCCCCAAGCGGGAGAACATCTGGGCGCACCATTCCACGATCGCGTCCATCTCTGAGCAGAGCGGTGGATGCCAACCTTGGGCAGCTGAGGATTTTACGTGTCTTTTTGATCGAAAAACGATAGGTGCTTGGGGTACAGTGAAACCACTGTTTAAGAACCTACTGCATTAAGAACCTCAGGGGCTGGATTGCTGGATTCAACCCTTTCTGTCAGCTAATTGAAATAAGAGCCCTAAGGTACCCTGGAAGTTTTGCCACTGGTTCTTATTCCCCCTTAACGAGTATCACTATACCAAACATTGACTATTGATATATGAAAGCAAGAAGCAAGCACGCAAGAAGCAGGCAACTCGCCGGTGCCACAGGGACTCGAACCCCGATACGGCTACCAAGCTTGAACACAACAGCCTGACTCACTAGAGGCCATCTGACTTCAGATGCTGCCCCTGGCTCATAGACACTCAAGCCCCCCAAATAAATAAGGAACATTGCAATGGGCGGGGCCTTAATCATGCCATAGTAAGCACCAAATAAACGTCAAAAAGTAACTCACCAAAAAATAACATCAAGATGAGCTAACTGAGCCTTATTTTTCCCCAAATAAGGATCAGTTAGCTTATTTTGGCCTTATTTGGAAAATAGGTACGTGAAAGTGAGGCACCTTTTGTCTGGAAAATCTACTTTGTGATTCCAAAACAAGACCCAGGTAAGGCACTTCGACATTGATTTGGTGTGGGGCAATACATGGACCAAACAAAAACACGGAAAAAAACACAGGGAAAAACGATGGTCCTATAAGGGTCCTACAGGATGCAGGACATTTGGGTGTCTGGCTCCGCGTTGCCAGGAAGTTGGGTGGCTTGCCAAAGTGTTGCACTTGGATAAAGTCTATAGAAAAGGAATTTCAGTCACATATAATATCAAATATCCATAATAGTCCCTGAATAAGGCCTAAAAAAAGGGCCTTATTCCCCAACAGCGTAAGCTAATGGGGTCTTCAGCCCAGAATAGCTCCGGTGTGCACTGGTGCAGGCGCCGGGTCAGGTTCAACGATGTTCCGGAAAAGGTCTGGGAGGCTTTGGTGCAGAGCCAGGTCAAGTTCAACAGGGTTCCGGAGAAGGTTCCGGAGAAGGTTCCAGGACGCCTTGGTTCCGGAGAAGGTTCCAGAGAAGGTTCCGGAGAAGGTCAGGGAGGCTTTGGTGCAGAGCCAGGTTCTGGGGAGGCTTCGCTGCAGAGCCAGGTCAGGTTCCACAGGGTTCGGAGAAGGTTCAGGAGAAGGTGTGGGAGGCTTTGGCAAAGCCAGGTCAAGTTCAACAGGGTTCTGGAGAAGGCGGAGAAGTTCCGGGACGCTTTGGTGCAGAGCCAGGTCAGGTGCAACAGGGTTCCGAAGAAGGTTCCGGAGAAGGTCTGGGAGGCTTGGTGCAGAGCCAGGTCAAGTTCAACAGGGTTCCGGAGACGGTTCTGGAGAAGGTCAGGTCAACAGGGTTCCGGAGAAGGTTCCGGAGAAGGCCTGCGCGGCCTTTCAACTCACGGAAACCAAGCTGAGGTGTATCGAGGCTGCTTCGCAGCACGCTGCAGAAAGATTTGTAAAAATACAACCTTTCGGCTGTTGGGGATACCACGGAAGCTTATATATTTTGTGGTTGGCTACCCTTGCCAGATTTTGGGATGCTCATGGAAAATGAATTTCTTTGAACACGGAAAATAGTTTCAGCCTACAACTAGCCCCTAAATAGGGCCTTATTTTGTAATGCTTTAATACCACATATTTATGGCGTGGATTCAACCAACAGCCGCGAAAGGTGACTGCACCAAGGATACATTGTTAATAGAAAATGAGTACAGGATTTGGTTGTTAAACACTTCATAAGCCCTTCGAAGAAGGGGGTCACCTGCGAGGGGGTTGTTGAATCCCATGGTTGGTGCATCACCGGAGAATCCCATCGATTGGGGGTAACCTGGCGCCGCAAATCATTGAGACAATCTGCCATTGCTTGGCTCTGCCGCATGCAATGATGGCAGTACCTGAGACTTCCCAAGTGGCGGCCAAATCAATCAATTACTAAATGATGAGGACCCAATACCCAACAACAAATTAGTATGGTGGCACAATAACCCACGAGCCGAGCATAGCGCAGCGCACTGAATGTGAAGCTGTCCTTGATGATGGACTGTTGATCCATTGACTGGAACAACAGCAAGGCCTGCCGTGACCACATGTGGCTGAGAGTGCTGCAATGACAATGTGAATGAAGAACATACGTAGCTAAAACGTGCCAAAATATAGGGAGTTGCAGGAACCAAACAATATTTTTTTGCCAACAGCAACTAAACATTAAACTACTCCAATCATGTGATTTAAGCAGCAACAAGTATGGTTACGCAAACAAGAAAACACCTCTCGGGCGTAACCGTTACGTTCCCCTTCAAAAGGGGATGATCAACTGGTGGCAAAGATGACACCCCGAAAATTGGCTGAAGTTGAGTTGATTTTCCTATGAGATGTCCCTACATGATGGACTAAAATGAAACAGCTCATTTCTGCCATCACCTTGTAACAACTCATAGCTGGTCGGTGGTATACCTACCCCTCTGAAAAATCTGAAAGTCACTTGGGGTTATTATTCCGGAAAGTCATAATAAATATTCCAAACCACCAACCAGATAGTTATTGAGTTTTATGATAGTTTTATGTTCACCAACTTAGCTATTGGTTAATAAATTGGTTATAAGCCCATTAACTATAGATTTACCACCTATAAACCATAGTGTATCAACATGAATCAACACCTTTCACGACTTCTCATCCGCTGGGTGTGCCTGCTGCCATAGACTGGAACACGCCGCTATGGCGGCGTTGTAGGAGATGCTGTCCGCTGACACTTCCATGGATGCCATGCTGTTCAGAAGCCTGACCCCAGGGCCAATTGGGGAGGCCATACTTGGTGGCTCATCCCACTTAGTAAGTGGGATGAGACACCAAGCAGGGCCAATTGGGGAGGCCAGAAAGAGCTGATGACGATCCCAAAAACATGGCCGAAACCATCCTTAAGTTTGCCACAGTCCGGAACATGCCTTCCCCGTTC